>Ga0180434_10003865_pt1 | contig 18703 bp, 27 predicted proteins | sample SS_ome_7_FD_132453 | JGI IMG/M metagenome (GOLD analysis project Ga0180434, IMG submission 132453) | Hypersaline lake sediment archaeal communities from the Salton Sea, California, USA - SS_1_D_2 metaG | ecosystem: Environmental > Aquatic > Non-marine Saline and Alkaline > Hypersaline >...
AGCGAGTACATGCAGCAGACCTTGGAGCAGTACGGGTTATAGTTCTCGTCCCGGCTGCCCACACAGTGAATGATGGCGACACTCTCCGGTTCGGTCTTTCCGTCCCGCAGGTAGATGTTGCCGCCAGTGGGGCCGGATCCGGCCAGCATGCGCTCGACCTCCAGGCTGGTAAAGACGTCGGGATAGCGACCATAGCCGTACTGAGAGATGCGCCGGGCGTCAAAGACGTCGTAGCCGGTGGCGACGATGACGTTGCCCACCTCGACCTCCAGGAGCGTGTCTTCCTGCTCAAAGTCAATCGCCCCGGTGGGGCATTCCTTCTCGCATACCTTGCAGCGCCCCCTGGTGAAAAAGAGACAGTTCTCCCGATCGATCACGGGGATGGCAGGCACCGCCTGAGCAAAGGGCCGGTAGATCGCCTTGCGCTTTCCCAACCCCGCGTTGAAGCCATCGTCCACGACCCGCCGGGGGCATTTCTCCTCACACGTCCCGCAGCCGGTGCACTTATCCTCGTCCACCGAGCGCGCCCGCTTGCGGATACGCACGTTGAAATTCCCCACATAGCCCGAGATTTCCTCGACCTCGCTGTAGGTCAGGAGGGTGATGTTGGGATGCCGACCGGCATCCATCATTTTGGGGCCGAGAATTCAGGCGCTACAGTCGAGCGTGGGAAAGGTCTCGTCCAGTTGAGCCATGCGCCCGCCGATGGACGGCTCCCGCTCGACCAGATAGACCGGATAGTTGGCGTCGGCAAGCTCCAGGGCGGCCTGAATGCCTGTGATCCCCGCGCCAACGACGAGCGTGGCCGGATTGATCTTGACGGTGTTGATGCTCAGCGGCTGGTGGTGGCGCACTCGCGAGACGGCCCCACCGACCAGGGCCTTGGCCTTGTCCGTGGCTTGGCCCCGATCCTCGTGGACCCAGGAGCACTGCTCGCGGATGTTGGCCATCTCAAAGTAGTAGGGGTTCAGCCCGGTCTCTGCCACCGCTCGCTGGAACGTCGGCTCGTGCATGCGGGGCGTGCAGGACGCCACCACGACCCGATCCAGTCCCAGCTCCCGGATGTCCTCCTTGATCATTTCCTGGCCCAGGCTGGAGCACATGAACTCGTAATCGCGGGAGACAGCGACCCCGTCCAGCCCCGCGGCCCACTCGGCCACTTCCTCGCAGGCCACCATCCCGGCGATGTTGTTTCCACAATGACAGATATAGACGCCAATTCGCATCAGTCTCCTCCCTCCTGTTGGTAGAAGAGAATCTCTTCCACTTGCTTCAGCCGCTCGACGCCCTTGACCTCGTAGGGTAAGAGCGGCAGCTCGATCAGGGTCATCCTTCCGTCGTACTCGTCGGCCAGCATCTCAATATACGGACGCTGCATCTCCATGCGCCGCTGCAAGAAATCACAATCGGCGTCCGAGATCACGTTGTTGACGATCAGGTGGTGAACGTCCAGCCCGTGTTGCTCCAAATCTCTCAGCACCCGGCGGCTCTGGTAGACGCCCAACGCCTCGGGGATGGTGACCAGGATAAATTCGACGTTGGCCGGGTCGCTGAAGAAACGAACCGTCCGCTGCGCCAATTCTTTCCAGCTTTCGATGATCTCCAAAAAAGGGGTCTGGGATAGCTTGAGCGTATCCTGCACCTCGAGATAAATTCTGGGGGCCACGCGCAGATGCTCGATGAACCGCTGCGGCAGGCCGAGCAGTCGCAACGTATCGCCCGCCGGGGCCGTGTCCCAGACGATCAGGTCGTAGCGCCCATCCCGGATCCGTTCCAGGATGTAATCGAGCATGAACTCTTCCTGGATGCCGGGGGCCATCGCCGCGTAATCCACGACCTCGTCGTAAGGCAGATCGACCAGCGCCGACGCCGCCTGATATACCTCTGGCCCGAACTTTATTTTCCAGCGCCGCATCACTTCGTCGGGGTCGATCTCCAGCGCGTGGAGATGCTCCACCCCTGGCACCGGCTTTTCTGTGGGGCCGATCTCGGTCTCGAAAATATCCGAGAGCGACGGCGTCAGGTCGCTGGAGATGATGAGCGTTCGTCGGCCGGCGCGGGCGTAGTGCAGCGCCGTCGCTGCCGAGGAGGTGGTCTTGCCCACCCCACCCTTGCCGCCGAACATGAGGACGCGTTTGTTGGTTTGATCTAGCATTGAAAGAGACATAATATGTACTGACCAAGGACGACAGACCAACGACGAACTGCCTACAGAAATCCTTCCAGGAACTCGGCAATCTCACTCTGCCAGAACACCGGGCCGTCCACGCAGATGAACTTTTCCCCCAGGTTGCACCGCCCGCACTTGCCGATGCCGCAGTGCATGCGAGCCTCCAGCGTGGTCAACATCTGGTCCGGGGCAAAGCCCAGTTTCGCCAGCGTGAGAAAGATAAAGTGAATCGCGATGGGCGGGCCGCAGGAGATGGCGATGGCATTTTCCGTCGAGGGGTTCACCTGCTCCAACAACTGCGTGATCAACCCCACGTTGCCGGTCCAATCCTCGTGCTCACGATCTATCGTCACGTGGAACTCGGCGTCGGGAGCAGCGCCCCACTCGTCGAACTCTTCAGTAAAGACGAGCAGGTCGGGGGCGCGGGCCGCCCAGATAATCGTGAGGTGGCCGTAATCGTCGCGGTTGTCCAGAATGGTGTGGATGACCGGACGCAGCGGCGCGCCGCCGATGCCGGCCCCCAGGATGACAATATCGCGCCCCTTGACCTCGTCGAGCGGGAACCAGTTGCCTAGAGGCCCTCGCACGCCCACCGGGTCCCCCACCTCCAACTGGTGGAGGGTGTGGGTGACGTGGCCGAGGGCGTTGACGGCGAACTCCAGATACGGCCCTCGCCCAGAGGCCAGGCCGAAGGGAGCCTCTCCCGCGCCATAGGCAGAAACGAAGGCGAATTGCCCCGGTTTGTATTCGGCGACGGTCGCTTGCCCTTCGGGTTCTGTCATCTCAACCTGAAATAGTTTGATGCCAGTGGCCAGATCTCGGATCCCGGCCAGTTTGCCCAGGTATGGACGCATCGGGTTGGTGGTTGCTGTCATCTTTTCTCCTTCCCTATCACTCGTCTAGGTTGCCGGCAACTCGGAAGTGCAATGCGCGCAGCGGGTAGCCTTGATCGGAATGGTGGATAGGCAATACGGGCACTCTTTCGTCGTCGGCTCGGCGGGTGGCGCTTCCTCCTCCCGCTTCAGCCGGTTGACGGTGCGGACGAGCAGGAAAATCACAAAAGCGACGATGAGGAAACTGATAACGGCGTTGATGAACACGCCATAGTTTATGGTCACCGCGCCCGCCACCTCCGCGTCGACCAGCGACGCATACGGCCCAGACGGATCGCCCTCCTTGAGCAAGATGAAGAAATTGACAAAATCCACACCGCCCAACAGCAAGCCAATGGGCGGCATGATGATGTCGTCGACCAGCGATTTGACGATGGTGCCAAAAGCCGCGCCGATAATGACGCCCACGGCCATATCCAGCACATTCCCACGCAGCGTGAATTCCTTGAACTCTTTCAACATGTTCAACCTCCATCACGTATAATACGGCCCAGATCAGAGAAACAAAGGGGCTACTTCTGACCCAATATGCCGCCCAACCCCTGCGCCAGATCTCCCAGGCCCGCTACTCCTTTGCCGCTCAGCACGTCGTCAATACGACCGGCGATAGGTTCCGGCAAATTCTCCTTGAGATAACGGACCACGACTTCGACGGCCTGCTTGGACATCTCCTCAGAAAGACCGGTTTTTTGCGAGACCAACTTGATCAATTCATCCATTCTTCTTGCCTCCTCACAAGCTACACCCGTCGACCACCCTTGAGCTCATCCTGCAACACCTCAAGCTCGTCCCACTTGCCCGCAGCCGCCAGGGCAGCCTGTTCGGACCAGGTGCTGGGATTGGCTATCCTGCCAATGCCTGCATCCTCGACGATCTGCTCCAGCCGCTTCACGTTGGCATCAGCCAGTTGCGCAAAAGTCGTGATACCAGCCGCCTGGAGCAGGTCCGAGATCTTGGGACCAATCCCCTCGATGCGCTTCAGGTCATCTTTTGCAGGCACAGGAGTTGCTGTATCAACTTGGGCGCTCGGGACTGCTGTTTTCTTGCGGCTATTCCACCACCACCAAAGCAACGCCGCCACTACCAGCAGAATGATCAACACCCAGAACCACCAGGGAACACCGTTCTTCTGCTCAGCCGATTGAGATGGATTGGTGAAGGCGACCAAGACCGGGCTGAGTACCCATAGACCTACGACGAACAACCTGCATTTGCGGAACATGATACTTGCCTCCTTTGGTTAAACGATCTTACCATCCACCCTCCGCCAAGAGTGGCTGCCACCTCATATTATGCCGCCGCTACCTCCTACATCCACCGACGCAACAAACATCTTGCCCTCTCTTCTAGCCAACAGCTAGCGGCAACTCGGCACGCTCGTTGGTAGCCTCGTTGATAAACAAGAATATGCCATTATCCTCATGTCCTAGTTGCACATTCGCATTCAACAATTCGATACCATAAACCGTTCCATCAGGAGCCATATCCACAACCAATTCGTCACTTACCCGGATGGCTTCCACTTCGGCTCGCTTCTCTTGAAAGCGAATGTAGGCGATGTTGTAACGGGGATCATACGTGAATCTCATAATAGACCCTCCTCACCAAGCACTCAAAAGTAACGCGTAAGGACTGTAATGACCAACCAATCACCATCTTCCTGAACAGCGTAAGCCTCTACCTGCTTGGTTCCGTAATGTCTACCACGCCATTCGTTGTCAAATGGAAAATTGCGTCGGAAGCCAGTACGGCCAAACCTCGCTGGAAACCGCTCACCCTGTTCCACTGTAGCCCGTACCTCGTCCTCGGTAGCGCCACGTTCTCCCATGCGTTGTTGAGCATGTGGATGAAAATGGACGGACATTTTGATCCTCCCTCACCGCGCCGCCACGTCCCGCATCACCTCCGTAATGTCAATATCCACCGGGCAGGAGACGATACACCGCCCGCACCCCACACAGCCCAGCGCCCCAAAGTCCTCCGGGTAATAGCAGAACTTGCAAAAGAAACGATTGCGAATGCGTCCCGGCTTGGTGGGACGGGAGTTGTGGCCGCCTGCGGCGCGCCGGTAGTTGGTGCTGGTGCAGGCATCCCACGCGCGGATGCGCTCGATGCGGGTGACGCCGCCCTGCTCACTCACCACCCGGTCGGTGACGTCAAAGCAGCGGCAGGCAGGGCAGACGTAAGTGCAGATGCGGCAACTCAGGCAGCGTTCTCCGTGCCGCACCCACAACTCGTCCTCAAAGAGTTGCCGCCACCTGGCGGGGTCCGCCATCTCCACCAGCTCCGCATCCGCCGCCGATGGGGGCGGGTCGCCTTTCCGCTCCTCCGTTTTCAGCCCTTTCAAGAGCGTCGTCCCCTTTTCAGTGACCGCTTCTACTGCATATCCCTCATCCGCCGCCCGCAGCAACACGTCCAGATGAGCAGCATCGTCGGGCGCGCCGCCCACCGAGGTGCAAAAGCAACCCTCCCACATCTGCGGGCAGGCCAACCCCACCAACACGGTCCGCTCCCGATGATGCCGGTAATACCGGTCGGATGGGTCCTGCTCCAAAAAGAGCGCGTCGATCGCCGCGAACCCGTGAGCGTCGCAGGGACGCAGGCCAAAGATCACCTGTTTCCGCTCGGGCAGAACCTCCTCCTGCGTCACCTCGTTCCCCATAGGGGCGTCGGCCCCTATGGGACGATGTCCCTGCTTTTCGATCCGCAACAGGATCTCCGTAGCCGGTAGGAGATAGTCCTTGGCAGAGAGTTCGGGCCGCTCATAGTCGAACAAAATCTCGTCGCTGGAAGTAACTGGCCGGTAGAGCACGTGCCCATCCACGTCGCGGGGAGCGACCAAGTCCATCTCTTGGGCCAAGCGGTCGAGCCAGGCTCGTAGGTCGTCTGGTGTCGTGAATTTCATAATGGGGAACCCTCCTCGCCCAACTCAAAGAGCAGCGGGGTGAGCGTCTCCTCCCGCCCGGCCCGGTGGTCGTAGAGAGCTTCTACCTCGCGGACCAGCCGCCGGTTGAGGAGGCTCAACGGCAACTCCATTGGGCAGACCCGCTCGCACTCGTCGCACTCCACGCAGCGCCCGGCCAGGTGTAGCGCCCGGCCCAGGTGAAAGACGTGCTTTTGCGGCAACTCGATGCCCATATCCACCCACAGCCCATCGTCCCGCTCGAACATGCAGGTGGTGCAGTAGCAGCCGGGACAGACCTGGCGGCAGGCGTAGCAACGGATGCAGCGGTCGAACTCGCGCAGCCAGAAAGCCAACCGTTCGGCGGGCGGCAGATCCTCGACGCGGGCCAGGTCGGCGTAATCCTCCTCGACGGGAGCGACCTCCGGCGGCTCGCCCAGCAGCACGTCGTAGACCACCGGCATCCGGTCGCCGCAGCGAGCGCAACGGGCCGGCGGCTCGCCTGTCCCGTCCTCCATCCCATCGCAGGCGACGCCGATGACATAGATCCGCTCCCGCTCGATCTGTTTTTCGGCCAGCAGGACGTTGATCGCGCGGCTGTCGCAAGGCTTGACCACGATGCCAACCCGGGGCGGCTCCTCGCCTCGCTTGCGGGGTTTCTTCTTGTCGTGGAGATAAATGACCAGGTTGTGGACGCAAGCCCCGTTCCAGATCAGCCGGTCAGTGTCGTCTGGCTCGTAGACAAACGCCGGTCGAGCGCCGCCGCGCGGACTGGCCTCGTAACCGATGACACAGTCCACTTGCCCGGCCTCCAAGAGTTCTCTGGCTTTGTGCTGTATTTCTTTGCCTATCTCGCTCAAATTCCTCCCTCCTCGCCGGTATGTCGGTGCATTTCACCAATCTACCAATATGGGCAAGATCACGGTGAACGTACTGCCCTTCTCCACTTGGCTCTCCACCTCGATGCGCCCGCCGTACCGGTTCACCAGGTCTTGTACGATGGACAGGCCCAACCCCGTCCCTACCGCGTTCAGCGCCTTCGCATTGTGGGCGCGATAGAATTCTTCGAACAGGTGCGGCAATGCCTCCTCCGGGATGCCGATGCCGGTATCGGCCACCTCGATCTGGATCTCCTCCCCCACCCTGCGCAAGGCGACGGTCACGCTGCCCCCCGAGGGGGTGTACTTGACCGCGTTCCCGATCAGATTGACAAAGATGCGATCCAACCCCTCCTCGGTACCCCAGGCCACCAGTTCCTCGCAGCACGGTTGGAGCGTGAGGGCGACCTCCTTCTCCTCCGCGCGGGGCTGAATCAAGAGCACCGCTCGCCCCACCGAAGCGTTGACGGCCACCGCCGTCTCTTCCTCCGCCAGCTCTGCGGCCTTGCCCGCCGCCAGGTCGAGGAGATCGTTGACCAGGTTCTCCAAAAAATCGAGGCGGTGGCTGATGCGACTGAATACCTCGTTCTGTTTTTCGGTCAGTTCGCCTGCATACCCCTTGAGCACCCCCCGCATCAGCGATTGGGCAACGGCGACGGGAGAGCGCAGTTCGTGGGTGGCGACGTGGATAAAGTGGGACTTGCTCGCCTCCCGGTCCTTCAACGCCGTCAATGCACGAGTAGCCGCAATAGCTGACGCCCCCAGATCGGCCAACGGCGCCAGTAGGACGGTGTCTTGCTCGCCCAAGCGCCCCGGCTCGACCGCATAGACGTGGAGCGCGCCCAGGGAGTCACCTTCGCATTCTAGCGGAATACACAAGGTAGAACGATAATCTTTGGGCGCATCGGATAGGCCAGAGGTCGCCGCCACGCTCGCTTGTCCCCCTTCCTTATCAAGCAGGCGGACCGCTGCCGCGTCCGCCTGCACTGTCTGCCTGGCGCCATCGGCCAGACAGTTGAGAACCTGCTCCAGTTCCACTGTATGCTCCGGTTCACTATTAATTGGTGGGACAATGTAGACGAGATTTCCGCCGCAACAAGTTGCGCACTCGCAGGACCACGCGATATGGAAATCGCGGCTACAACTGACCACTAACAACTAACCACTGATCAGCGCCCCCACTTTTTCCAGCAATTCGTCGGGGTCAATCGGCTTGTCCACGAAATCATCCACCGGCAGGTAGGCTTCATCGGGGCCAAAGCGCAGAGAAGTCGTGGTGTGAATGGCCGTCAACATCAAGATGGGAACATCCCGGTAAGCAGCGTACTCCGAGTCAGGTCCAGGGTTGCGCAGTTGGAGCGAGACCTGGAAGCCCGCCGTGGTCGTTTCCATCATCACGTCGAGAATGATCAGGTCAGGCTCGATCTCTTTTACCTTTTGCAACCCCTCTTCGCCGGTAGAGGCGGTGAACAGCTCGTAACCATTCGCCTCCAGCGGCATGCGCAGCGCCGCTACCATATCGGGATCGTCCTCAATCACCAGAATCTTGGGCATAGTTTTCTCCTTCGGGCAATTGTCCGGGCAATTGCCCCGTTATTTCAAACATTATCGCGTCGGTCAAGGCCGGAAGTGCGGCTTCCACAGCCTGGCTCAACCCCTCTCCCCAGCCGATCTGGGCCGGCTGGACGCCAAAGATGACCAGGTCGGGCAAGATCTGCCCCAGCGCGTCGGCCAACGACAGTACCTCGCTCAGACCGGCGTGATGGAGAGAGAAGCTGTCCCCTGCCTGGACCAGTCGAGCCTGCTCCGGCGTGAAGCGAACGAACTTTCCCGGCTCGCGTCCCACGTCGGCTGCGTCCACGATCACGGCCCGCTGCCAGCCCTCCAACACGTGCAGCAGAGCCAATCCTCCGGTTCCTCCGTCGAGGGCCGTCACCCCCTCCGGCAGCCCACGGCGAGTCAGTTCCTCCACCAGCCGGGGGCCAACCCCGTCGTCGCCGCGCAAGGGATTGCCCAGACCGATAACGACTAATTGCTCATCACTGACTCGCCGATTCGCCGACTCGTTCACACAAACTCGACCGTCAAAAAGTGAGCCGAGCAGGAGATGCAAGGATCATAAGCCCGCACCAGCATCTCCAGCGTGAGTCGGATCTCATCCTGCGGTTTATCCAGAATCTGGGGCAGCAGCGCCTTCATATCGTGGTTCAGATTCGCCATGTTCTGGTTGGTGGGAATGATGCAGTTCGCCTCGGTGCAGTTGCCGTCGTCGTCGTAGACATAGTTGTGGAAGAGGATGCCTCGCGGCACGTCGCACGAGCCGACGCCCTCCCCACTCTTCACATCCACCACCGGCGGCTCTTCGGGCTGGATACCCCGCGTGAGCAGCTCGTCCATAATTTCGATGCTGTCCTCGATGCAGTGAACCATCTCCACGACCTGCGCCCCACTGTTGAGGAAAGTATTGTAACAGATCGGCTTCATTCCCAGCTTGGCCGCCGCCTCCTTGGCCTTGGGATGTAACTGGTCATAGTTGTTGTTGAACCGCGCCAGCGCGCCCACCATGTACGACTCGCGATTGTGATGGGTCCACTTGGCCGTCGAGAAGGGCACGCACTCCTCATTCGTCACCTTCCGGTACTCCTCGATGGGATAAGTGAAGCCATCGGTCGTGACGACGGTGCCGTCAATGAAGGCATACTCGTCATCTTTTTTGAGCGAGACGTACTCCGTCTCCCGCTCGAAATCGGGCCAGGGCAGTGTGGAGAACAGCGCCACCGTCTCGTCCATATCGGCGCGGGCCTCGACGAACCGGCCGCGCATATCGCGCAACTCCTGCTCCGTGGGTAGGTGCGTAAAGCCGCCAACAGCCATCGCGATGGGATGGGTGTGGCGACCGGCGATCATGGCACAGACGTCGCCAGAGAGCTTTTTGATCCGCAGCGCCCGCAGCACCACGTCCCGGTGAGTGTCCACCAGGGGAATGACAGAGCCGACGCCGAGAAAATCCGGTGCGACCAGGTAGTACGTGTGCAAGACGTGGCTGTCTATGATCTCGCCGTGGAAGAGCAGCTTGCGCAAGAGCACCGTCTGCTCCGAAGGCTCCACGCCCAACGCCTTTTCGGTGGCGCGCAGGCTGGTCGTGGCATGCCCCACGCTGCAGATGCCGCAGATGCGGCAGGTGATGTGGCTGAGTTCGTGATAGGGCCGTCCACGCACGAACGCTTCAAAGAAGCGAGGAGCCTCGACGACCTCGAACTGGCACGTTTTGATCTCGCCGTTCTTGACGTCCACGACGATGTTGCCGTGCCCTTCGACGCGGGTCACGTGGTGTACATCAATTTTCATTGTGGTCATAATTTTCGTCCTTTTTCAAGTTCATTGCGCCGCAGAATCTCATAACCGGTTCCATTCATCGGCTGTGATTCTACGGTCAATAATCGTTTCTACCTCGCGTATCATCATTCGCAATTGCGGTACCGAATACTCCGCGTTAGAGGGAACAGCCAGGCGGTGGCGCTCGTATATCATAAACTGATGTCTTGTCCCGGAATAAGGGCCTTCAAAACCAAGTTCCCGGAGCCGACGGATAAATAGCCGTCGCTTACACGGTGACCACCGGCTCATGCTGAGGCGCCTCGTTCAAGTCCACTCCGGAGATCACGGGCAACGGATGGTTCAGCTTTAGCCCAACCAGAATCCAATCCTCCAACGTGGAACGCAATTCCTCTGCACACTCGTACAGAGTGGCTCCAAATGCAATCACTCCTTTGCACGAAGGGATCCGTCCTACGTAGGTATCATCTTCCAGTTTATCGTAGACTGCTTGAGCCATTGCTTGCTCAATATAGTCGCTCAGAACGAACCGCCACACAACCTTATCTCCTATTCCTGTTCCTGTACTCGATACGTATTGAACATCGTAAAGCGCGACATCATCTCCTCTACCGTTAGGCCCGCTTCCGTCAGCACATCTTTCATCGCATTCTCGTTGGGATGGGGGATCATGCCCCGGCAACCCTCGCAGCCATCGCCGTAGGTGGGGCAGATAGCGCCGCAGCCAGCTCTCGAGATCGGTCCCAGGCAGGGCTTGCCCTCGAGCAGCACGCAGACGTTCTCCTTCAGCTTGCACTCGACGCAGACGGGATAGTCGGGGATGGATGGCGTTTTGCCCAAAAGCACCGCCTTGACCACGCTGATGAACTCCTCCCGGTCGATGGGGCAGCCAGGAATGGCGGCGTCCACCTCGATCACGGCGTCAATCGGGCGGGCGGCGTAGGTCTCATACCAGTCCGCCTTGTCCCCATAGACGTACCGGCGAACGTCCTCCAACGGTTGCAGGTTCTTGAGTGCATTGACGCACGCCGTGTGGGCACAGGCTCCCAGGGCGACGACGATATCGGCCTGCGCGCGGATCTTTTTCAGCCGCGCCTCGTCAGACTCACGAGTGCAGGATCCTTCGATGAAGGCGATCTGATAATCCTCGCCCTTCTCGGTCATCGCCTCGCGGAACTGGACGATCTCGACGGCGTCGAGCAGATCCACGTGAGTCTGGAGGGAGTCAATGACCGTCAGTTGGCATCCCTCGCAGCACGCAAAGTCAAAGAAAGCCACTTTGGGTTTGCTAGTTGTCATGTTACAGCGCCTCCTCAACACCCTTGATCTGGGCATAGGTGAAAACGGGGCCGTCCTGGCAGCAGTAGAGATTGTTAATCTGGCAGTGCCCGCACTTGCCGACCCCGCACTTCATCCGTCGCTCCAGGGAGAGATAAATCTGTGTCTCCGGGATCCCCTTGCCCAGCAACTCCATCAACACGAAGCGATACATAATGGGCGGACCGCAGGTGACGGCGACCGTGTTACGCGGGTTGATGCTGACGTCGGGGAATAGAGTGGTGATCACGCCCACGTGACCATCCCACGTCTCGTCTCCCCGGTCCACGGTGATGCGACATTCGACGTCGTCGCGGGCGACCCACTCGTCCAGTTCCTCACGGAAGAGCACTTCCTCCGGGCGCTTCGTCCCGTAGAGGATGATGACCCGTCCAAAGGAGCCGCGCTCGTCGAGTACCTGCTGGATCAGCGACCGTAGCGGAGGCAGCCCCATGCCGCCCGGCGCAAAGAGCAGATCCTTGCCCCGCATCTTTTCGATGGGAAAGCCCTCCCCAAACGGCCCGCGAATGCCCAACGAGGCCCCCGGCTGCATCCTGTGCATTGCATTGGTCACGTCGCCCACGCGCCGCACGCAGATTTCGAAAGAACCGTTCGAGCGGCTGGGCGAGGAAGCGACGCCAAAGGGAGCTTCGCCCACACCTAGCACCGAGACCTCCACGAACTGTCCGGGGGAGTGATCCAAACTCCGTCCATCGGGCAACTCGATCGTGAACACTTTTTCCAATGGCCCGGTGTCCCTGACGGCGACCATACGGGCCATCTCTGGTGTATAGATAGTTGTCGTCATGACTTCCCCCTTATGCCGCTCTGTGGATAGCGTTGAAACCATCCACGATGCTGATCTCGGCCACGCAGGTGCGCACGCACCGACCACATCCCACGCAGCCCAACTCGCCAAACTTTTCGTAGAGGTACTTGCCCTTGCGCATAAAGCGATGTCGCTGGCGGGCCGAGCGGGCCTCGCGAAAGTTCTCGCCCGCGGCCACGCTGGCGAACTGGTCCAACTGGCAGGAGTCCCAGCGACGCCGCCGCTCCCCTTCGGTCAGGGCCATGTTCACCTCGTCATAGACGTTGAAGCAATAGCAGGTGGGGCAGACGTTGGTGCAAGAGCCGCAGGCCAGGCACCGCTCCGCCAGCTCATCCCACAAGGGATGGTCGTAGGCTGTGCTCAACAGCGCGGGCAACTCGGCGGCGTCAAAGTTCAGACGGTAGGTGAAGCGCGGCCACTTGGCACCGAGCACCTCGTTGAGGCGGCGAACATCGGCGTCCGTAGCCTCGCTCGTCGTCCCATAGCGGGCGAGAAGTTGTTCCCCCTTCTCGGTCGCCACGTCTACCGCATAAGCCGGCCCCAGGTCGGTCAGGTGCAGATCGTATCCCTCATCCGCCGTCAGGGTCCCCATGCTCTTGCAGAAGGAGTGCTCATCGCAAGGCTCCAAACACTCCAGACTGACGATGGTGGTCTGCTTCCGCCGTTCCAGGTAGTGAGCGTCGGCATAGTCCTGAGAAAACGCCTTGTCCAGCAACGCGATGGCGTGCAGGTCGCACGTGTGCACGCCAAACAGCACCGTCGGTTCCGCGTCGACGACCGGTTCTACCTGCCCCTGCATAGTAAAGGTAACCAGTCGTTCTTCCGGGGGCTGAAACACTTTTTTAGGCGGCAAGATCGTCGTATCATAATCAAGGCGCAGTTGAGCCGGGTCGGTGATCGGACCAAAGGCAAATGCGGACCCTTTCGCCTTTGGCCCAACGACTCGATAGTCGGCCCTCAGCGCATTGATCAGCGGGGCCACAGCCCCTTTATCCAGAATTCTTAGGCTCATATTAATCTCCTTGCAATATGTAACGTTACATCTATTTCTCGTCGAGATTGATAATAATCTCCAGGTGAGTTCCAACGCCCACCGTAGACTCAAGCCTCATCTCGTCGGCACAAGCCTGGATGTTTGGCAAGCCCATGCCGGCGCCAAACCCCATCTCTCGCACCCACTCAGGAGCGGTGGAAAAGCCGGGTTGCATCGCTTTCTCAATGTCTGGGATACCAATACCCTTGTCCAGAATCTCGATCTTGATCCGGTCGGGGCGCACATCGGCGACGATCTCGCCCCCGTCGGTAAAGATCACGACGTTCATCTCCGCTTCGTAGGTGGCGACGGTCACGCGGCGGATCACCCGGGGATCGATGCCCAGGCGGCTCAGAGTTCGCTTCAGGCCGCTGGACGCCTCCCCAGCGCGGGAGAAATCCCGGGCCGCCACCCGATATCCAAAGACGAGGCCGATATCGTCGGCGATGATGTCTTCAAAGATGTGGCTGGCGCGATAGCGGTGAATCTCTTCCGCGTGGTATTCCACCTCCAGTCGCTTGAGCATCGCCCGCACAATGTCACCCTCAGTGATGATGCCGATCAGTTCCCGATCGCGGTTGACGACCGGGAATCGACCAAAGCGGAGTTCGCTGAACTTGCTCACGGCATGCACGAGAGGCTCATCGGCGTAGATCGTTATCGGATCCAGACACATCTTTTCGCCCACGGTGGCGTCCATCTCACCCGCCGCCAGTGTCTTGATCAGATCCTCTATGCTGATAATGCCGACCATCTGCCCTCCCTCGACCACCGGCGTTCCAGAGATGCGATTGGCGCGCAATACTTCCCTGAACTCGGTCATCGTTAAGGAAGGGGAAACCGTGACGATCTCCTCGGCCATGGCCTGCTCGACCTTGAGTTCATAAGCCAGCTCCTGAAGTTTGGTGATCTCTTTCGGGGTTTCTTTTTCCACCGGATACTTCCTTGCAGTATGCCCGCTCGTGAATCTACTGGGTCACTCTATGGTGTCGAAAGCCTCGCGCCAGCGGCGCAAGGTGAGTTCAAAAAGACCACAACTGGGCAATCCGGCTGCGAAAACCCGGCCGCACGTCTCAAACATAGTGTACTTGGAAGCCAGCAAGGGGATACCCTTCTCTTCAGCCAGCGCAATCGTCTCCGGCGGCGGGATCTTGCCGCGCACAAAGACGATCGCTTTGATATCGGCCATCTCGGCTGTGCGCACGACCTGGGGATTGGTCAGCCCAGACATCAGCAAGGTGCCTTCGTGGGTAAAGGCCAGCACGTCGCTCATCAGATCGGAGCCACAGCCCATTTTCACTTCCTGGTCCAAGTCGACATTCTTGGAGACCACTTTGCCTTCAACGGCCTCTAATACTTTGCGTAATTTCATTCATTCCTCCTATCAGGTAGGATATGTCATCAGCTCTAACTGCCCGTTGCTACAGTATATCATATCACCACGACGATGCAACGGACATTCATCCTGTCCCAATGCGACGAGTTTCTCTCCGCGCTATCACGTCTCGGCGGCGCAAATAGATTGCCAGAGCAACTGAACAATATCCACCGCCCGCACGCGGATCTTGTTGCGACGTGCGCCCTCCTGGAGCGTGCGCTGGCACTGCTGACAGGCCGACGCGACGTATTTCGCGCCCGTCGCCTGCACTTGCGCCATCCTGCGCCCCGCCACCCCGCTGGTGACACTGGGATCCGAGACCTCCACGTCCCCACCGCCGCCGCAACAGAGGGCGTTTTCGCGGCTGGCCGCCATCTCGCGAAATTCCAGACCAGGGATGCGCGCCAGCACCTCGCGCGGCGCGTCGTACACGCCGCTCTTGCGCCCCAGGTCGCAGGGGTCGTGGTAGGTGACCACGTCCTCCACCGGCCCTAGCGCCAGGGTATCGCCCGCGAGCAGCTCGGCCAGATATTCGGTGGCGTGTTGCAACTGGATGCCCGAGACATCCGTCACCTCCGGGTAGAGGTGCGCCCAGGCATAGTAGCAGGAAGGGCAGGTAAAGATCACGCGCTGTGCACCGATCCTGCGAACCTGCTGCACATTGTGGCGCGCCATCTCGGCCAAGCGATCCCCCTGCCCGGCCACGTAGAGCGGGTAGCCGCAGCACCACTCGTCCTCTCCCATCGTGGTGAACTCGACCTCAGCCCGCTCCAAGATCTGCACCAGCGATTGGGGGATGCTGTAGACGCGGGGATAGAAGGAACTGACGCAGCCGATGAAATAGACCACCTCCGCCTGTCGGCGTCGCGGTCGGACGCCCAGGGGGGTTTGCGGCAGGTTCTCGCTCCAGATCTGGCGGGTGGCGTTATTGTCGCCAGAGATGTTATAGTTCGTGGTGACGGTTTCGCCCAGAATTTGCATCCCGGTGGGAACGTTGATGCCCTTTTGCGTGGCGTATTCCTTGAGGGCGATCATCGTCTCGCTGATCGAGATACCCCGCGGGCAGCGCACCTGGCACGACTTGCAGACGGTGCAGAGCCAAAAGGTCTGGCTGTTCAGCACCTCCTCCTCCATCCCCAGACGCAGCATCTGCCACAACTGGCGCGGCGCATAATCCATCGCGTAGGCGGTGGGACAGGAAGAGGAACAGGTGCCACACTGCATGCAAGAAAACAGCTTTTCCCAATCTGGCGCGACTCGTTCCGCCAGAGTGGGGTCGAACACGGATGCATCAAGAAGCACGGAACTCATCAGTCTTCCTCCTTATTTCTCCGCTCCTCACCGGCCAGAACCAGCACTCGCTGTCGCACTTCGTCCGAAATCCACATACCGGTCTCTGCCAACCGGTTGACCAGTGGCTCAATGCTCTCAGTCAATTTCCGAGATTTTGCTTCAAGTAAAATCCGGAGCGTGCCCCAAACGTCTAGCCCGGCAGCTCGGGCAATCCGTCGCGCCAAAGCATCATCCAGTAAAATGACTCGACTTGGATTCTCCAACGCCAACGCCATTGCCTCAAGCTCTCCGGTTCCCAAGTCCAATGTCAGCCATTCGGATGGCATAGAATGTGGTGCAACAAGTCTGAGCCAAGCATAGTCGTTTGGGTCGGGAACATCGTACCCTCTCCGCCGACCTTCTTGCAACTCTATCGCTACTCCATTGGGTATCCATACCTCACTGAATAGTTGGGGTAACCACCCCAATACTTCAATTCGGTACAGATAGAGCAACGGAGAAGTGTTGCTAATCGCTTCATGCACAGCCGCTCTCCAGGTCGTGCAATTCAGCTTCAAATGGAAAAACCTTATACCGTCCGAGTTCCAATAAAAACTCCACTCGCGGCATGCCCGCAAGCTCGGCGGCGCGACCCGAGGAAAGACGACCTAGTTCATACAATTTCACGGCAGCCAAGATACGCAGTTCACGGGCAAAAGTGTTCTCATCCGTCTTTTCTGCCAACAGCACCTTTTCTGGCACGTGGATTACAATTTGTCGAGTAGACATCTTTCACCTCCGCCCGTTCTGTATCCTCACGGCAATACCTACGAGATAGCGCCGAGGCCCTGCGCGTCCAACTCTCCCTCCAAGATCCCACACTCGACTAACAAGTCAAGCGTCTCTTGCGCCTCGGCCTCGTCGAGCTGGCTGATGGCAAAACCGATGTGGACGATGACGTAATCTCCCACCTGGGCCTCAGGCACGTAGGCCAGGCAGACCTCGCGGGTCACGCCCCCAAAGTCCACCTTGCCCATTCGCATCAGGCCGCCGTCGTCGTCAGTTTCAATGATCCGTCCCGGAATTCCCAGGCACATGCTCCTTTATCTCCTTCCGTAGCCACTCCAGCCAAAGCTCCAGCCCCTCGCCCGTCTTGCAAGAGATCGGGAAAAAAGCCAGGCCCGGGTTGAGCGGTTCCACACCCCGCCGAAAATGGTCTATATCGAAATCAAAGGCCCCCAACACGTCCACCTTGTTCAGCACCAGTGCATCCACCCCCCGGTACATCGGCGGGTACTTGTAGGGCTTGTCATCCCCCTCCGGCACGCTGGCGATGAGGACGCTGCGGTGAGTCCCCAGCGTGAAGCTGGCGGGACAGATCAAGTTGCCCACGTTCTCGACGATGAGCAGATCCAGATGCTCCAGCGCAAGCTGCGGCAGCGCGCTCTGGAGCATCACCGCGTCCAGGTGGCAAGCGCCGCCCGTATTGACCTGGACCGCCGGCACGCCCAGCGCCGCGATGCGGTCGGCGTCCAACGTGGTGGCGATGTCGCCATCCACCGCGCCGATGCGGAATTCCTCGCGCAGCGCCTCTATCGTGCGCGTGATGAGGCTGGTCTTGCCCGCGCCAGGGGAGGCCATTATGTTGACGCCAAAAACCTCCGCGGCATCCAGCCGAGTGCGGATATTTGCGGCCAACTGATCGTTGGCGCTCAGAATTTCTTCGACGACGGGTACACGTACAGTCATGCGTTCTATTCTACCTCAATACTCTCCAACCGGAATTCATCCCCGCCTGCGGCAATGACCTGTTTTTCATTGCAGACAGGACAGGCATAATCCCGACCGTTCAAAGGAAACGTGTGCCCGCAGCCCAGGCAGCGCAACGTCCCGGGCACACGCTCAAAGTACAGTTCGGCGCCTTCGGCAATCGTCTCTCGGCTGACAATGTCCCAATAAAACTGCACCGAGTCATCCACGATGCTCGCCAACTCCCCGATGACCAGGTTGAGCCGTACAATACGCCCGGCGCCAGCCTTTTCGGCGTGGCGTAGGGCGATATCCAACAAGCTCTGGGTGACGGTCAATTCATGCATCGGTGTCTATGCACACCATTATACTAGAATCAATCCATATGCACAAACCGCAGACAGACAAGCGAAACTTGAAAAAAGTATGCGTCGCTGAACCACCCGCCTCATAAGGAATATTTATGAAGAGGTATAATCAGATCAAACAAATAAAAGCGGTTTTTTCGCCCATTTTCACTTGTTCTCATAATTAGATTGGTTATAATAGCAAAATCTGTCGGCGTCGCCGATAGAGTATCTTGTGTTGTCTGAACACGAAAAGGAGATGCGCCCAACAATGAAGAGAAAACTCTCTCTCATCACATCAGTACTCGTACTGATGGTAGTAGGTACATTCCCCCTCGGTCAAGTCACCAGTGCCCAGAGTTCACTGCAAGAAGCCGCCGAGAGCTACTTTGGCGAGGGACCGCGGACGATCAACGCCGCCGACCTCTACGAAAATCTGAACGACGGCGACCCCGACAACGACCCCACTATCATCAGCCTCCGCTCCGCCGAGGATTACGCCAAGGGCCACGTCCCCGGCGCGATCCATATGAACGTCAAGGAGCTTTTCACCGCCGAGAATCTGGCCACCATCCCGCCCGACAGGGACGTCGTCTTGA
>Ga0180434_10003868_pt1 | contig 18692 bp, 13 predicted proteins | sample SS_ome_7_FD_132453 | JGI IMG/M metagenome (GOLD analysis project Ga0180434, IMG submission 132453) | Hypersaline lake sediment archaeal communities from the Salton Sea, California, USA - SS_1_D_2 metaG | ecosystem: Environmental > Aquatic > Non-marine Saline and Alkaline > Hypersaline >...
ATGAGGCCATCGTAATCCTCCGAGGTTTGTGAATTCACTGATTCTGTTTTTCAAAACCTAGGGGAAAGCGGTGGCCTTGTCTATTACCAATTCCTAATTACACACAATTTAGGGCACAACCAATGATTTAATTCATTTATCCAACATCTCGGATCATTGGGGCGTTTATTTCATCCAAACTGCTGATATTGCTTTTGATGCCACCGAAGCCAATGTAGACTGGGATGGTGATGGTATTTTAGAGCATGGATCCGGTGGTGATGACACTTACGGCCTTTCGCCGATTGGGAATAGCTCAACCAAATTTACCGGGAGTTACGATGGTAATGAGAAAACAATTTCAAATCTATTTATCAACCGTCCATCAACGGATTTTATCGGGTTGTTTGGCAGAACATCTTCATGCACTATAGATAATCTGGGGTTAATTGATGTTAACATTACAGGAAATACTGGGGTAGGCGCATTAATTGGCTATGATTATTTTTCATCAAATGTAACAAATTGCTACAGCACTGGCAATGTAGATGGCGTTACTGATGAAGTTGGCGGTTTAATTGGAGAGAATTGGGCAGAGATTGATAATTGTTATAGTACAGCAAATGTAGATGGCAATTATAATGTTGGCGGATTAGTGGGTTACAACAATGGGAATGTTTCACAGTCACACAGCACAGGCTCTGTGACCGGCAGTAATGATGTCGGAGGGTTAGTGGGAGATAATGAAACTAATGCCACTGTGAGTAACGGTTACTACAGTACGGGGAGCGTGAGCGGTGATGATGATATCGGTGGTTTAATTGGAGAGAATTCGGGACCGATTGATAATTGTTATAGTACAGGAAATGTAAATGGCGATCTTGATAATGTGGGTGGTTTAATTGGTGAGAATTCTGGACCGATTGATAATTGTCATAGTACAGGCAATGTAGATGGCGATGATAATGTTGGCGGATTAGTGGGTTACAACAGCTCGGAGAATATTTCACAGTCATACAGCACCGGTTCTGTCACCGGCAATGTAGATGTCGGAGGCTTAGTGGGAGATAATGCATCTGCCACTGTTAGCAACAGCTATAGCACGGGAAGTATTATCCGTAATTCAGGTAGCAGTGCCACCGATTTCGGCGGATTCTGCGGAGAACTTACTAGTTCCACAATAGAATATTGCTATTCCATCGGTGATGTAATTTATGATGGAGCCACAAATCCAACGGATAAAGGCTTTGTTGGAGAAGAGGCGAATACTGAAAATACTTATACCGACAACTTCTTCGACAGCGAAGCTTCAAATCAGACATCAGGCACAGGAGCAACCGCCTTAATCACCACCCAAATGAAGGATTACAATACATTTACGGATGTTACCGGCACTACCGTGGGATTAACCACCGCTTGGGATTTTGAGACCAATCCCAATGATGATGCGGCCAATAACGATTATTGGGATATTGATAATACTGAATCGGTCAATAGCGGCTATCCCTTCCTCTCCTGGCAAAACGGGACGGACACGTCGCTCCCGGTGGAACTGGCGTCGTTTACCGGCGAAAACGCGAAGGGCAGCATGCAGTTGACCTGGGTGACGGAATCGGAGATTCGTAATCAGGGCTTTATCCTCGAACGACAGAACGCCCAGAACAAATCCTGGCAGGAGATCGCCTCCTTCAAGACAGATGCGGCGCTGCGGGGCCAGGGATCGACGAGCAAGCGTTCTGTCTATAACTTTACCGATCATGCTGTAAAGGCGGGACTGGAGTATTCGTACCGGCTGTCAAATGTCTCGTTTGAAGGCAAGGTGAAGATCCATGATGACATGGTTTTGCAGGTAAAGGCCACTCCGACTATACCATCAGTATTTCGTGTACAAACCCCGTATCCGAACCCGTTTAATCCGACGACTACGATCGCGTATTCGTTACCGGCAGAAGCGCCAGTCCGGATTGTCGTGTACAATCTTACGGGACAACTGGTGAGTGTGGTCTTTCACCAGACGCAGCCGGCCGGAAACCACCAGATGAGTCTCTCCCTGCCGGATTACGCCAGCGGTGCCTATTTTCTGCGAATCAGCACCCCCGAACACCAGCAGACCAGGAAGTTGTTGTTGATGAAATAAACAGAGGCCATAAAAAGAATTCATGGGGTACATTGGTGAGAACCCTTGTGCCCCTTTCTTGTTGGTCGTAGAACCTGGACTTGATTTCCAGCACCCTTCTAGTAAACCTTAGGAAAAAGCGTGGTGTAAATTTTTTCGGTCAGAATGATTTCGATTTTGGCTATAAAACAATTGCTATTCACTATAATTCCGTCCTGATATTAGCAATATTGGATACATTCCGTGTATTATGTAGTGAATATTAGGTTGTTACCGAATATTTTTTAAATGTCCTGAATGATTTTACAGAAAGGGAGTATGCCATATGAAAAAAAACCTGAGAGTACTTGGGGGAACTGGTGGGATCGTCTTTTTTACATTGGGTATTGCTTTCTTCGGAGGTAGTTTGGTCTTAGATATTGATGGATTGCAATCTGCCGGTATAGGATTGGGAGTGATTGGACTTATCATTATGCTTGTTACGGGATTGGCAAAGACTAAAACGAATGAATGAGGGTACATAACTTTTCTTTCCACTGCCCCCTGCATGGTACACTTCAATGATACAGTATCTAATAAGGCACCATGAAAGTTCCCGAGTTATATCATCAGCACCATATTTCAAAAGACTATACCTCTCTTGGTCTCTTCAGAGCATTATGACAGAAGTATCACATCGATAAAGTCTTCTATCCTGGATCCTACATCCATATTACCCCTTCATTGATTTTTCACGATGTGACGTATGCCGACTCCTACAACAACACGTACCAATTTTTTGAAGCCGAGGAAACCTGGGCATTTATTCATCGAAATAAGGAGTATGCTGGCGTCCCCAGGATTCGGTTCTATCAGCAAGATTTTACGACCCCATTTCCTGATCTCGGGACAGAATTTGATCTGGTGATTTCGCAGTACGCCGGGTTTGTGGGACAAGCGGCCAAACCCTACCTCAAGCCGGGCGGATTATTGGTGTGTAACAACTCCCACGGTGATGCCTCTATGGCGTCGATTGATCCCGCCTATGCCCTGATCGCGGTCTATCGAAGACAGACCGATACCAACTTCTCCATTTCCGAGAACAACCTGGAGGAATACCTGCAACCGAAACATGGCGTGCAACCAACGCCGTCAGCACTCCGGCAGTCAATGCAGGGGATTGCGTATACGAAAAGCCCGTCGGGCTATATTTTTACCAAAGTACCTGAATAACCGCTGCAAACGCTGGAGGAGCGGCAGGCAACCACTCGATATATTTGGTGGGTCATGCCCATTATGCTTCGGAGTTCATAGCATCACGATCTCCTCTGAAGCCCTCTAAAACCCGTTGCACCGGACAGCACTGGCGATGGGACTTGTACCACTACACCTAATAATCCATTCAACGAATTCACTTTCTTCTTGGAGTTCAATTCAGTAATCTGGGTATATCCAGCCCACATATATGCCATGCAACAAGAAAAATAGTATGAAATTGAGAATACCGAGAGCACAGCGATACATCCTGTCTATCGCCTTGCTGTTTTCCGGCTGCAGTACTCTTCATACGATTGGCATTTTACAATCTGGCACAGGAATTATTGAAAAGTCAGCCAATGAGGTAATCCAGTTCAAACTTCTTGGCCATCTTATGCTGGTTGATGTGTACCTCAATGATCAAGGAGATCCGTATCAATTTATCCTGGACACAGGCGCCCTGACCGTTATCAGCCAGAAGGTGGCCCAGGACATCCAGCCTGCTGAAGACATACAAATACTGAGCAAGGATGTCGCAGGGAATACACAGGATGTAAGACTAGCAACGATTGAGAAAATCTCCTTGGGTGGAGTGAGGGTGAATGACTGTGCTGCTGCTATTTTTGACTTGCATTGGATGGGGGATGAAATTGACGGTATTCTGGGATCGAACTTCCTCAGACATTTCTTCGTTCAGCTGGATTATGACAGTCGGACGATTGAATTTGATAAAGGTCAAAGCGGGAACACGGGAGATATCGGGGACCAATGGGTAATTCCATTCGACCAAGACATGACCAATGGATACGCACCTCAGATCGAGTGTGTTGTTGACGATGCGATTAAGGTAAAAGCCATTATCGATACCGGTAATCCCGACTTTTTCTCCGTGCCCCTTTCGGTCGCCAAAAAAACCAGCACCTTCCAGCAAGGCAAGGTATTGACCTCTGAAGGCAGTGTGGCGGGAGGAGCCTTCGGACTGAGCCAGGGCAGCTATCTCTTCAAACTGAAACAATTACAGATGGGAGATAGGGTGTTTCATGGTGTCAGCACTGTCACGAGCACTTCAAAGGATGCTTTGATAGGGTATGGGTTCCTTTCGAATTTCGTAATCACCCTCGACTATCCCAATAATGAAATCCGGTTAAAGCCCATACATTCAGTAGAGGATGATTTTGAATTCTATTCGTTTGGCTTGGCATTGAACCGGGTTGAAGACAAGACGATCGTTGTCGGCTTGTGGGAGAATTCAGCTGCAGAAAGGTCGGGCATTCAACTTGGAGAGGAAATTACAACCATCAATTCAATTCCCGTCAATACACTATCACTCTTAGAGATGATGGCACAATTCCGTGATCCGGAAACCGAAAATATGGAGGTAGAGCTCAAGAGAGAGAGGGTGCCAGTCGTAAAAGTGCTGCATTATGAACTCCTTCAACCCCCTTGATGGTTTTTTGCCTACCCATCAGAACCATCCGGACTAGCTGAAAAACACATCTGTATAAAAGATGAATTCCCTCCCCGAATTTGTTAAGAATGGGGAACGCGGAAATCTCTTGGCCAGTGACTTCTATTGCTATTCCAAAAGAGAACTGTCCACTCTCAGTGAAAGAGAATAGAGAAAATTCAATCTCAGAGTGCAATCCCAATAGAAAGGGATTATTTCAAAAAATGAAAAAACCATGCAATAGGTACCTAATCGACCAATAAGTTGTCTATATAAACTTTTAAAGAAGGAGAAATAATGGATAAAAAAAACAAGAACATAATCGGATGGTATATTATCGGAAGTGCAATCATATGGGGACTTACAGGTATATTAATATCATTGCAACTACGAGGTACGGATTGTTTTGATAAAATAGCACTACTCTTTAGTTCTGCCGCAGGTATTCACTTAATATTAATTTGGGGCCCATTGGCGGCTCAATTAAAGAAAAAGCAAAAAGAAAACGATACAGAAGTTACCAAAAAAGAATAAGTTGATATCTACAGCCTTGACGCTTTACTAATGGTGTGCGTTACAAATAATGAATTATGAATAAGAAGAGTTCTTATCTGCGGGGAATAGTGTTAACATGGACAATAGTAACTACCACCTTTTTTTGGACTTCCACTATGAGAATACTTTTTAAACCGGAAATCTCAAGTTGGAAGATTTTTAATATCGGCGGAGAGGGTTTTATGGGGGATTTTTGGTTGCCACTCCTTATCGTATTTTTTGGTCTGTTTCTCTTTTATCTCGAAGGCCGGGGAAAAGTGAGACCCCTATACCACATCTCCCTTATAAGCTGGCATCTATTGATTACGACTGTAGTTGTCTATGGAAGTTTTCAAACTAATGCAAATATATCGTTCGGAACCTGGGGAATCAGTATGTCGTTCAAATGGCTCCTTGTTCCATTTGTTTTATTTTTACTTATGGCTATAGCATTAGTCGCAATGGAAATTTCAGGGAACCATAAAATTCCGAGATTTCCCTGGATACAAATTAACTGGAAACCATTTCTAATTGCCCTGGTACTGTGTCCGGTTGCATTCCTTTTTTTTCGACTAGGAACCGGGTTTAATTGGTTGGTAAAGATTGCCGTAGCAGCAACAATCATTCAGTGGATATTACTAGCAGAATCGCTGGGTCGTCCATACGCATTAAAATTAAAACACAGAGACCACACTAACCTGGGCAGGCAACCTTAAGGAAAAGCGTGATGTCGGTTTATTAGTTTGTTACCGGCAGGGTTTTCCATTTTTTTTAAATAGCCCTCATCCTTGGTGCACTCAATGACACAGTCCCCGGATATCCCCCCGGTATTTAGTGGCTTTTTTTAATAGCTGGTTTAGAGCACTCTGACACTTCGGAGAGGTCCCAAGCTCGTCTGCCCCGATTTGAAATTCTCTGCATCTTTGATACAGATAGAGTTTCATTATCGGGAAATCTTGTAGCGAACACCTCCGCCCGATTACCAGTTGACCTGGCTCTCTTTTACCAGTGTCTTGCGACCACCCTGGCATTGGCATTGCCGGCAATTGTACTGGAGCAATTGCAGACGGAATGGAACCCCGAGTTCATCTCCACGATGTTGTGGCTTATTCTTGGCGTGTCGTTAGGAGCCTATGCCCTCATGTGGCTATTAATTGAACGCATGGATGCCACACGGGTGGCGAGTCTGTTCTATTTCGGCCCGCCGCCGACGATGCTGATGGCATGGATTGCCTTTGGAGATACCCTGACATTCATGGATATTCTCGGGGTAATCGTGGTCTTTGCCGGTGTTTTGCTGATTCAGAAAAAAAAGGCTCCCCAACCCCATCATGCAAGTCGATAACCCTCATCCTTTTGTTGAAAAACCACTCGTCCCGGTTTCACCGGTCAGTATAGTGGCTGAAATCCCATAAAATTTCACCACATTACACAGACCGCCGGCGACAATTCCATGGAAAATTGAGAAAAACTGGCGACATTCCCTGTGATGCAGGGAATATACAGGATGCTACCGAGAGGGTTTTCCATTTTGCTTTGATAGCACCCCGATACGTCGGAAGGGTCACAGGTTCGCCTGCCCAAGTTTGTCTCTTGATTCCTACTTGCTTGTAACAGAATTTACAGTATACCCAGATTAATGAACTGCCGTGGGCTTTTGAGTATATTGCGGGTACATTTGTAATAAATTTTGTTGAGATAAATTATGGAAACCCCGTTGTGTTAAATGGTATTTTTCAATGCAATTTGGATCGGGATGAATAGAAAAAGTGCCCGCTATGTCATTCTGAACGCAGTGAAGAATCTCCAATAAAAGGTGGTTACCCCTTCCCAGGAGATTCTTCGCTTATACTCAGAATGACAGCCTTTTCTGGCACTTTTTCTAACGCAGTTGTGACAATTTCACACAACGGGTATGAAAAATATAAAGTTTGTTCAGATTATATCCATAATAACCAGAAAGGAATGAGTGTATGGAAATTGACCGCCACACTATGACGGGTTGGGTTGTAGAAGCAATTGAGAACTGCGGAGGGACAGCGACAATTTTGGATGTATGTAAGGATGTGTGGGAAAATCATGGAGAAGAGATTGAAGCATCTGGTGATATGTTTTATAAATGGCAGTATGAAATCCGCTGGGCCGGTGATATTCTGAGAAAAGATGGCATTCTGAAACCGGCAACGAAATCACCAAAAGGGAAATGGGAACTAAGTGACGTGAACATGGGATAAATAAATATAACCAAATAGAATGTTTTTAGTACCCAACTATATCAAGCGGTTGTCTCAACCATAATTCCTAATTTGATTGAGATATACCATCAGTGACTTTCAATTCTGCTGGTTCGGAAAATTTCATTGACTTTCGGGCTCAACTTTAATAATTACAGTATGTTCGCAGTTGATGGTTCGTTATGCTTTAGATGTCATTTTCTTTAAGTGCCTTTTGCCGGTGACGAGAGTTTCAGAGCAGGTAAGCCAGGGATGCGGAAAATCCCCGACGGATGTTGTCGCGTTCAACTGGCGATGTTGTTCGCTCACTTGTGGACGTGAGTCCAGAAACCAGAGCAAAAACCGCAAACAAAGGAGTACACTATATGCGTACCACAGGAATGTTGTTCGTCGCAATAAGCTTGACCGGATTTATTTTGGCGGGATGTCAGAATAGCACCGCTCCGGAAAATTCCACCCGGGACGTGCTTATGAGTAAGACCACCGTTCCCGGGCATTCATCTCCCAGGTACGATCAGGATGGCAATGGTTTCCCGGACGCCGGTGTCTATGTCAATGGGCATTACACGTCGGTCTATGCGTACGACGCCAATGGCGATTATTATTGGGATCTTGGGGATGGCCGAGTGCTGGGCACCGTGAATTCGATTGATGAATTAGATCAGGCGACGCTCACTACCTGTGACTATGTGGTGAACTACCGGCTGACTTCGGGAACGATCCCTACATGGATGCCGGCTGGATTCAAAATCATATCAATTGTTCGGGCTATGATGATAACGGACACTATAATTACCTTATCGTTCATGAAAGCGATCCCCGGTACGAAGGCAATCCCGACTGGGCAATATGGGGGAGCTGGGAATACCACGTGTTGACCGAGTCCCGTCATGGAAACCTTGTTCGTCCCCGGAACCATGTCGGAGGGAACTAGCCGAAAGAGGTGGTATCTCCGGAAATCAGGACAATTGCGAGGCGGATACCAATCAAGATATCAGCCTGGCAATGTCAGCCCGAATTGAGCGCAAAATTTTTCTTGTAAAACCTCGCATTATTAGATACTCTTAAGTATACCTCTGCGTTAGTAGATACAGACAGGGTTGTACGCGATACAGGTCAGGACGCCGCAGAATCCGTAATCAGAGAGGAATAATCACAATTTGACAGGGGCGTGACAACGGGATTATATATCCCTGAAGTGCTTACAATTTATGGCAAACGGACTCATGTGGCTTTTGCTGTAAACCGGTGAGCATTGAATTCTCCCGTCTTTATGACCAAGGCGGGTTCTCTGAGGATGGCGTATGTTACGACCGGACTGTCATACCTTCCGTATTTTCGGTTCTCTCTTAGCTCATTCTTACTATTTTTCCAAAATTACCCATCCGGTAGAGCAGAGCACGGGAGAAATAAATCCCTGGTACACAGTGTTATCCGTAAACAGCATTTATCATATAATAGTGTGGTAATTATGTGAAAGGAGGTGGTCCCTCAGATTAAGCCACAGGCAATACTTCGTTGGGGCGTGTAATAGAGAAATACAGGAGAAATTCCAATGAAAAAGCCAGCGCTTATTCCGGGAATTCTGGTACTAGTCCTTTTAGTAATGCCCGGAGTTCTCCGGGCATACAGCGGTGGATCCGGTACCAGTGGTGATCCCTATCAGATTGCTACCTGGCAGGATTTGGTAGACTTGAGTACAACCACCGCCGATTGGAGACAATATTTTATCCAGACCGCTGATATTTCGGCTTCCGCCTCCCATTCTGAAGCGTTCTCACCCATTGGCAGCGCAACTACCAAGTTCACGGGCTCCTATGATGGAGGCGAATTTACTATCGATAGCCTGTATATCAATCAGCCAGTGGGTAACAATATCGGGTTGTTCGGATATACAGACGGAGCCACAATCGAGAATCTTGGTCTGACCAATACGGATATTACCGGACACCAGTACGTCGGGGGGGCGTCGGTTACAATTATGATCATTCAACCGTGGAAAATTGTTACACTACAGGCAGTATTTTCGGAAATGGGAGTACCGGTAGTTTCTCAAGGGACATCGGTGGTATTGCAGGTATAAACAACAGCTATTCCGATATAACAAACTCATACAGTACCTGTACTGTGCAGGGAACGCCGAATTATGTTGAATACCTGGGAGGGGTGGTGGGATTAAACACGAATAGCTCCTCCATCATCAATTGTTACAGCAGCGGAAGTGTACAGGGGACGCAATATTTAGGTGGGCTGACGGGATCGAACAATAATAGCACTATTGAACAGTCGTACAGCACTGGGAGTGTGACTGGTACAAACAACTATGCTGGTGGATTGTTGGGCTATAATAGTTCATATAGAGTAGAGAACTCTTACTGTACAGGCAGTGTAAGCGGTAACATGTATGTGGGAGGGCTGGTGGGTGCGAATTATGACCTGGTCTATCATTGCTACAGCACTGCCGGTGTCAGCGGGAATTCCTCTGTGGGTGGTCTTGTAGGATTGAGTGGCACCGGCGCTGCAGCGACCAATTCCTTTTGGGATACTGTAACCTCGGGACAAACTGGTAGTTCGGGCGGCGTCGGCAAAACCACCACCGAAATGAAAACGCTCTCGACCTTTACCGATGCCGGGTGGGATTTTGAAGTAGAAACCACGAACGGCACGAATGATTACTGGGATATGGACAACTCGGAGTCCATCAACAGCGGATATCCGTTTCTCTCGTGGCAGAACGGTGAGGATGTCTCTCTGCCGGTGGAACTGGCGCTCTTTGTGGCTGAAGTGACAGTACGGAATACGGTTCGGCTGCGCTGGATAACCGAAAGTGAGGTCTGCAATCAGGGGTTCATTCTGGAACGGCAGCAGGTTGGTACAAATGCGAATCCGCACCCATGGACCGAGATCGCCAGCTTTACAACCCATTCGGAACTCCGGGGACAGGGCAGCGTGAGTCACCGGACTAAATATACGTTTTTAGATCAGACGGTACATGTGTACCAGACCTATAATTACCGCCTAAGTGATGTGGATACGAGAGGGGGCAAAGTGTATCATGACGCCCAACAGATCCGAGTCACGGTTGATCCTGGCGAACCCATTACCATATTTAACGCTTATCCCAATCCGTTTAATGCACAGACGACTCTGCATTATCACCTGTCCGTTGAATCTTCGGTCCGGTTAACCGTGTATGATATCCATGGACATGCTGTCCAGGATTTAGTGCATGGATCCAAGCCGCCGGGCAGGCACTCCGCCCGATGGACGGGAACCGATAACAGGGGACAGGTCGTAAGTACCGGCATATATTTTTTCCGGATCCGGGCCGGGACACACCAGTATACAGAAAAGATCTTATACCTGAAGTGAATCTCACCTGTCATTGTCCGGCGGCGCCAGTTCGGATGAGCCCTGATTTATAACGGGAAAGGAGGGAAAACGAACGTAATAGTGATCGAGGCGGAAGACTTTACAGGGGCGTGTAAAGGAAAGAACGGGAGACGTACCTCATGAAAAACATACTACCGATTGTTTTGATAGCGTTCTTCGCCTGCGTAACACTGTATGGACAGGGCACAGCTCCGGTCGATAGTGACAGTGACGGTAAGCTGGAAATTGCAAGTAAGCAGCATTTGCTCTATCTCTCTGCAAACGGAAGCGCCAACTGGTCGGGAAGTTACGAACAAACGGCGAATATCGCATTTACGGCGGGTGATTTTGAGAGTGGTGGCGATTTTTATAACGGCGGCGAGGGATTTTCACCTATCGGTACCGGTTTTACCAAATTCACCGGGTCCTACGATGGCCAGGATTATACTATCGATAGTCTCTATATTAACCGACCATCCGCTGATCGGTCTGCCTTGTTTGGTTATGCAGAGGGCGCCATAATCGAAAATCTGGGATTGACCAATGTAAATATCACGGGAAAGGGGTATGTAGGCGGACTGGTTGGAAACACCTTGAATAATTGCACCATAACAAATTGCTATACCACCGGCCAGATAAGGGGTTTGGATGATATCGTTGGCGGTCTTGTCGGAATTCATCAACAGAATTCTACTCTGACCCGGTGTTACAGCACAGTTGATGTCATTGGAGACAGTAGTTATGTCGGCGGTTTAGTCGGTTGGAATACCGGTTCCAGTTCCGCAAATGGGTCCGTTGTGAGTAATTCTTACAGCCGTGGCAGCGTGTATGGCAACCGGGATACCGGCGGGCTGGTGGGATTAAGTTTTAACTCGGAAGTGAGAAATTGTTACAGCACAGGGAGTGTCAACGGCGTTGACAATGTCGGCGGGCTGGTGGGACAAAATGCTGCGAACGCAATCGTGGATAAGTCCTATAGTACCGGTGATGTGAGCGGAACAGGTTCTTATATCGGGGGATTGATAGGACTCCGTCACCCTACCACTAGCACAGCAACCAATTCTTTCTGGAATACCGAATCTTCGGGGCAGTCTAGCAGCGCCGCCGGGACCGGGAAAACCACCGTCGAGATGAAAACGCTGGAGACTTTTACCGATGAATCGATGGTTGGTCTGACAACCGCATGGGATTTCGAGACCAACCCATGTGATGACGTGGTCGATAATAATTATTGGGATATGGATTACTCCGAAACCATTAACCACGGGTATCCCTTTCTCTCATGGGAGAACGGTGATGCCATCTCCCTGCCGGTGGAACTGGCATCCTTTACTCCGGTTACTCCGGACAGCGGAACGGTGGTAACCGCGCTTCAGCCCGTGCTGAGGTGGGCGGTACCGAGCACCCTTCAGATAGTTGAATATCGGGTCTATCTGGGTACGGACTCCACCTTTACGGGGGTTAGTTATCTCTCTGTTGATACAACCTTCTACAGGCCCGGTACCCCACTTGCAGAAAACGAGCAGTATCATTGGAAGATCGAAGCGGTCGACACCGGCGGATCAGTTTATACCACCAAACAATGGGCGTTTTGGACCAACGCGCAGAACGAGACTCCCGAAGCCTTCGCGCTCGTGGCTCCGGCTGACAGTATGACCATTGCTTCCACAACACCGACCTTCCGGTGGCAGTCGACCAGCGATCCTGACCCGATGGACACGGCGACCTATACAATTGAGTTCGGAACAGGATTAGACGCTTTAACCGCAGTAGATGTGGGCGAAGATACCAGTTTTACTGTGATCGATCCGCTCACAGACAATGCGACATATTACTGGAAGGTGACAGCCAGAGACCGGGCGGGAGCCGTTACGGAAAATACCGGCGGCTACCACCGGTTAACTGTGAATACGGGTAATGATAGTCCAACACCGTTTACCCTGGTAGCACCGGACAGCGGATCGATGGTAACCACGCTCCAGCCAACCCTGCGGTGGTCATCCAGCAGTGACCCGGACCCAACAGCAGATACATCACAGCTACAATTCTCCAATCAGGACGCCGACGGAATAGTGGAACAGGAGAATTCGGCACGTAAGATTGCCGGATACAACGTGGTGCTCGATACCGACCAGGATTTCAGCAACTTAACCCCTATTCCGGTTGACACAACCTTCTACACTCCCTCGATTCCCCTTGCTGAGAATCAGCGATATTACTGGCAGGTGGAAGCCCAGGATGATTCAGGTGCGGTTATCATATCTGAAACCTGGAGTTTCTGGACGAATGCGCAAAACGATGTTCCGGAACCCTTTCATCTGTTGGCGCCCGGCGACAGCGCATCTATCACAACCCTTCAGCCGGTGATTCAGTGGGAAACCAGCGTCGACAAGGACGTATATGACTCACTTACTTACAAAATACTTCTCGGAGATGATGTGCAGGCGCTGGATACGATGCAGGTGATTACTGGAAATACCTGGCAGCCTGCGAGCCCCCTCATGGATAATTCGATCTATTACCTGACTGTGATTGCGACAGACCTGGCAGGAGCGCAGCGGGCAAACAGCGGGGGTGTCCGTGTCTTTGCGGTCAACACCGAGAATGAGTCACCTGCCCCGGCGACGCTTATTGCGCCGGATTCCGTGATCGCATTGCGTACTAATCCTGTGCTGTACTGGAACACCCCCGTCGATCCTGACCCATTGGACAGCCTGCATTACGAGGTACACTGGGGATTGTGCGGCGAGGACGGCGTGGATTCGGTGCTGACGGATACGAACACCGTGGAAATTCCGCGTTCACTTCATGAGAATCAACATTACCGCTGGTATGTCATCAGTATGGATCGGGATTACAGCCTATCACACTCCGCAGAAAGTGAGTTTTGGGTGGATGCGGTACCCGAACCTCCCGGTGCCTTTCAATTGGTGGGGCCAGCAGATGATACGACCGGGATATCTACCTCTCCCACTCTTGCCTGGAATACGAGTGAGGATGCCGACCCGTTCGATATGGTGACCTACAGAATACAGATCGGTCAGGACAGTACCTTCGCGACGCAGGTGATGTCCTTTGCAAACATTGCCGATACAGCTTTTCACGTCAGCGGGCTTGATAGTAACGTCACGTACTATTGGCGGGTCTGTGGCATAGATAAGGACAGTCTGGTAACCTGGGCTTCCGATTCTGCAGTATGGAGTTTTCATGTGGGCATTCGGGTTGGAGTTGAATCAGGTAAGAACCTGCCCGCGGAGTTCTCTTTGGCACAAAACTACCCCAACCCATTCAATCCAATTACGACACTCAAATATGGCTTACCTCAGGATGCTGATGTCCGGTTAGTTATCTATGACCTTGCCGGCCGGAAGGTAAGCACCCTCGTCAGAAAAAATCAGGTGGCAGGATGGTATCAGGTTCACTGGAATGGCACGAATGATTTAGGACATGTGGTGAGTACCGGCGTGTATTTTTACAGGTTTGAAGCCGGGAACTTTGTGGATGTCAAGAGGATGGTGTTTATGAAGTAGGGAAAAAACCCAACATATAAATTTACGAAGGGGGTACTTTGACGAGAGTCGTGGTACCCCTTTCTTTATGGTTGGAGAAATTGATCCCGCTTTCCACGACCGGGATGGAGATCCATAGGATGAAGCTTGATGATGGATAGCTCGGTCACCCTGAGTTGAAATCTCGCTACATTAATAGTGCGATATACTCAATAGCAATAAAATCACCTCCATAATTTTACAAAACGGATTTTATGAAAGCAGAATCGGTCGTATATTTCCGTTGGTCCGACCCCCTGTTCAAATTTTGAGCACCGGGTGAATAATACTACTAAACTCAACTTGCCGATTGACACATTTGTGCTTTCGTCTGGGGGTTGAGGATACAACCTGATTGTCTAAATGGAGGTAATGTAGGAATGACACTACTACAAGTACTTGAAGATTCGTGGATTCGAACTGTCTTTACCACAACTGGTGCTGTGGGTTTGGTTGGACTGATTTTACAATTTCAATTTGAAATTCAATTTCATCCTTATATGCCAATGGCCTCCATGATGATAGCGGGTGGCATCTATGGGCTCATCATCATGCTTATTCAATATTCTTCACGGTCTGTTGAACGTCATGATTGGGGGAATCATCCTATTAGTAACGGATGTTTTGGTATTGGATTGCTCTCTACAGGGGGGGTACTATTAGTTCAAAACTCTGTTAGTTTACCCGGTTTTGCCTTGTTAGCGACAGGTGCGTTGCTTTTTGTTGTGGGGATAGTACTTGAAGAATATGTGGTATCACCGGTGAAAGAATAGCATCTGGCTCTGGGATCGCTTTCGACTGTGATGGCGGACCGATTGTGTTTCGAAGCCAAGTTGAATGCATCTGTCTTGTAACCTAATAGAATTTTTATCTGTTGAAGGGGATCAATTTTGATTCCCTTAAATGTAAAGCTGGCAATACATTACCCGGGAAAAAACAAGAAATCGAGCCGGCAGGATGCTATTCGATGATTTGACCCACACTGCATATTATTGAACATCTTTACAAAGTAATTTAAATATGGCTTGGCAGCGAAATTTACATTACGGTATTGCTGGAATTTGTCGTGGTACGTATGATAAGAAAGTTGGTTTATCCATCCGCTGCGTAAAGGATTAGTGTAATCCCGGATATTGATGTATAGGTACTGGGGTCAGGCGTTTATGACTAATACCGCCCTTGATCCTCAGGAACAGTTTTCCCTGCTCTCACCGGGGAAGAGTGAAGAATTTGGTGCAGTAATACCGGGCTGCTGGCTGGCATACCGTGCAGTGTAACGGGACGAATAAGTTAGGGTGAGATCTTGGGTACTGGTGTCAATTGCTGTCGACTGTGAACCGGGAACTTTGTGGATGTGAAGAAGATAGTGTATATGAAGTAGGGGAAAAATCCAACATATTAATATCCGAAGGGGGTGCTTTGGCGAGAGCCGGAGTATCCCTTTTGTATTTGAGAAATTTCCGAAATATGAGGAATACTAAAATCTAACTCTTATACAAGTGTACTGTAAAGTGAGTATCCTGCGACTCTCTGGATCATTCAAAATGTCACCATACTGTATTGAGTGATACCGTCTGATGCTCCTGTGAAACCCTGAAAGTATTTTTGCAATAATCTCTGCAATTAATTTGATTCACACCGAAAACTGCCTTTGGGATTATCAGTAATAGTAATAATTCCTATTTTTACTTGGAAATTATCTCCGATTTTTTCATATTACTGGTAATAATAGCACAAATTAAAATCACGTTCAGACTGTTAAATAAAAATTGTAACAGTGCTATTTTAAGGTTAGAAGTAACTATTAAACTGAGATTGAAGAGGAGATAATTATGGTAGAATCAAATGCAAGTGGTTGCCCCTTTCACGAAGGGCAGGCAACAGAACCAGGTGCTGGAACGTCAAACGAAGACTGGTGGCCCAATAAGCTGAATCTGGATATTCTTCGCCAGCATTCCTCACTGTCTAATCCCATGGATGAGGACTTTAACTATGCCGAGGAATTCGAAAAACTAGACTACGAAGCGGTGAAGCAGGACCTCCATGATCTCATGACAGACTCCAAAGACTGGTGGCCGGCAGACTGGGGACACTACGGACCGCTCTTTATCCGGATGGCGTGGCACAGCGCGGGCACCTATCGCATTGCCGACGGCCGCGGAGGCGGGAGTACAGGAAATCAGCGTTTTGCACCGGTCAACGCCTGGCCGGATAACGTGAGTCTCGATAAAGCCCGCCGTCTCCTTTGGCCTATCAAACAAAAATACGGTAAAAAGCTTTCCTGGGCCGACCTGATGATCCTGGCCGGGAATGTTGCCCTGGAATCCATGGGTTTTGAGACCTTCGGTTTTGGAGGCGGACGTGAAGATGTCTGGGAACCCGAGAAAGATATCAACTGGGGACCGGAACACGAGTGGCTGGCAGATGAGCGCCACGACGACGAGGGCAATCTGGAAGGCCGGCTCGCTGCCGATCATATGGGGTTGATTTATGTCAATCCGGAAGGACCCAACGGCGAACCGGATCCGGCGAAATCTGCGAAATTTATTCGCCAGTCCTTCAAACGCATGGCTATGAACGATGAAGAAACGGTTGCACTGATTGCCGGTGGACACACATTCGGCAAAGTGCACGGCGCCGCTCCTGAAGATCATCTCGGTCCTGATCCTGAGGCAGCCCCTCTAGAGCAGCAGGACCTGGGTTGGAAAAACAGCTACGGCACCGGAAAAGGGCCTGATACGATTACCAGCGGTTTGGAAGGCGCCTGGACCGAAAAGCCGACCAAATGGGATATGGGCTTCTTTGAAAACCTGTTCGAATATGAATGGGAGCTGACCAAAAGTCCCGCCGGAAAGCACCAGTGGACGCCGAAGGACGAAGCTGCCAAGGATACCGTACCGGATGCGCATGACCCGGAGAAGAAAAATCCTCCGATGATGCTCACCACGGATCTCGCTCTGAAAGTGGATCCGGAATACGAGAAGATTTCAAGGCGGTTCTATGAAAATCCTGATGAGTTCGCGGACGTATTTGCCCGTGCGTGGTTTAAGCTGGTGCATCGCGATATGGGTCCCAAATCTCGCTATCTCGGACCGGAAGTACCTGAGGAAGATCTGCTCTGGCAGGATCCGATTCCGGAAGTTGACCATGAATTGATCGATGAAAGCGACATAGAGGACCTCAAAGGAAAAATCCTCGACTCCGGTCTCTCCATTTCTGAACTGGTTTCTACTGCCTGGGCTTCTGCTTCCACCTACCGTGGTTCTGATAAGCGAGGTGGGGCAAACGGCGCCCGTGTGCGGCTGGCTCCTCAGAAGGATTGGGAGGTCAATAATCCGGAACAGCTGGCAAAAGTCCTGGATACCCTCGGGGGAATTCAGGAAGCATTCAACAGCGCCCAGTCAGGCGGTAAACGGGTGTCCCTGGCAGACCTGATAGTGCTGGGTGGCTGCGCCGCAGTTGAGAAAGCGGCAAAGCAGGCCGGCCACGACATCACGGTGCCGTTTACACCGGGACGTGCCGATGCCACGGAAGAACAGACTGATGTAGAGTCTTTTGACGTCCTTAATCCTATTGCCGACGGATTCCGGAATTATAAGAACGCAGATCACGACTGCAATACGGAAGCGATGTTAGTGGACAAAGCCCAGTTATTAACCTTAACCGCACCTGAGATGACGGTGCTGGTTGGTGGTATGCGGGTATTAAACGCTAATTATGACGGCTCAGCGCATGGCGTTTTCACCGAAAATCCGGAAACGTTGACGAACGACTTCTTTGTGAACCTGCTGGATATGGATACCACCTGGAATCCGGTCGGTGAAGACGAGGAATTGTTTGAAGGCGTCGATAGTGCTACCGGAGAACAGAAATGGACGGCAACCCGTGCTGACCTGATCTTCGGTTCGAATTCCGAGCTCCGGGCAGTAGCCGAAGTCTATGGTTCAAATGATGGTGAGGAAAAATTCCTCCAGGATTTCGTGGCAGCTTGGGATAAAGTCATGAATCTGGACCGGTTTGATCTGGAGTAACTATTCGCCGACAGTAAAATAAAGACAAACAACGTACAAACGACAATAGCCCCGCTTCGGGGCTATTGTCGTTTTATTTGGTTGTAGAAAACCACCACCTTTGGTGGTGGTCATTGGCAGAAGGCTTTGCCATTTCTCGGGAGAATGCTGATCTTAGGATATGCCGAAATACCGCAAACTCACCCACACGATCTA
>Ga0180434_10003873_pt1 | contig 18667 bp, 14 predicted proteins | sample SS_ome_7_FD_132453 | JGI IMG/M metagenome (GOLD analysis project Ga0180434, IMG submission 132453) | Hypersaline lake sediment archaeal communities from the Salton Sea, California, USA - SS_1_D_2 metaG | ecosystem: Environmental > Aquatic > Non-marine Saline and Alkaline > Hypersaline >...
GACCTTCTACGTGTGGCAGAATCCAAGATTACTCTTGCGGCTGATGTATATGAAGACAACGTGGTTGACTTCAAGGATTATGCGGTTCTGGCAGATAGCTGGCTGGAGGAAGCGCTCTGGCCGTAGCTGGATCGCGTTACCGATGGGGTGTGGCATTTTCGAAGTGGTATCAATTCGGGGCCTGCGCCAATGCATAGGCCCCGCCTGTTTTCAGTAAGTGACCATCGGCATACCAGTGATGTAATACCAATTCAAGTTAGTTCTTGCGCCTTGTCATTCCCGTGAAGGCGGGAATCCATATGTCTATATGTATTGGATGCCTGCTCCCCGCTTGCGCGGGGACAAGTTTACCCCTGCGAAAGCAGGGGCAGGCATGACAGAGTGAATGATCCTTTATCGAAAAGCGCATTTATTTAGTGGAATTGGTATAATGCGCTGTTCCGGACAACGGAGCAGGAGGGATTCGAACCCCCGGTACCTTCCGGTACAACGGTTTTCAAGACCGTCGCCTTAAGCCACTCGGCCACTGCTCCAGGGCCTTTCCACTAAAGGACTTAGGTACGTTGATCAACTCCGATTTCTCTTGCTACAACCTTGATATGGTCCGACATATTCGCACTTACTCTACACAAAACAGGTTAGTTTTGCAAGAGGACCGGGGGCAAGCTGCATTATTTCGGAACGAACAAGCGACAGGCTCTGGAGCGATGTCTGGAAGAGGCTGCGTATCTGCATGCTGGCAAAGCGCCTAAGCCTGGAGAATGCCAAGACCGCCTCTCGATCAAGATCCTATGCAATCTGTACTTAGACCATCAGGAGTCAAGGGCAGAGATAGGCGAGATACAATCAAGGCATGTCTCGGATCAGATTTCGCTTCTCAAGGATTTTGTGAGATTTGTTGGAGCCAACCGCTCAGTCTCGGACATCTCTACGATTGAGCTGCAGAACTACCACAAGAGGCTCATAAAGGCAAGGAAGTCACCCAACACCATCAACAATCGCATCGCAGCGGTCAAGGCTATGTACAACTGGGCCTTAGACAACGGTGTAGTCGAGAATGCGCCGAGATTGAGAGCAGTGAGAAGGTGACGCCTCTGAAACAGGAAAGACCCACCTTTTCGGTATCCCAAATTGAGAAGATTCTTCAGAATGCAAGTCCGCAGATGAAGGCGATGATATGGTTGGGTTTAAATTGTGGACTTGGTTTTACTGATTGTGCAGAACTGAGATGGAAGAACCTTGATCTGCAGAATGGGAGGGTAGATCTACCCAGAGGAAAAACAGGTCTCGCCAGAAGCCTTCCACTGTGGTCGGAAACGGTGGACGCGCTGAATGAAGTTCCGGTGTCCGGCGAACTCGTCTTCTATACGTGGAAAGGGAATTCCTGGGTCAGAGCCGTAAAGGGTGTGGGAAAAGACGGAAAACAGAAATACAGGAGAACCAATAATGTCACCAAGGAATTCTCAAAGCTCATGAAAAAGGCAAGAATTCACGCGCCTAAAGGTGTGGGCTTCTATACGCTGCGATGGACAGCAGCAACATTGACAGGCAGGTCAGGTGTTCCGTTTGCGGTTCAGCGGCTTCTCGGTCACGCTAATCTCAAGATGGCCACAACTGGCAGCCGCCTCGCACGCGACGGTGGCCTTTTTTGGGGATTTTATTATCGTCGTCACCAACAACAAGGTCGACAGCTTCTAAGTTGCCTGCATGGATGAGCCGATAGACGTTGCTTTTTGACATTTTCAATTCTTTCGCAACTTCATCTACAGTCAGCCAATCTGATGCAGAGGATCTGCGGGCGGTCTCGAGCATGTCGAAGAACCGCCCTAAATTGGCGAGCAGATACCTCCAAACCGAGCATTCTTTCCTGTCGGCCGTGTCAGAATCATTCGGATTGTCTGGCCTATCTCGTAGCAATGCTAAGCCCTTCCTACTTTGCCGTCTCAACCAGAGAGCACTACCTTGCCGCGTTCACCGATATTGCAGCGGCAACCACAAATAGCTGCGGCAAAATGATGGTGCCGGTCGACGGACCTTCTTGAGCAGGCAGCGTACTTCCTATCGGCTGGGGACCACAGGCAGCTTTTTACTGTTCCTGATGCGGATCAGATCCAATAGGGGCCACTGCCGATGCAGGGTCCTTCTGTAAACAAACTTGACGGCGTACAGGTAGGTCCGTAGCCTATTGCCGGCTAGATGGCGCTCATCCTTCAGATAGATGAAGTAGTCGCGGATGTCTTCTTCGCTGAGTTGGTCGGGACAACGGTGGTAACGCCCGGCCAACTCCCTTATGGCATCCACATACGTCTTCTGGGTACCGGGTGCCAATCCACGAAGCTGCATGTCCTGTATCATTCGATCTCTTAGCTCTGTCATGACACAACTCCTTTCCATAGGGACACAAGAACCTTGTGAGCTACTCCCCCAGCAGGAGCACATGGAAAGGTGGTCAAACCGACTATTTTTCTGTGTCTATTGCCATGAGGCGTTCGAGTTCTGTGAACCAGTTGAGTACGACAGTGATGCCTTGTGCGGGCTTGGCATGTGTGTCCTGGACCATCACGAATCGTCCGTCCCGTCCGACGTCGTACATCTTGCAGACCACACAAGTCTCGAACCGATCTTCGAACAAGTCTCGCGTGCTGATTACTTTGAACTCGGATTCGGTCTCAATCGTTGCAGCGATCAGTTTGTCGTTGCTGCGGTAATACAGCTCCGTGCCGTCCCTCGACCACACCGGCTCCTGCCCGCCCTGCGTCGAAATCGGGGTCTTAGAACCCGGGCCGCCGTATGGCGCTACATATACCTCCCAAGCACCGGTCTCGTTGGAGGCGTAGGCCACCCACCGGCCATCGCAAGACCATACCCCCTGTCTCTGGTCATGGTTCCTTTGGATGAAGGCGAAAGGAGCATTGCGGCTGCCTTCTTCTATCGGGACCACCCAGATATCGTCGCCCAACTCGGGGCGATTCGGGTCCCTTACGGTGGCCAAAAGCTGACTGCCGTCCGATGAGCAACAGGTCAGTCTGGAGACATGCAAGTCTGTCAGCAATTGTGCTTCACTGCTGCCATCTGTCTTCTGTCGGAATAGCAGCCCTTGTGACTGAAATATTATGTGCTTGCCGTTCGGCGCCCAGATTGGAAATGCACTGGACTTGTCCGATGTAAAGCGAACCAATGTATTTTCCGTCATGTCATATATCCAAATGTCCGACTGGTGACCGTGCCAGACATCGAATAGTACTCTTGTGCCATCAGGAGAAATGGAGACGGAATGATAGTCACGAGGAGTCGTCGATAGAGGCAGAATTTGTCCTTGCTTGGTTACAAACACCGGCCTTAGTTCCCTCGTCCGGCCCGGCACGGGGATGTAGGCAAGCGCCCCATTGTCTGCAACCGCGAAGTGCGACAACCAGTGGTCCGTAACTGCAACGTTCTGAATCACGGGGACGTGAGGCCCAGCAAGACTAAGTCGCTCCAGATCGAAACCTACTGCCAGTACGGTCTCTTCACGAGCATAGACGATGTGCCCAGAGGCTACGTAACGCGCGTTCGAGCCACCCTTGAACAGAACCCGGCTTGTCCCCGTTTCGAGCGAATATACCGCAAACTCATATTCATCAAGTCCGCAGCTACGAGCGACGGTGAAGAGTGCTTGTTTCCCGCCAGGAAGAACTTGTGGCCAGTAATGTGCACGCTCACCCCTATGTGGATCTGGAATGGTCAATTGCTTCAGCCCCTTGCCTGAGGCCGAGATGCTCCAAAGGCCGGCCTCAGCGGGCGAAAAAACGATTGTGTCATTGGCTGCCCAACTTCCTCCGTAAAAGTCGTTGCACTCACACACGACCATGGGCTCACCACCACGAACGGGCACTTTCTTAAGCTTCTTTTCAAAACTGTCAAAGTACGCGACCCATTCTCCATCCGGTGAAAAGAACACACTGGCTGCTCCCTCAGTACCGGCAAGTGCCTTCGCTTTCAATTCGCTCATCTGCCGAACACAAATTCTCTTTCTTCGGTCAGCACCTTGTTCGACGTAAGCTAAGCACTTCCCATCGGGCGAAAATGCCAAAATAGGCTGCAAAAATCCTTTATCCGCCAGCTTCGTCTCTGGAGTGATGACAAAACTCCACGTTGGCAGGCCAGCGGGTGTAATCGGACGTCCTCGGCTCCAGAAAACGATTCCGGCGAGAACAGCGCCTAAAACAAGGCAGAGTGCTCCAGACCATAGCAATCTGTGCCAATCGGTTGCCCGCAGGATTTCCAGTGAAGATACGGTTACGGGCGGAGCAAACGCAGGCAAGCTTAGTGTCTCTCGGATCTCGATAGCCGCATCACCGATGTGCTGTAGCCGCAGACGCGGATCCTTCTCTAAACAGCGCCGTAGCAGTACACGTATGTTCATCGGACTGTCCTGCGGCAGCATCTGCCAATCGGGTTCGCGTTCGAGAATGCGTGCTAAGGTGTCTGTGGCACTGTCACTGTCAAATGGACGGTGACCGGTTAGCATTTGGTACATAATGCAGCCAAATGACCAGATGTCTGTGCGGCGATCAGCGGGTTTGCCGCGGGCCTGTTCCGGACTCATGTAGGCCGGTGTACCAATCACACGCCCAGGTTGCGTGATAGTGCTATCTTGATCGCTGGCCTCTCTGCCGGAGGCCTTGGCCAGGCCGAAGTCAAGCACCTTAACTCTGTCGTCTGGCGTGAGCTTGATATTGCCGGGCTTGAGGTCACGATGGACAACGCCTTTATCGTGCGCTGCTGAGACGGCCTCAGCGATTTGATGACCAATGGCAAGTGTCTCTTCCAACTTGAGAGGTTCACGCGCTATGCGCTCGGCCAGTGTCTCACCAGGAACATATTCGAGAATCAAATAGCCGGCACCATCGCCTTGCTCAATGATATCGTGGATAACGGCAATGTTCGGGTGATTCAACGAGGCCAGGACTCTGGCTTCGCGTCTGAACCTCGCTCGCGCTGCCTCATCAGCAACAAGGTGCTCCGGCACGGTCTTAATGGCCACGAGGCGATCTAAACGAGTGTACTGAGCCTTGTAAACGACACCCATACCGCCTTGGCCGATGACCTCAACAACCTTGAATCCGCTTATTTGATGACCCACCAGATCAAGCGATGCTGTTTGCTCCTGAAAATCACTCGCCTCGGCGTGGCGGAGAGTATCGAACAAGGAGTCCATCTGTGTCAGACTTACGATTCGCTGCCGCAAGTCCGGCTCCAGGTCGGGATGTTGCCGAATGAGCTTATTGACATCGGGTGATTCGCCGCGCGACTGCGCTTCGATGAAACGCAGCACAGCGGCATCCAGCTTGCTCTCGCGACTATTATCGTTCAGCTCAGCCATCAGATTCTCTCGAAGACCTTGATCAATGCCAGCATAGCACGTGACAGCAACATGCCGACAGCTTCAGGACTCTTGTTCAATCGCTGTCCGATGTCTCGGTAAGACAACCCTTCGATCTTGGCTAACAGAATGACTTCACGCTGTGCGCTCTTCAGTTCGTCCAAGGCTCTTTCGAGCTTGTCCAGCTCTTCCCGGCGCGAAAAGACCGTGCTTGGTGTGGTCGTGACGATCGGGCCGCGTGGCGGCCCCGGGCTGCTCTCGGATGCAGACTGGCCGCGTTCCAGGGAAACCTCCCTGCGGATGTCGCGTTTGGCGGCATGTAGTCTATCCAGATTGCCCCGAATCTGGTTTTCGGTGATGCCAGCCAGCCATCGCACGAAATCTCCTTCACTCGTATACGTGAAACGGTCAAGGTCCCGGAGGGCCGACATCAAGACATCTTGCACGAGGTCCATTGACTCGAGCTTCGAACGCAGTTCCGGACCCATACGAAGCCAGACGATTCGGCGTATCCGCTCGGCGTGGGCTCCGTAGAGCCGGCCGAGGGCGGATTCATCGCCCTTCTTGGCCAGAGTGACTAATTCCCGCGTTTTGTCGAGGACCTCGTTTTGCATTGTTCACGCGAATACTGCCGCACTACAACAAATTCTACCAGTTTTGGGCCAAATTTTCAAAATAGATTGTTAGGACCACCGCAGTTTCTCCCCTGTTACATTTAGGACACAGATATTGTCCCAACCGAAAACTATAGCGCATAACGATATGAATAGGAGGTTAGCCATGGCAGCGAAAACACAGTCCTACCGTACTTTTATCACTATGACTCTACTGAGCCTGTTTATTATCGCATTCTTGGGCACGACCGGGATGAGTCTGGCTGCAGAGGGAGCGTGGACAAAAAAGGCTGATATGCCAACGGCAAGATTGGGTCTTTCTACGAATGTAGTGAACGGGAAGATCTATGCCATCGGAGGCGGCTACAGCATCGACGGACCACATTCTCGGGTCGTGCAAGAGTATGACCCAGTGACGGATACCTGGGCAAGGAAAGCCGATATGCCGACTGGACGACTTGGACATGCCGCCAGCGTGGTCAATGGGAAGATCTATGTCATCGGCGGTGTGATGGGTGACGTCGGCGGAGGTGGCATGTCCATCACGGAAGAATACGACCCAGTGACGGACATGTGGACGCGGAAGGCCAGTATGTCGATCTGCAGGAAAGCCCTCTCCGCCAGCGCGGTAGCTGGAAACGTGTACGCCACTGGTGGCGGGACTGGGTACGGCGATCCCTTCTCCGTTCTGGAAGAGTATGATCCGGCGACCGATACCTGGACAAGGAAAGCCGACATGCCAATGCCGAGATACTTCCATTCGACCAGCGCGGTGGATGGCAAGATCTATGTCTTTGGAGGGACGGTAAACTACCCGCCTACCGCAGCTACTCCAAGGGTGCAAGAATATGACCCAAATCCTTTCGTGGCTGACCTTAATGCAGACGAGGTAGTCAACTTCAAGGATTTTTCCATGTTGGCTAAATACTGGTACCAGGACCACTCACCCTTTGTCAACTATAGGCTATCCTACAGGGACTTGGCTGTCTTGGCTGATTATTGGCTAACGGAAATTCTGCCAGTCAGCTTGATTGCGCGTTGGAAGCTCGATGAGACAGAGGGCTTCATCGCACATGACAGTGCCGGTGACCACGATGGCACGCTTCACGGTGACCCAATCTGGCAACCTGCCGGCGGCATAGTCAACGGCGCGCTCGAGCTGGATGGGATTGATGACTATGTGAGCACGCCCTTCGTTGTCGGCGCGGTGGATGCGCCATTTAGCGTGTTTGTATGGGTCAAGGGTGGGGCGCCGGGCCAGGTGATCCTGTCTCAAAGAGGAGTCCCTGGAGTAGGCTGGCTTGCCGCAGACCCATCGAATGGCTCGCTGATCACAGACTACCCGGGCTTGCTTCGTCGCTCGTTAGCCTCACAAACGGTTGTTACTGACGGCCCGTGGCGCCGCGTAGGACTCGTCTGGAACCCGCCCGACAGAATGCTTTACATCGACGATGTCGAAGTAGCCGGCGACAAGCATCCGCTCCTGGGAGGTTCGGATGCAGGGCTCTATATCGGGGCCGGCAGCAATCTTGACCCCGGCACTTTTTGGTCCGGCCTGCTCGACGATGTCCGCATCTACAACCGGGCAATAGTACCATAAAGGCTGACTTTTCGGCCACACACCAGAATCGGGCTGGCCCGCCACAGGCGGCTCAGCCTTTTTTCGCTTGCAGTGCCGTTGGCGTCACTCCCGCGCAGACCTTTCTTCTCCTAAGAACATAAGGAAGGCAGACGTGAGTGAGAATCCCTTGGCGCAAAGAGTGGCAAAAGAAGGCATACAAAGAAGGTAAAATCCGCTACTTTTTAACAAATACTTATGACGTCACGGTTTCCAACTTCTGAGACAATCGCGATTAAATCAGTATTAATAATCACTTATGACAACTGGCCGAGAATCAGGCTGACGCTGAAAATCGCCCCCAGAAGGGGCGTTCGTGCGCGCGCACTGGCTCCAATACGCTGGTGGGACCGGTCCGAGAGATTGTGGCAAATCTGTGACCTCAAGAACCAATAGAACCAATGAGGAGTACCAAGTAAACATGTAGCAAACACAGGAACAGCGAAGATTTGATATTCGTGAATGTGTCAATCCAAAGGTTTCAATCCTGGATAGATCCGCTTCTTTCTGGCATAATCATAGTGCCGGGGCAGATATCCAGGTGGCCTAACGCATGGTTGCGTAGATTTGCCTATGACCGTGGGCTTGCTGCTGCGGTTTTCGTCTGGATACTCTCTGTAAGTGACGTCACACGTATTCCACATGCGATTGAGCGGAACAACACTCGCGATACGGACAGACTATTTCCTCTGGTCTATGAGGGGTTACGTCTTTTTGGGCTGGAGGAAGTTGTCGAAAGTGCAAGCGGGCCAGATGTTGCAGGCGACCGCTTTGGTCTATGAAGCATACACCCGGCTAAGGCAAAGAGGACTTCGGGCCTGTTGCTAAAATCTAATATGAAGGGACGGTTCTCACGGATTCTCATACTGCGGAAAAGCGGCTCCGCGAGGCGGGCTTTCGGAATGTTTTCTGCACGTGTATTGGCCCAGGTACTGATGTGTGAATTACCCATACGAATCTCAAGGCCGAGGATAGGGTCGCCGACTGGTATCTCGAACGAGAACCTCTCGGTCTCATTCCTGCTGACGATGTACATAGGCTGCTTTCATCGGGAACCACGCAGCACTGTGGGCCCGACAGCATGAGTGATATCATGTCTTCAAAACAAGTAACCTTCCACAACAGGACTATCTACCGGGGCCTTTGACTGACCACGTTTCCGTAGCGGGGCCGTCCTTGTTTCGTGTTTGCATTCGGAGTGGATTTCCCGGTGGCAGCCTCACATACCGTAGTACTCTCAGAGAAGAAATCGCACCTCGGTAGCATTAACCTGTCGGCGGTAGTCTATTTCGGCCTGCCCGAGTTGACGGCTGCTCAACCGTAACAGTGCTCTGCCCCTATACGGAGTTTGCCGGAGGGTCAACGGGGTTGCGGCTGGTTTTTCTAGCGCATGTTCGTACACCTTCAGCACGATTCTTCGGCTTCGTTCGGGCGAGAGCTTGCCGATGGTCGTCAGTTTGAAGTTGTGGTAGGCCATTTTTTTCGCCATACTTGGATTGTTCAGGATGTAGCGTAGGTGAGTCTCGAAGACGGACGCCTCCTCGGGCTGCACAATACTGTCCCGGTCGACCAGCATCGCGCCACCTGTGCCGAACAGCTCTTCGACGTGCCGCATGGCACCACCGGTCGCCGTGATCACCGCCATTCCAGAAGCCGCGCTTCCACAAAAACGGTGCCCAATCCTTCGAATTTTGAAGGATGAAAGAGGATGTGCGCCGCCCTTAGAACCGATAGAGTCTGCTCATGTGGCAGTGTTTGGTGATGCACCACAGAGGTCGGCGCTTCACGGCACCTCCACAGTTCCTCTTGCGGAACATTTCCGATATACACGAAGCGGTCCGTTGGAAACTCACGTGACAGCCGACCAAATATCTCCAGGGCCATCCTGCCGTTTTTGCTCTCGTAATCTCTGCCGCAGAACACTACTGTGATTGGTCCGCTCCTGCTCCACTTTGCCTCCATCGCATCTGCCGAGCAACTTTCTTGCGTGGGATAGAGGACCTGGATTTTCGACAGGTACGCCTCTCCAAGCCCTCCCACGCCAAGCTCCCCTATCCAGGCGCGGGCAGCGCGGACTGCCGACTCGCTGCGATAGAAAATCGCTTTGCAGCTCGGATGGGCGTATGCTGTCAGCATGTTGGTTACTCTCGTGAGGATATTGTCGCGGAATTGCCTCGACCATTTCCCACGAAACACAAGTCTGAAGTCCGGACTCAGAAAGTGGCGCCCGCACACGACCGGATAGACGAAATCATCCGTGTCGGTCACCCATACTGTTCGGTTCAAAACTGGCCACCGCGCCGTGTGGACAATTTCCTGGCCAGGTCCGAAGTCAGCAAACTCCCCCCAATGGAAGAAACCGAATGGCGACTTGTGCTGCTCATCGGCCATAATGAATGCGTGTACACAATCTGTTTTTCTGCATTGGAAGTGTGGGTCAAGCAGCTTGGCAAATGCACCATGCACGCCGGCGTGTAAATCTATTTCTGGCCCAAGTAAGACCTCGCGAGTCACTCTTCCCTCCGACCTGCGCGGTCTCTTGCCGCGGATTGGCGCTTGCTGTGAAGATATTTTGGGCTCGTCGGCCATCCGATTGCGGATATGAGCGATCAGGTCCCGCAGTCCGCAGCAATCGTCGCGGTGTTCTTTGTTGTACCGGATCGAAACATATCGCTCGTGGGGGCACCAACCTTTGCATACGGGGAATTCGGGACACCCCCTCATTACTTTCATGGCGCCGTGGTGCTCCTTCTTCAACTGGAGCAGTCTTGGGCTGTTTGCTATCTCCGTGAAACTGGTGCTCATGATGTTGCCCAGGGCGTATCGGGGGTCGCCCGAGAATACATCACATGCCACCACGCTGCCGTCCGGCTCGATCATGTAATAGTGGCCCCAGCATTGCCCACTTAGTGTGCAGAACCCGGCTGAACCACCTTTAATCTGCGTCTTCAACGCCTCCAGCTCTCGGATCTTCACGTTCTGGTCGCCGCGACTGAGCCACGCATCGTAGAGGTCTATTAAGAACGCACTCATCCTTGCAGGCTCAATGTAGTGCGCAGCGGTTGTTCCAGCCTCAGCCGCCGGTTCATTTCGCGGCTTCGCAGCAAGAAGCCCGAAACTACGAATGCCTTCTCCCACTAAGAAATCGAGAAGTCTTTGGGCTCCGAACTCGAGTGTATCTTCATCCACGACAACCAGGCCTGAGAATTGTACTTCGTGCTCCTTCAGGAGGCCCAATCCCTGAATCACGTGCTCGTAACTGCCCTTGCCGGAGCGGTAGCTGCGGTGGCTATTGTGGAGATCTTCAGGTCCGTCAATACTGATTCCCACGTGGATTCCATTCGCCCGGAAAAAACGGGCCCACGCCGGCGTCAGCTTTGTTCCGTTGGTCTGAAAGCAGTTTCCGATCCTCTGCCTGGGTCGTCGCAGACGCGCTTGCACTAGAAGGGCCTTCCTATAAAAGGAGATCGGCAGCAGTGTGGGTTCCCCCCCATGCCAGATGAAATGTACTCGCTCGTGCTCAGCCAGTGCGTTAGCAATCATGCGCGCCATCACCGGAAAGCTCATGACCTGCCTGCGGCTCACTCGCCGGTCATGGCAGTATGCGCATCGCAGGTTGCACTGCCGCGTTGCTTTGACTACCAGCGCTAAATCGGCCATCACAGGAGGTTATCCTCTTCCTGATTGCTTCTCCAGCGAGCGCAGGACCGCTTCCTCATCTGAGCTCAGAAGATCCGATGTCCTCACGTAACGAAAGCGATCTAACGGCTCCATCGCCGCCAGCAGTATTTCATAGAGAATACGTTGCTCACATTCCGGCAGCACGAGCGCATATCTGTTCAGGCTCTTTGCGAGGCCACGCATGTCCTCCTCACTAAAGCAACTTCTGTCTTGTGACTCGTTACACACGTCAACACCAGTTTGCCATGACTTCCTGTAGGTCAAGCCCGCGGCCAAGTACCAGCCCGCGGCCAAGTACCGGCCCTCGGCCAAATAGGGCCACCTCGCATCCAGCCGCTCGTTGGCAACTCGCCAGGGTTAGGACTGAGGCCTGCGAGTGCATCCATCACGGCCTCCTCTATATTAATCTCACTTACATCTTTCATCTCAATCAGGTAGCGGCCCTCTATTTTCTTGTCCCCCTTCTCAACATTCTTAGGCATTATTTCAAGCGCTCGCGATTCGCAGCGGGATAAGAGCCACCGCAGGAGGGTCTGCTGCGGCTTCGTCAATTCCTTCTGGGCCCAGTAATCAAGTTTTCGCGCGAATTGCTGCACATCATCTGGCCTCGTAGTCTTCTTCCGGGCTGTTTTCTTTTTGCGTGCCATAACCATCTCCTTTTTGAAGTCTAGATAATGGTTTCTCCAGTTCAAGCACGAATGTGGTCTTCCAAGACATAGGGATCCCAAACCAGGCATGTCCCGGTGAACGCATCTGGAAGTAACGGAAGTCCCACAGTCCTGGTAATGTCCTCGCGATTACGCGCATTCATGAGTTACTTCCTATCCCGCTGCGCCGAGAGTACAGTGACGCGACCAGTCTGTATAGTATAGCCCTCGCGTTTTTACTACTGGTTCACCCAACTCAAGAGGCACACGTCTGCGCAAAACGAGACATGCAGGCCGCCAGACCAAATGAGTCGGATACCCCTATACGCTCTCGGCATTATCTGACTCGTGTATGGATCTGTCAAGTACGTGGAAATATGTATTTTAGCTGGAACTTCCCATTTGACTTCATAGCCTCTGCTCCTGCAGGTGAACGTTATCTCATACCCAAGTACTGCATCCGATTGCCATGGCTCTGGCCATCAATCTGGTTATTCCTCCGTCAGAACGTGCTCAGGGACTATTTCCCTTCTAAGAGCGTCTTGAAGCGAGGGTGGTCGCGTAAGGGGGCCCAGGCCGGGTCAAGTCGCAGAAAGGGGATCGATAGTTCGCCGGGTATAGATAGCAGAAACTCGATCTGGTTGATAGCCAGGTCAAATTCACCGACCATCACATATATCCGGGCTAAATCGGCAACTCGATAAGTGCCTCGCATGGCCTCCTTGCTTACAGGGAGCAGTTCCACTGCCAATCTGCCTTCGCGGATTGCATCGTGCTTGCGGCCTAAGCCTGCGTAGGCGATGCCAAGCGCACTGTGGAAACGCGCATCGTTGGGCTGTCGTCGGATTCTGGCTTCGAGAATCTCCTGACCCTCGCTGTAATAATTCTTCGAGAGGTCACTCTTGTGCATGTATCCATAGATGCTTGCATATCGCAAAGCCCTGGGGACAAAGTAATCCTGGCTTTCAATGTCCTCTAATTCCGAAGAGAGCCGGTCCAGGCGTTCCAAGGCCTTCTGATAGTTCCCTTCGTGCACATCGAGACCGATCAGAGAATCGACAATCGAAGATTCTTCTGGCGCCCTAACGGTTTTCAACGCCTTCTCTAAAACTGCTCGTGCCTTCTCGGTGCTGCCTTTCCAGAACACGTATAGCGAGGCCTTGTAGCCATACGGGCGCGCGGCATCCGGAGCCAGCGAGATAGCCCTGTCAAAACAACGCATAGCTTCCGGGTAGTTGCGCATATAAGTAAACGTTTCCCCCAGGCTAATGGTTATGTTGTCGGAGAGAGGATCAAGCTTGGACGCTCTCTTGATATTGGCCAGGGCCTCCTCGAATTTTCCCTGTCGCCTTTGAACAAAACCGATGAAACTCAAAAGGTCGCTATCGTTAGGCAGGCTTCTTCGGGCGATAGCAAACTCATCCAAAGCACGGTCCCAATCCGACTGGCAATGGTAATAATGATGTCCCAAAGCCAAATGTGCCTCTGGCAAATCGGGCTCGAGCTGCAAGGCTCTGTCCACCGCCTTCTTTGCCTTTTCAACGCGTTCGGGGGTATGGTCATAGTACTGCCAATACATCGTTGCGTGACATCTTGAGAGCTGAGCATAGGCCAGCGCAAACTCTGGGTCCAGCTCGACCGCCTTCTCATACATTTTAATGGCTATCTTGAAGTCGCTTTCGCGATAAGTTCGGTGGTAATAGTCGTTGCCGCGCAGATAATAGTCATAGGCTTCCATATTCTCTGTTGGCCTCGACCGCAGGGCCCGCCGTTCACGTTCAACCAAAGCAATATTCAGTCCCTGGGCCACTCGCTCAGCTAAGTCGGACTGAACCTGGAAAACTTCGCTCAGATCGTTATCGTAGACATCTGTCCACACCTGTGCATCGTCGGCAGCCTTGATAAGCTGAGGTATTATGCGCACTCGGCTGCTTGGGTCGGAGGGCCGTTCACGCTGGACCGTGCCTCCCAGAATATAATCAACCTGCAGCTCATCAGCTATCTGCTGTGCACTCTTTTCTGTTTTCTTGTACTGCATGGCGCTTTGACGGGAGATGACAGCCAGCCCGCGAATGGTGGCCAAACGAGCGGTGATCGCATCGGTAATGCCGGCGGCAAAATACTCGTCCTCAGCAGACCCCAGATTCTCAAACGGCAAAACCACCAGTCGTATCGCCTCCGAAGCAGGCCCGGTTCGCTGCAGCAAAATGAACCGCACTGCAACAGCGGATAAAACGATTATGATAGTTGCAGCTATCACTGCCGCTATCCTTCGTGGCTTTGCCTTAACAGCGAGCTGCGGTGTAAGGGAAATGGAGGGGGCGGTCACTGGCGGTGCGGCCGCCGGCAGGTTCAAGGTCTCATGGATTTCGATGGCGGCGTCGGCAATGTCGTGAAGCCGCCGACGCGCGTCCTTTTCCAGACAGCGTCGTAGCAGGATGTGAATGTTTGCCGGCGTGGCCGGGGGCAGAGCGTGCCAGTCCGGCTCCGTTTGCAGAATGTGAGCCAGCGTATCTGAGGCCGTCTCGCCCTTGAAGGGGACCTTTCCGGTCAGCATTTCGTACAGCACACAGCCGAATGACCAGATGTCACAGCGCTTGTCCGTCGCTTGGCCGCGTGCCTGTTCCGGACTCATGTAGGCCGGCGTGCCCATCACTCTGCCAGGCTCGGTGACAGTGTTTCGCTGATCCGTCGCTTGCCCTGCGATTACCTTGGCCAACCCGAAATCCAGGACCTTGACCTTGCCTTCCGGAGTGATCTTGATGTTGCCCGGCTTGAGATCACGGTGGGTCACGCCCCTCTCGTGCGCGGTCGCCACCGCCTCAGCTATCTGCAAGGCGATTGACAGCGCCTCTTTTGGGTCAAGCGGCTTATGTGAGATTCGTTCTGCGAGGGTATCGCCGTCGATGTATTCGAGAATTAGGTAACCGCCGCTTTCAGCTTGCTCTACTATATCGTGAATTGTGGCGATGTTGGGATGATTCAGCGACGCCAGGAGCCTCGCCTCACGTTTGAGGCGTGACCGCATCTTCTCGTTTCGCACCAGCTCCGGCGGCAGGCTCTTGATGGCGACCTTGCGGTCAAGCTTGGTGTCCTGAGCCAGATAGACGATGCCCGCACCACCCCGACCGAGTTCACGCTCGACGCGGAACTGGCCGATCTGGCTGCCTGGCTGCTTCAGCGGGACATCGAAACTCGCTGTGGGGACAGTTCCATCATCGTAGGAATCGTTGACATTGTCGGCATCAGACTTATTCATCCGAATCCCTCAGCCATGTCTTCCCGTACGCATCTATACTATCACAATGGCGTCTACTTGTCAGCAACTACCTGGGAAACCCGGCAACCCAGACCAATCCCCTGACGCAAAACCTGGCAAAAGAAGGCATACAAAAAAGAGAAAACCGGCTACTCTTTAACAATAGATTAAGGTTTTTGTGTCGCGGAGCCGGCATAAAAACCTTTATTGGGCGAAACATAGAAAGATGGACTTTGGGTTTTTATGGGCACATGGAAGCTTGCGGACGCGGGAGTAAACATATTGGGGGCAGGAATCCGGCGGGCATTCCGGCATTTGATTCAGTGAGTGGTGGAAGCCCGCTATAGCGAGGTATTCGTGCTTGCCAAACGAGTCTGCCTGTCTTGCAGCGGGGGCAGTGTGGCGGCGACGTTCGCTGGTTCGGACTGCTGTCTATATCAGGTGGTGATGGCAAATCGTCCGTGTCTACAGCCAGTATGTTCCTGACCCTGTCGAAATCTTTGCGGTTCGCCGGGGCCCATAAGCCATAGTAGCGAACTTTGTGCACCCCTTTGGGCAAAACATGCTGGAGGAACCGGCGGATGAACTCCTCTGCGCCCAGAGTCATGGTCCGGGGACCGGAGCCTTTCAGCGGCATGTACCGAAAGGTGACGTTGCCGTTTTCGATGGAGATGATCCGACTATTGGGTAGCGCGACGCGATGGACGTATCGCGCGAGGTATCGCAGGACTTTATCAGGTCCCTGCATCGCAGGCTTGCAGTAGACGACCCAATTGTCCTGCCACAATGATTGCGGCAGCCGGACGTGAGGCAGATGCTTGCGAACCATTCCTACAAAGATGCCTCGAAAGACCTTCGATAAGGCCGCCACAGGAACCAGATAGTCCTTGCGGGCACGTATCCATCGCTGTCTATCTGCAGTGAGGCCCCCGGCCGGGAGTAACCTTCCATCGGTTCGGCGCAGTTGGGGCAGAATTCCACCCACTCACGAAACTCGTGTCCACAACTCTTGCATTTTGGGGGGTTCATGCTTTCTTTTTATCAAAAACTGCGATACAGCCGGACTTGTATGAACGATGTCCCTAAGTTCTATACTACCAAAATTTCACCTACTTGTCACGGACCTCTCTTAGGAAAAAGTCTTGCTGGTACTTGTAGGGCGGATGAATTTTTTCCAAACGGAATAGACCAGCGCGTATCACACCTATCAAAACTGTTTCAATTGCAAACGGGCGGAACTCGGTTAAACCAAGGACTCGCTTTTTCAAGCTGACCGGCCAAACGGAACAAAGTGACCTCATCCGCATAACGGCCAACAAATTGCATACCAATAGGGAGCCCCTCGTTATTCCAGTATAGTGGAACCGACATAGCCGGCTGACCAGTGGCGTTGAACAAGGGCGTATAAGGGATGAATTCAAAAACTTGGTCAGCGAGGGCTTCAATCTTCGTTAATACATTGATAAGCTTTCCCGCATTAAAACGACCCAATAACTTCATGATAATAACCTCGATTCCTTTGGGTTGGAGTGCACCCGTCACCAATGGAGGCGCAGCCAGGGTGGGAGTTAGCAAAACGTCATATTCTTCAAAGAATCGTCCAATCTGCCTGGCGCTGCCCTTGAGTAGACGGATAGCTTTGGAAAATTCCGCGGCTCTGATCTGTCTGCCGAGTAGACCTATCGTCCAGGTAGGGGGTTCGAAATCTTTGGATGTTGCCTTACGTCCAAGAATTGCTTCTGTCTCTTCCATGTCCGCCTTGGTCTCACCGCACGCCATTATCAGGAAAGCCTTGGCAAACGCTTCCCCATCAATTTGCGGAGTCGCCTCTATGACCTCATGGCTGAGACTTTGGCATAAATTGACAGTTTGTTCCAGCCCCTTAATGCAGTCATCATGGACAGTACCAGGTAGTAACGGCTTCCTGGTGTAGGCGATGCGCAACTTCCCAGGCTCTGTTTCAACCTCATCGAGGAAAGGACGAGAGGGGGGAGGGGCATAATAAGGAGCACCTACATCCGGACCGGCAGTAACATCAAGTATAGCAGCACTATCGCGTACTGAACGTGTAAGGACGTGATCGCAGGCCAGCCCGTGCCACGCCTCTCCAAGATCAGGGCCAAGAGGATTGCGGCCCCGAGTGGGTTTTAGACCGAACAAACCGCAGCAGGATGCAGGAATACGGATTGATCCGGCGCCATCATTTCCGTGGGCCATGGGCACAATGCGTGCGGCTACGGCTGCGGCGGAACCGCCGCTGGAGCCACCGGTAGTACGAGTCAGGTCCCATGGATTATTGGATGGGCCGAACAGTTCCGGCTCAGTCACTGGCACCAATCCATATTCAGGTGTATTGGTCTTACCGACAACAATGAGACCTGCCGCCTTATATCTCCTGACTATTTCGCTATCATGTTCGGGTACAAAATCATGATGGAACCGGCTGCCTCGACGCGTAGGCACACCGGCGTAATCGACTACTAAATCTTTTAACAGAAACGGAACGCCTCTAAAGACACCATCCCGCAAGTCGCCGCAAGCCACTTGGTGGGCCAGATCGTACATTTTGTGGATGATTGCGTTGAGTTTTGGATTGAGTTTTTCAATTCGGCTGATTGCTTCTTCGACTAACTCACTTGGCGTAATCTCCTTTTTTCGTACTAACTCGGCTAATCCAAGTCCGTCATACATGCCATACTCTTCAAAGTTACTCATAATTTTCCTTTCCTGGAAAGGCGCCTTGTGTCTTATTTTAGTTGAACAGCCGGATATGTCAGCCATTCATGCAAAGGCCAGATATGATCCGTCAATCCTGCGGCCATCGCAGGTGTCCTGCAATGCCATCGATCATCTCGGTCTTGCACACGAAGCGTTCGTACCGGCCAACAAAAATTATAGCTATACATCGTAAAATACGTCATGGCATTATGAACGTCCCAGTCTTTGGAAAAGCAGTAAGTCTTTCGCACCTTTCCAGCATTGCGATTGCGGTCTGTGCCGTTGTACCTCTCTACGAAGGCCGTATTGATCGTATTGCTCACGGTGGAGGCTTCTATCGCAGCTTCAACCTCAGCCTTGTCGCCCTGTCGATGGTCAGCGGCGTCCTCATCATCGCACTTTCTCTCTTTCTTGAACACAAAGGCCCATTTCTCATCAAACTGAACTTCTCTGGTCTTCGGGGGAAAAAGCAACCAGTTCATCATGAAGTCTCTTGGCGTGTTGGCCCGCCAAGCGGGAATACCGCATCACTGTATTTCTATTTGCGCCAACCAGACGACCCGTTTTGCGTACGCCACAGCCTTCGGAAATATGCGCAAGCAATGAGACCGCTTTTTTCTCCTCCAGCTTCATACGGAACAACGGTGTGCCTTTTCGTTCGGAAAATCGCTTCTTGCAGGTTCGACAGTACAGCAGACGAATATGGTTATGTTTGCCAAATCTGCCGCTTACTGTCAGATTATCTGCGTTTCGTTTTCCGTAATC
>Ga0180434_10003874_pt1 | contig 18666 bp, 14 predicted proteins | sample SS_ome_7_FD_132453 | JGI IMG/M metagenome (GOLD analysis project Ga0180434, IMG submission 132453) | Hypersaline lake sediment archaeal communities from the Salton Sea, California, USA - SS_1_D_2 metaG | ecosystem: Environmental > Aquatic > Non-marine Saline and Alkaline > Hypersaline >...
CCATCTGCATTTCGTCATTCGCCCGCGAGATGAGATTCTCGATTCGCACGTCCGTTTCGCTCAGTTCCACCTTCAGCGCGTTGAGGCGCTCGGCGGCGGCTTCGGCACTCTTTCGATGCTCGGCGAGTTGCTTGCGGATGTCCTCAATCCGCTCGGCCAGGCCCCGGCGCGATTCGGCGATCTCCTGGGCGTCCTTGTCGAGTTCTTCCTTCCGAGCATACAGATTGTCCACCTCGGCCCGGGCGGCGGCAATGGATGCCTCGGCATCGGCGCGACGCTGCCGATCAAGTTGGAGCTGCGCCCGCTGGGCCTCAAGGTCGCGTTGCATCTGCTCGCGTTGGCGATTCAGGGCCCCGATCGCCTCCTTGACGGCCATGGTCTTCTGTTCCGCCGCTGCCAGGGCAACCTTTTGGTCCGTCATCCCGGCAGCCAACTCGTCCTGACGACCGCGAGCGGCGTTGATCTGTTCGGTAAGCTGCTCGACTGCCTGCTGCCTCTGAGCATTGAGGCTTTCCAGCTCGGCGGCCTTGTCCTTGGCCTCGTGCTCGGCCCGCACGGCCTGGGCAATTTCCTCAACGAGATTGTTGATGTCCTGCGCCACCAGCGGCGCTTCCCGCTCGAACTTCTGGATTTCCGTGTCGTACTGGCCGAGGCGACTTTCGCATTCGACGCGCTCGGTATTGGCCTCGTAAATGGCCGTGCGAAGCTGCTGGGCGAGGCGCTCGAGATGTTCACACTCGTTGCGTGCGTCGGAATGCTGTTGGGCCAACGCGTCGATCCGCTCGCCCAGTGCAGCCAGCCGCTGTTGCAGCTCGTCCAGTTCGCTTCGTCGTGCGATCATGCCCGCAGCCCGCGTAGCCGCTCCCAGGCGGACTCGCCCGTCGGCTTCGAGCACTTCGCCGGACATCGTCACGAAACGCGTCCCCGCCGGGACAGCCCCAGCCGCCTCGGCTGCGTCGTGCAGATCTCGCACCACAAGCGTTCGGCCCAGCAGGCGCCACATCGCCGGCGCCACTTCGGGCCCGAACCGTGCCCAATCTATCACACGTGCAATCGCCTGCGGACAGGTCGAGAGGTCGAAATCGCTGCCGTATGACTCCAGGCGATCCAAGCAGATTATCTCCACTGACCCGCCCTTGCCGAGGACCTCCGCCAGCTCATCACGAACGGAGGCAAGCTCGTCGAACCGTTCGACGTAGAGGCATTGGTCCGCACCGGCCAAGGCCGCCTCGACAATGCCCGCATGCTGCGTGTCGGTCCGGACAGACTCGCCGATCATTCCGCGTAGCGCCGCCAGGCGTCCGTCGCTGCGGGCCTGCATTACCCGCCGCACGCCTTCGCTGACGCCCTCGAGGCGCGCCTGCATCTCGCTCAGCGCGTTCATGCGGCTTTCGAGTGCGCTGCGCTCCTCGCGGGCCTCGGAAAGCTGTTTCTGCACCGATTCCTGCGCGTCGTGGGCCTGCTGGCTGTCCAGCTTGGTCTGCTCGAACTTCGCCTGCGACTGGCCCAGCACTTCGCGCACGTCGTTGAGCTTGGCCTCGAAACCCGCACGATCGGCGTGCAGGCCCTTGAGCGACTCGGCGATCTGCTCGGAGCGATCGGTCAGGCGGGATTGTTGATGGCCGAGGTTTTCCTTGCGGATGCCCAGGCCGTGGATTTCGTTGTGGAGTTGGGCCGTGCGCCGCAGCAGGTCGATGGTGCCAGCCTTTTCGTCCTCCAGCTGCGCCTGCAGGTGCACTATCGCCAACTCGCCCGCGTCGTGCTCTGCCCGCAGGGCCTCGTACCGCTCGGACAGACGCACCGAGTGGGCCTCGAGCTGGCGGACCTCGTCCGTTCGTGCCTCGGCCTGGGCGGCCGCTTCGGCGATCTTGGCCTCCAGGGCCTCGCCCTGGGCGGCGGCAACGACCATCTGCTCGCCCAGTTCCTTGACGCGTGCCGTCAGCATCTCGGCACGCTGCTCAGCGGCAAGGATCGACGCGGCGACGCCGGAGGTCTTCTCTTGAAGCTCGCGTGCGGCGCGTTCCTGTTCGAGGATCTCCATGTCCGCGCTGCTGCGGGCGGCTTCGAGCTGGTCAATCCGCGAGGTAATGCCCGACAGGCCGTCCGTCTCGACGGTAAGCTTTTGTTGAAGCTCGCCGCGGGCGGATGAGTGCGTGTGGTATTGGGCAAGGTAATACAGCGACTTGAGTTCATTGAGCCGCTGGGAATACGTCTGGTAGTTGCGGGCCTTGCCGGCCTGGTATTTGATGGACCGCAGGCGCTTGTCCACCTCGCCAAGGACGTCGTTTAGCCTCAGGAGGTTCTGCTCGACGCGGTCGAGCTTGCGCAAGGCCTCCTTCTTGCGGGCCTTGTACTTGCTGATGCCGGCAGCTTCGTCGAAGATCGCCCGCCGCTCGTCCTGGGAGGCCTGGAGGAACACCTCCACGCGCCCCTGCTCGATAAGGCTGTAGGCGTCCACGCCCACGCCGGTGTCCATGAACATTTCGCGGATGTCGCGCAGGCGGCACTGGGACTTGTTGATGAGGTATTCACTCTGACCGTTGCGGTAAAGCCGCCGAGTAACGCTTACCACGCCGTTGGCGGCGGCTTCGCTTTCGATGTTGGGCTGGAGCAGGCCGGTGTCGTTATCGAACACCAGGGTGACTTCCGCCAATCCGCTGGCCCGCCGGGCGGACGAACCGTTGAAGATCACGTCCAGCATCTCCGAGCCGCGAAGGGATTTGGCGGATTGCTCGCCCAGGACCCACTTGACCGCATCGACGATGTTGCTCTTGCCGCAACCGTTGGGCCCGACGACGCAACTGATCCCGTCGTCGAACTCAAATTCGGTGCGGTCGGCAAAGCTCTTGAAACCCGATAGAATCAGTTTTTTTAACTTCATATCTCGGCGTCTTCCCTAACGCGCGCGATTCTGCACGCCTTCCGTGTCGCACGCCGGTGTTACTCCGGCGTATCGGGCCGTCCCACCGTTGTGGCGCTTTCATAGATTTTCTGGACGCTGGGCATCTGTTGCAAGATGAATCTGCCCGGAATGTCCCCTTCTTCGCACATTCTGCTCACCGCGGAGACAACCTGGCTGTAGGTCAGACCGAGCCCTTTTATCTTTCCGTCGTCGTCATGCTCGGGCAGGTTGCCCAGCGTGGCGACCAGTGACGAAACACTGAAGTCGATGCGGAACTCGTCGCTGTAGGCGCCGCTGCGAGGTATCTTGCGGAAGACGATCAGCTCCTCGTCGTTCTTTGCGGCGTTGAGGATCACCGTGTCGTCCCGGCCGTTAAAGAACACCGGCTTGACTACCTGCATGTTCCTGCCGAACAGCACGATCCGAGGTTCCTGCGTCTGGGTGGCGTAGATCACGTAGCTGCGCTTGGAGTCGATCATGTCCATGGTGAACTGCTTGGGAATCCGCACACGCGATATCACCGTGCGATCGCCCAACTCGTCGAGGGCTTGGTAGGCTCCCAGGCGTACCAGCTCGCTTTCGTCGTCGATGAGGCCATGGAGCGTCGTCACTGCCGCGGCGCTCCTCTTGCCCCGTCCGAGCTCTGCAATTGCGAGTGTCTGGAGCGGAGAATTGGCCGTTTTAGCGAATCGGGTCACGATTTCCGTCGCTGCATGGTCCCCCAAGCGAAGGCCCGTGCGAGCAGCAAAGTAGGCCTTGTAGGGATTCTTGGCTGCGTACGCCGAGCGAAGGATCGGCACCATCTGGCGACCCATAGCCTCCAGAACCAGCGCCAACTCGTCATATTGCGCGCCGGGTGAGTCCATCGCCTCCACGAGACGACGGGCCCGGGCCTCCCAACCACCAGGGGAGCCCTGGATCGGCAGGTGCATCACCAGCTTGAGGAAGTGCTCGTAGTCGCCTCGGTGCTCGTCGGGAATCCTCAATTCCACGATGGACGAGTTCTTGGCGTTGGCAACCTTCTCCCGGCGGCCTCGCCCGGTGAACCTCTCGTTGATGCGCTTCTGGATCAGGTCCGCCCGTTGGTAGTCGCTACGACGAAGTTGAAGCAGCGCCGGCCTGTCACGGGAGACCCTCCCGCCGCCGAGCACCCGGCCCGCACGCAGCTTGGCCAGGTCCGCGGCGCTGTCTGACTTGATGAACGGATTCAGGAAGATCGCCCCGCCGGCCCGGCCCCAGACGTTGAGCACCGCGTCCGGCTCGGTCAGCGGACCTCGGGAAACCGCCAGGTCAGCCGACATTAGGATGCCGCCGTCCAGACTGGTCGTCTGGGACTGTGGAAGCGTCCGGACAAAGACATCGAAAATCGTGCCCTTGGGTGCGCCGGGCGGAATCGAACCGTAGATCTCCACCACCGCAGTGTCGGGATCCTGAAGAAACCTCGCGGGCGTCAAAGGCTCGGTGCCGTGAACGTATGATCCGAGATTCTGCTTGGCCAGGTACTGCTTGAGATACTTCATCAAGCGAGGCGAGACCTCCGACGAACCGTTGGTGCCCAACCCCACCACCACGCCGAACCCCCTCACGGGAAGGTCTCCCCCGCCGGCAAAGGCTGCATACTCAGCCACGGTCCCAGCAATGTGCGGCGGCGTCGGCAACTCGGCAGCTGAGTCGGATTCGACCGCGGCCTTGGACCAGACCAACTTGCCGTCCCGGCAGCCCGCCGTGACCCCGCAAAAGAGCATCCCCACCATCATCAGTGACATCATCCGCTTGGGCATGGCAACCCTCTGGCTTACAGCAGCAGTAATGGTTATCGGACCTCGGTTTTCCATGGCTTGAGGGATTGTAACGCTCGCACGCCGCCCTCCAGCAGCGTCCAGACCCATTGCAGGGCCCGCTGTCGTTGCCTGTCCGCCAGTGCGCAAAGGCGACGGACAGCCTGTGTGCCCCCTCAAATCTCGCGTTATGCAGTCATCGAGGCCGACGAACATCCCGGCAACAGGCCTCGGAACGCACGCAAAGGACTCAGTTGGACAGGTCCATTGACGGCGGCCTGACGTAATCGCCCCCGGAGCCGCTCTCCGCGCTGTCGGCGGCGTCGCGGGCAGGCGACGTCCGGACCGTCCGAGCCTGCTCGCTCAGTTCGGGAATAATCAGCTCCTGGCCCACCCTCAGGCGGGAAGGATCCACGTTCGGATTGGCCTTCTCGATCAGTGTCCAGTACTTGCCGTCGCCGTATTGGCTTTTGGCGATGCCCCAAAAACCCGCGTCGCCAGCCTTGACGGTGTAGGTCTTGCCGCCCCCAGCCGCCGCTGTCGGCGTCGCTGCGGGCGCCGCAGCTGGAGAAGCCCGGCTGGGCAACGGGGGAATCACGAGCACCTGGCCGACCTGCAATTTTGACGGGTTGGCGTCGGGGTTGGCCTTTTGGATGAGGGTCCAATACTTGCCGTCGCCGTACTGGCTCTTGGCAATGCCCCAGAAACCCGCGTCGCCAGCCCGGACCTTGTAAGTCCGGCCCGCGCGCCCGGTGGGCGCAACCGGCGTCCGCGACACACCCGCCGTCGGCCTGGCTGCCGGGAGCGGCGGAATGACGAGCTTCTGGCCGACCTGGAGCCGATTGTGCTCGACTCCCGGGTTGGCGTTGGCTATGAGGGGCCAGTGCTTGCCGTGGCCGTACATCTTTTCGGCGATGCCCCAAAAGCCCGCATCCCCCGTCTTGACGACGTAAGTTCGCTGCCCGGCCGGGGGTGATTCGACGGGTCGTACGGGCGTAAGGACCGGCGCGACCGGCGTGGGCTGCTCGACCACGTCGACGGTTACGACCTCCACCGGCACAACGATCGGGCTGACGGCGGGTGGGGTTTGCTCTTCGGCGAGTGCGGGACGGACCAGCACCGGCTCCTCGGCGGGCGCCAGCTCCGGCAGGTCCAGCCTGACGATGCGCGGCACGATCGCTTCGGGCTCGTTGGGCTCAGCCGCCGGCTGGGGCGTGGGCAGATCGGTGCCGATGCGACCGGGGCGCGCCGGTTCGTTCTGGGCGGGGCCGCCGGCGATTTCGCCTTGGTCGGCTTCGTCAGACGACGAGCCCGCAGGCAGCAGGAAATACAAAACGGCCACCACCGCGACGAACAGGCCTACCGCTATGCCTATCTTGACGTCAGTGCGCATCTGAGTGGCTCCTATCAGAGAGTATCTCAGCGGGATTCAAGCGGGCCAAGCGCCCACGAATATTATTCGTCCTGCGGCAAAAATCGCAAACGAATTCTGCCTTTGCCGCCCAGGCCTACCCGGCCGATGCGGCAATGACCGCCTGGGTATCGCGGGCAATCATCAACTCTTCGTTGGTCGGAACCACCCACACGCCCAGCGGCGAGTCGTCGGAAGTGATCGGGCCGGTCTTGCCGCGTATCGTCGCCTGGTTGCGATCCTCGTCGGCCACCACACCCAGCCCGGCCAGGCTTTCGCAGATTCCACGACGAACCGGCCTGGAGTTCTCCCCAATGCCGCCCGTCAGCACCACCGCGTCGAGTTCCGGTACGATCGCATGATAGGCGCCGACGTACTTGACGATCCGGTAGACAAACATGTCCACGGCAAGCTGCGCCCGATCGTTGCCGCCAGCTGCGGCGGCAAGCAGGTCGCGCATGTCGTTGCCCAGGCCGGAGACCCCCAACAACCCGGACTTCTTGTTGAGGGCATCGTCGACTTCCTGCGCCGATAGGCCTTGCGAAATCATGTACAGCGCCACGGCCGGGTCGATATCGCCGCTGCGGGTCCCCATCATCAGTCCCTCCAGGGGCGTCATGCCCATGGAGTGGTCCACCGCCTTGCCGGCCGCCACCGCCGTCATCGAACACCCGTTGCCCAGATGAACGGTAATCAGATTCACATCGTCGGGGGCCTTGCCAAGCAGCTTGGCGGCTGCAAGCGTAACGTACCGGTGGCTGGTTCCGTGGAAGCCGTAGCGACGCACGTGATGTTCGGCGTACCACTGCTCCGGCACGGCGTAGCGATAGGCCTTGGGCGGCAGCGTAGCCAGAAAGGCCGTGTCGAAAACCGCCACATGAGACACGTTGGGCATAGCCTTTTGGGCCGCAGCGATTCCGGCAAGGTTCGGCGGATTGTGAAGCGGGGCAAGGTCCGCATTGCGGGCAATGACCGCCATCAGTTCGTCGTCGATCAGCGAAGAGTGCGTCAGTTCCTCGCCGCCGTGCACTACGCGATGCCCGACGCCGGCGATCTCGTCGACGCTATTGATGACTCCCGCGTCGCCATCGACCAGCGCATCGAGAATGAGCTTGATCCCGGCTGTGTGATCCGGCGCGTCGACGTCCGTCTCAAAATCGCTGTTGCCCGCGGCATGATGCAGCCTTGCGTCGCCCGTGCCCACCCGTTCCAGGACCCCCCTGGCCAGAACCACCTCGTTGGCCATCGAGAATAGCTGATACTTAATCGAGCTACTGCCACAGTTTACGACAAAAATTTTCATGTCTCTTCCAGCTCCGACCGACAGGCACTTATCGCCGATGCGCCAGCCGTCATAGAGCGTCCCATTGAGCGTCAATTATGCCTCTCGGCCGCGCAGCCACGAAATTTTGTACGCTACGCCAGGCCTTGCCCAGTGTCAAGGGCCCTGCGACAAACCCGGAAGCATCTGTGCAACCAGACGCGCCAACAGCGGACGGGAGTCCTTGACGGCCCGGCCCGAGGTGAATAGACTGACCTTGGTTGGACGGGGCCTGAGGGGGACAAGTGGACTGTACCGGAACCTGACCTGGTGACTGAAAGCTTCGGAAAAGACTTCAAGCGTTTCTTCCTGCGTGGTCTGGCAGTATTCCTGCCGACCATGATTACGCTGGCCATCATTATTTACGTCTTCAAGTTCGTAGACAAGTACATCGGCCAGCACCTCAACACAGCCCTGCGTTGGGTGGTCGTGCAGTTCTACTGCCTCTCGAACAAGATCCCGCTGGAATGGGACGGGCCGGACGCCGCGTGGGTTCGAGTCACGCAGAAGTGGCACGAGTACCACCTGTGGTGGCTGGGGTTCGTCCTGGCGATTTTCCTGGTCTACGTCATCGGGCGTTTCGTCGCTTCGCTGGTGGGTCGAGGCGTCTGGCGAATGATCGAGCAGGGCTTCGGTCGCGTGCCGATCCTCAAGCAGATATACCCCTACGTCAAGCAGGTGACTGACTTCCTGCTTTCGGAAAGGAAGCTGGAGCTTTCCCGCGTGGTGGCGGTGGAATATCCTCGCAAGGGCATCTGGTCGCTGGGCCTTGTCACCGGGCCGGCGATGAAGGCAGTGGGCAATTCGCTTCGCAGCGATATGCTGACGGTGTTCATCCCGTCGAGCCCGACGCCGGTTACTGGATACACGATCACGGTCAGGCGGGATGAAGTGATCGACTTGCCCCTCAGCATCGACCAGGCCCTTCGGTTTACCGTCAGCGGCGGCGTGATAATGCCGGCGGGCCAGGAGCTCAGCCAGGCCGAGGTCGACCAGGCCCGGCAAGGCGTATTTGACGTTTCAGACAGAAAGGAGATTGACGCGTGAATATTGCAGTCAATGCGCGACACATGGAAGTAACCGACGCCATGAGGCAGTACGTTGAGACCAAGGCTGCCAAGCTGCCACGAATCTACCACAACGTGCAGACCGTGGAAGTGATCCTTGATAGGGAGGCGGACAAGGCCTTTGTGGAGACCGTCGCCACAGCCACGCACAAGAACACGTTCGTAGCGACGCAAAAACACGATGACATGTACGCCTGCATCGATCAGTGCTTCGACAAGCTCACTGAACAGCTCCGGCGGCACAAGGACAAGGTCCGGGACCACAAGGGCCCTGCTCGTCCCGAGCAGCGACAATAGCCTTGGCGAACACTACTCTCGAAGCAAAATGGCTGACCTGGCCTCTGGCGAAGAACGTACAAATGCGATAGACTTCGACGGGCCGGGGAGTACTGGCCGTCACAGAAGTGTCAGCAGGAGCTACAAATGAAGCTATCAGACATCATTGTTGCAGACGCGGTAATCCCGGATCTTAAGGCCAAGACGCGTGACGAGGCCATCCAGGAATTGCTGGAATCGCTGGCCTCCGCCGGCGCCATCGCGGACAAGGATATCCAGCAATTCAGCAAGGCCGTGCTGACCCGGGAGAAGCAAGCCACCACCGGCATCGGCAAGGGAGTGGCGCTTCCGCACGCGAAGATCAAGGGAATCAAGAAGGCCGTGGGCACAATCGGGCGATCCGGCGATGGGATCGATTTCTCCGCCTTGGATTACAAGCCGGTCTATTCCGTCATCCTGCTGCTGTCCAGCCCTGACGATCCGGACGGACACCTCCAGGCAATGGAGACTATCTTCAAGCACGTCCAGCGAGACATGTTCCGGAAGTTCCTTCGCCAGAGCGAAACCAAGGAAGCTATCGTTGATCTGATCCAGGAAGCGGATGAGCTAGGCTGAAGCTCGCATCGGTGCGGACGAGCCAAGGTCGGGCTGAATTGGCCCGGAACGGCAAATTGGCAACAGTCGAAAGGGAAATCAAGGTCGTCAACAAGTACGGACTGCACGCCCGACCGGCGATGCAGCTTGTGGAGTTGGCGAATCGCTACGCCAGCAAGATTGAAGTGACCAAGAGCGACTTGACCGTCGATGCCAAGAGTATCATGTCGGTCATGCGCCTGGCCGCAACGAAGGACAGCGTCCTGAAGCTCGTTGCCGACGGCGTGGATGCCGATGAGGCGATCACGGAGATCGCGGCTCTGATTGCAGACGGCTTCGGTGAAATGACCGACGAAGACGACCCGGGCCAGGCATGAGTGGACCGGGCGACTTTCCGGAAGACTGCGCATGAAGATCAGAAAGGGCATAGGCGTTTCGCCTGGGGTGGCTATCGCCCCCGCTGTAGTGCTGGACACGGAAGAGTTCGACATCCCCCAGCGCCACGTGCCGGTCGATCATGCGCAAGCCGAGGTCGCTCGCTTGCACAAGGCCGTGAACGTCTCCCGCAAGGAGATCCAGGACCTGCGCCGGCGAACGGCCGAGCGTCTGGGCAAGGAAACCGCCGGCATCTTCGACTTCCACCTGGGCCTGCTGGACGACAAGGTCCTCAGCAAGAAGTTCTCCGACACCATCACGGGCGGCAACGTCACGGCCGAGTACGCGGTGGCTACGGTGTTGCGGGGCTATGCCAAGGAATTCCTGGCGATGCCCCAGTACCTGGCCGATCGCGTCAAAGACGTCTACGACATCGAGAAGCGCCTCCTGCGCAACCTGATCGGTCAAAGTCGGCAATCGCTCTCGCACCTCAAGGCCAACCGGATAGTCCTTGCCCACGACTTGACGCCCTCCCAGACGGCGGCGATGGACCGCGAGCACATTCTGGCGCTGGCGATCGACGCCGGCGGACAGACTTCTCACACCGCCATTGTCGCCCGGGCGCTGGGCATACCCGCCGTGGTGGGCCTCAACGACATAACCGCCGAGGCCTCCGGAGGCGATGAGGTAATCGTTGACGGCAATCGCGGGCTGGTGATCGTAGACCCCGATGAGAAGACCAGCGCCGAGTACCGCCAGTTCGCCCTCCAGCAGGTGGAGTTCATCCACAGCCTGGATGCCCTGCGCGACCTGCCCGCCGTGACGCGGGACGGACACGAGGTGACGCTGCTTGGCAACATTGAGTTCCCGCCCGAAGCCTCAACGGTGCTGGACAAGGGCGGACAGGGAATAGGCCTCTACCGCACCGAATTCCTCTACCTCGGCTCCGACACCGAGCCCACCGAGGAAGATCACTGCCGGGCCTATCGCGAGGTCCTCGAAGTCTGCCAGGGACGGCCCGTCGTGATCCGAACCGTGGACCTGGGTGCGGACAAGTACACCCAATCCCGGGCCAAGGCGCCCGAGCGCAATCCGTTCCTGGGCTTGCGGAGCATCCGGTTCTGCCTGCAAAACCTCCAGATGTTCCGCACGCAGATCCGCGCGATCCTCCGGACAAGCGTTGACGCCAACGTCTCGATGCTCTTCCCGCTGATCACGACGCTCTCGGAGCTTCGCCAGGCCAAGGCGATCGTCAGGGATGTAGCTGAGGACCTCGAAGAAGAGGGAATCGAGCACCGCAAGGACGTGCCGATCGGCATGATGGTGGAGACCCCCTCCGCCGCCCTTCAGTGCGGCGAGTTCGCCAAGGCGGTGGATTTCTTCTCCGTGGGAACCAACGACCTGATCCAGTACACGCTGGCCGTGGACCGCGGCAACGAAAGGGTCGCCTCGTTGTTCACCGCCGCCAGCCCAGCTGTGCTGCGGCTGGTCAAGGAAGTAATCCGCTGTGGGCAGCGCTACGGCGTGCCGGTAAGCATCTGCGGCGAAATGGCCGGCGATCCGGAGTTCGCCTTGCTGCTGCTGGGGCTGGGGTTGCGGACGTTCTCCTGTGCGCCGCCAGCCATCCCGGAAATCAAGAAGGTCATCCGGTCGGTCACAATGGAGCAGGCGCTCTCAGCGGCCAGGCGGGTGATGAGCTTTGATTCCGAAATCGAGATCATGAATTACCTGCGCGTCGAGACCCGAAAGGTGCTCCCGGAAGCGTATACGGAATAACGTCGCATCGTTGCGACACTTAGGCTTTGTCTGAAAAGTCTGCCGTCGGCCCGAGAGCGAGCGTTTTGGCGGCTGGCGAGGATGTCGAAACAGGCGATCCCTCTGGGATCGTCGATGCAGACGGACGAAGTCAGACGACAAACAAGCCGCTCGAAGCCAGGCACTGGGTTTTCAGACAGAGCCTGGAACACCAGTTGCCGCGCGCGGTGTGGTCCGGGCCGATCGAACGGCGCGACCCCGCTTGCGGCAGCGGAGCCTTTATGTAGAAGGTCCGCGGCACGACAAGACACCGAAGGGAGCAACGAACCGTTGCCACAGAAATGGGCCATAAGGTTGGCCATCCAGGGCGATCTGCGATTCCTGTCCCATCACGACACGATGCGGACAATCGAAAGGATCGCAGCCCGCACTGAGTTGCCCTTGCACTACTCCCAAGGCTTCAACCCCAGGCCGGTGATTTCCCTAACCATGCCTCGCCCGGTTGGCGTCGCCGCCTGTGGAGACCTGCTGGTATTGGGCCTCGACGAGCCGATCGAAGCCGATTTGCTGCTCCGGCGTCTTAACGACGAGGCCCCGCGCGGCATGCGGTTCGAGCGGGCGACGCCGCTCAGCGGCCGAAAGGGGCCGACGATCGCCCGCGCCGAATACGAATTGGACCTGCCCGAATCGCAGATCCCCCCCGTCCAGGAGCGGCTGACGCAACTGCGAGCATGTACGGACTGGCCGACGGAACGCATGATTCCGTCAAAGCGAAACCGCCGAACCGCCGAAACATACAAGCGTATAGACCTTCGGCCCCTGGTCGGCAGGATCGACCTGGAAGGCCGAACTCTGCGCTTCACGCTGGTGGGGATCTCGGGCCTGTGGGCTCGCCCGGCGGAGCTGTTGGGGCTGCTGGGCCTGGATCGGCAGGGCGATCTGGCCCGAACCGTTCGGACGCACCTTCAGTGCAACTGTGCACAAGAACTGAATTGAGATTGAGGCTTCGGTACGAACGCCTCCTACCAAAACATACAGAGACAAGAGAGATGGGTTATGGCAAAGGAAATGTTGATCAACACGGTGGAAGGCAAGGAATGCCGGATCGCCATCGTGGACAAGGGCGTGCTGGAAGAGCTCTACGTTGAGCGCGTCTCCAGCGCTTCGCGCGTAGGGAACATCTATAAGGGCCGGGTGACGAACATCGAGCCGTCCATTCAGGCGGCGTTCGTGGACTTCGGACTGCCCAAGAACGGGTTCCTGCACATCTCGGATGTATATCCGGATTTGTTTCCCGGCGGCAAGAAGGGCTCCGAGTCCGTGGGTAAGAAGCGTGCCCACCGGGATCGCCCCCCGATCCAGGAATGCCTGCGTCGTGGGCAGGAGGTGGTAGTCCAGATAACCAAGGAAGGCATCGGCACCAAGGGTCCGACGCTTACGACGTATTTGTCCATTCCGGGCCGGCTGTTGGTGGCCATGCCGGGCATGAACAAGCTGGGCGTCTCGCGGAAAATTGAGGACGAGCAGGACCGCGCAAAGGCGAGGGATATCCTGGCCGAGTTGAAGACTCCCTCGGACATGGGGTTCATCGTGCGTACCGCCGGGCTGGGCCGAAGCACGCGGGACTTCAACCGCGACCTGAGCTACCTGCAACGGCTGTGGAAGGCGGTCAAGAAACGCATCAAGGAGGCCAAGGCCCCCGCGGAAATCTACCAGGAGTCCGACCTGGTCACGCGAACCATCCGCGACGTCTACAACACCGACATCGACCGCGTCATCTGCGACAACGAAGGCGTCGCACGCAAGGTGCGAGAGTTCCTCAACGTAGCCATGCCGCGGACCAAGCACGTCATAGAGCTCTACGTCGGGCGGGAAGGACTCTTCCACGCCTACGGACTGGAAAGCGAGATCGAGCGGATTTATTCGCGCCGCGTCGAGCTGGCCTCGGGCGGTTCGCTGGTGATTGATCCGACCGAAGCACTGGTAGCAATCGACATCAACTCCGGCCGCTTCCGAGAACACTCGAACGCGGAAACCAACGCACTGAAGATCAACCAGGAAGCAGCCAGGGAAATCGTCCGACAGCTGCGCCTGCGCGACCTGGGCGGCATGATCGTCATCGACTTTATCGACCTGCGCGAGGAAAAGAACCGACGTGCCGTGGAACGAACCTTGCGGGACGAATTACGCAGCGACCGCGCCAAGACCAAGGTGCTCAAGATGAGCAGCTTCGGCATCGTCGAAATGACCCGCCAGCGCGTCCGGCCGTCCCTGAAGCACAGCCTGTTCAGAACATGCACCCACTGCGAAGGTGCTGGCCTTATCAAGTCGGAGGAGTCCCAGGCGCTTCTGGTGCTCCGCAACCTCCAGCGGGCAACCTCTAACGACCAGGTCGCCAGCGTCGAAATATCGGTAACCCCTGTGGTCGCACATCACCTGGCCAACAACCAGCGAACGGAACTGGCCCAGCTCGAACAGCAAACCGGCAAGAAGATCATCATCCGCGCCGATGCAGACCTGGGCGGCGACGCACTGCGAGTGACCTGTTTCAGCCAACGCGGCACCGAAGTAGCCTGGGACCGTCAAGGCGACAAGGGCGCGAAGGCCAAAGAGATCGAGACTCTCAATATCGACGACGTTCCCCGCACCGGAGGAGTCCCCCAAGCACCCCTTGCGGGCATCGACGAACACCTCCCCGGAGACGAAGGCAAAGGCGAGCCACAGAAAGCAAAGCCGAAATCCAAGTCCACCACAAGAAAACGCTCCCGGCGACGGAAGCCAAAGGACGCCTCAGCCGCCACCGCTACCGAGGCCGCCGAAACCGCCGAAGCTGCCCCACAGCCCGACAAGGGCGACGAGCCGGCCAAGAAAACGGAAAAGAAGACGCGGCGGCGGCGAAGTCGCGGGGGACGAAAGCACAAGAAAAAGACCGCCACAAGGACCGATTCGCAAGCGCCGAACAGCGGCGACAACGAAAACGGCGGCAACTCCGAGCCCCCCGCCGGTGCCAAAGATGCATCGAATACGACTTCGCCCGAGCCTCAGCCAGCCGAGGCTGCCGAGTAGCCGCCTAATCGGGGCGAGCTAAGAGCCGTAGGGCATGCAGTAGTCGATCAGGCGGGCCAGTTCGCTTCGCAAGTCCGTGCGCGGCACGATCATGTCCACGAATCCGTGTTCGAGCAGGAACTCAGCCCGCTGGAAGCCCTCGGGCAACTCCGCCTTGATCGTGTTGGCAATGACGCGCTGGCCGGCGAAGCCCACCAGGGCGCCCGGCTCGGCGATGATGATGTCGCCCAGCATGGCGAAGCTGGCTGTTACGCCGCCGGTGGTCGGGTCGGACAGCACCGAAATGAAAAGCCCGCCGGCGTCGTCCAGGCGGGCCAGGGCAGCCGACGTCTTGCCCATCTGCATCAGGCTCAGCGCGCCCTCGTGCATCCTCGCCCCGCCGGACATGCACACGACAATCAACGGCAGCCGCGAGCGAATTGCCTCCTCGATCAGCAGCGTGAGCTTCTCGCCGAGCACCGATCCCATCGAGCCCATCAGGAAGCTGCCGTCCATCACTGCCACGGCGGCGCGTCGGCCCTTGATGTAGGCCACGCCGGTCAGGATCGCCTCGGTCTGGCCGGTCTTTTTCTGCTCCTTGTCCAGGCGTTCGGCGTAGTTCTGGCCCAGCCACTTGAACCCCAGCGGGTCGGTCGGGGCGATGTCCGGGAACAGATCCTCGAAGCTGCCCGGGTCCACCAGTCGGCCAACCCGCGTCCGCCCGCCCGAGCGGAAGTGATGTCAGCATTCCGGGCGAACCTCCAGATTCTCAGCCACCACCTTGCGGTAGACCATCTTGTTGCAGCCGGGGCACCGCAGCCATAGCCCGTCCGGCACGTCGCGCTTCTTGCGGATCTGCGGCCCCTCGAAGACCGATGGGTCATAAGGCCGGGCGGGTTCGGCGTCGTTATTGGTCATCATCGTTATCCGATCAAAGTCCATTGCCGTTGATCTCGTAATCGGCCCAGGCGAATTCAGCCTCAACGTTCTGCCATATCGCGTCGGTCTGGAGGTCCCGGGCAACACACTCCATCAGGCCCCGCATCACCGGCGGCAGCACCAGCAGCGGCACGGAATTCCTGTAGCGTTTGAATATCTGCTTAAGGGCCGATTTCAGCCGCTCGCGTGCCTCCTCCAGCGTCTCACCGCCGGGCGGACGAACGGACGTGGGCGCATCGAGCCAGTCGCGATACAGCTTCGGCTGGCGCTTCCTGATTTCCTCGACCGTCAACCCCTGCCAGAGTCCGAAGTCCAACTCTCGCAGGCCCTGCTCGGTGCGCACCTTCGCGCCGAGCTCCTTGGCAGCTAGCTTCGCGCTGTGCCGCTCAGCCTCGCCACTGCCCGCGATGACGTCGGATACCCCCAGTTCCCGAAGTTGGGCCGCACAGTGCCTCACTGCCTCGATGCCGCCGTCCGTCAGCGGCGAGCCGGCCACTGCGTCGATCCTGGATTGGGCTTCCAGGGCTGTCTGGCCGGTCTGGATGACGTAAACCTTACCCATAGCTTAACGCCCCGCCTCAACTATGGCCTGCCGCAGACGGGCAACCTCGCCGGGAATGTCCGCCGAGCGGAAAATGTTCACACCCGCCACGAAAACGTCCGCGCCTCGCTGGGCACACTGGCGGGCGGTGTCCGGGTTTATCCCACCGTCCACCTCCAGCCGCTGGTCGGCCCGCAGCATCCCGCGGACCTCGGCGATCTTCGCCAGCATGTCCGTCATGAACGCCTGCCCGCCGTAGCCCGGCTCGACCGTCATAACCAACACCATGTCCACGTCGGCAACGTGGTCGCGGAGCATCTCGGCCCCCGAGCCGGGCCGAAGCGTGATGCCCACACCCAGGCCCAACTCGCGGAGCCGGGCGATGAGCTTGCCCGGCTCGTCGGTAGCCTCGACGTGGAACGTAATGCTGTCAGCCCCAGCCTCGGCGAACCGCTCCAGGTAATAGGCCACGTCGCTGACCATCAGGTGAACGTCCAGCGGGCAATCGGTGTATTTGCGGATGGAGGCTGCGAAGCCCGGGCCCATGGACAGGTTCGGCACAAACTGCCCATCCATGATGTCCACGTGCAGCAGGTCCGCGCCGGCGGCCAGCACCTGGTCGATCTGCTCGCCCGCACGGGCAAAGTCGCACGCCAGCAGCGACGGCGCTATCAACGCCCCGCTGGACAGCTGCGACCACGGATTTCCTCGCTTCACGTTCATATTCTCGAGGCCATTATCGTATGCCATTTCAACTGGGCCGTGCAAGCATTCGCATGGCGCCTGTCACGCCTGGTCAAGCACGTCGATGGCGGGCATGGGCTTGCCTTCCAGGTATGTCAGGGAAGCCCCCCCGCCGGTGGACACATGCGTCATTCTGGCCGAGAGGCCCATCTGCTCGACAGCCGCGGCTGAGTCGCCCCCGCCGATCACGCTTATTGCCCCGGCGTCGGTTGCTTTGGCGAGTGCCTCGGCGATTGCCTTCGTGCCGCCCGCGTAGGCGGGCCGCTCGAAGACGCCCATCGGGCCGTTCCAGACGACCGTCTTGGCTGCGGCGATGATTCGGCTGAAGGCTTCGACGGTCTTTGGCCCGATGTCCAGGCCCATCAGATCGTCGGGAATGTTCACGTCATCGACAGCCACCGCGTCGTCGGAATCGAACTTAGCCGCCGCAAGGTGGTCGCACGGCAGGACGATCTTGCCGTCGGCCCTGCCCAGCAGGTCGCGCATCGCATCGAGCTGGTCTTCCTCGATCCGGCTGATGCCGACCCGCACGCCTTGGGCCTTGAGCAGCGTGTAAGCCATCGCCCCGCCGATGAGGATGTGGTCCACCTTGTCCAGCAGCGTCGCGATGAGCTTGATTTTGTCGGACACCTTCGCGCCGCCGAGTATGGCTGCGAAGGGCTGGGCTGGGTTGGCGACGGCTTCGTGGAGGTACCGGATTTCCTTTTCCACCAGCAGGCCCGCGACCGCCGGGCCGGACTTGGCCTGGATCGCCCGGGCGACGCCGTACATGCTGGCGTGCTTGCGGTGGCAGGTACCGAAGGCATCGTTGACGTACACGTTGCCCAGCCTGGCCAGCGCCTCGACGAAGTCGCCGTTGATTTGCTCCTGCTCGGCTGTGAGTTTCTTGTCGGGGTTCTTCTTGGCCTTGTCGGAGATCGTCTCGCCTGGTGCAAAGCGGACGTTCTCCAGCAGCAGCACGTCGCCGTCGCCGAGTGACGCCGCCATCGCCTCAGCTTCGGGCCCCACCACTTCTTTCGGCCCGAGCTTGACCGGCTTGCCGAGCAGCTCGCCCAGCCGCTCGGCACAGGGCCCCAGCGACGCCGCCGCGTCGTATTGGCCCTTGGGCCGACCGAGGTGGCTCATCAGGACGCACCTGCCGCCGCTTTCGAGGACCTTGTTGATCGACGGCAATGCAGCCCGTATCCGCCGGTCGTCGCTGATAACGCCGTCCTTGAGCGGCACGTTGAAGTCCACTCGCATCAGCACCGTCTTACCCGAAACATCGATGTCCGCAATCGTCTTGGTCGCCATCTTCAAATTCCTCGGTTTACAGGTTGCGTTGAGGCCGCTTTCTCCCCGGCTGTCGCGATTCCCCGGCCGTCCAGCCCACGGAGCGTGCTTACGCCGAGACCCGCTGGAATCGGGACGAGCATGGTACGTGATACCCGGGCGTTTGGCAAGGCTCCCCCAGCCGGCTGGCCCAGCACAGCCGACCGAATCAGGGCCGAAAAACTGCCAAGCTGCGCCCGCCTGTGCGCGCCTGTGCCCGCGTGCAGCCGGCCATGCCCGCCGGTAGCCGCTGCTGCCGGCCCCTGCCAACTGCTGCCAATTCCTGCCAAGTGCGTTTTGCCGCAAGTGACGGCTGGGCCATGCGTTCGGGCGGTTTGCATTTTAACTTTCACCATTTTTCGCCCAGACGAAACAGTCAAGGCCCCCCGCGAAGACGGGCAACTCTGACACTTGGCATTCCTCATTCGGCATTCTTCATTCAGCATTTGCCTTTCTCCGGGCGCGCAGCGCAAGCCCTCTACACTTACCCCTCGTGACGCGTTTTGCGCAGCGCAAAGTGGTAACCTGGCCGCTGCGAGCCGGCCCAAGTAACGGCTGGGCTGGGGAAAAGGAAATTCCGTTTTTTCGGCTAACTTCCGAGGTCCGG
>Ga0180434_10003875_pt1 | contig 18663 bp, 10 predicted proteins | sample SS_ome_7_FD_132453 | JGI IMG/M metagenome (GOLD analysis project Ga0180434, IMG submission 132453) | Hypersaline lake sediment archaeal communities from the Salton Sea, California, USA - SS_1_D_2 metaG | ecosystem: Environmental > Aquatic > Non-marine Saline and Alkaline > Hypersaline >...
AAGCCGGCAGCAGGGTTCTCGGAGATCCGGCCGGTGGCAGTGAGCATCTCGAAGACCCACTCATCGTAGGGTCTGTTTGCAGCAATCGACTCTTTGACCCAGGCCATGTAGGGTTCGAACCAGACCTCACGGCTGGGCCGTTCGCGGAGCCGGAGGATGTCGGCCCAGAAGTTGTAGAAGTGGCTGACGTAGCCGGGACTCTCGAGGAGGTCGTCAATCAGTTTGCCCCGCTTGGCCGAGCCACTGGCGGCACAGAATGACTCAGCCTCTTCAATGGTCGGGATGCGGCCGGCCAGTTCGAGATAGACCCGGCGGACGAACTCATGGTCATCGGTCTTGCTATTGGGCTCGGCACCATGTTCCTGCCAGTAGGCCTGCAGGATGGCATCGATCCTCGCGGCTGCAGCTTCGATCTCCGGACGAGCCTTGCGGTCGATCGGAGCGACCTTCATGACCGGTTCGTCGGGCTTTTCGGTCACCACTTTGGGCAGCTTGCTCGCCGGCGGTTTCCATTCTTTTTTGGGCTTGGCCGCCTCGGCAGTGGCCGCCACCAGCAGTCCCACTGCACCGCAGCAAGCCACAAAGAAGATTCCTCGTCCGGTGGACCTGATGAATCCCCAAGGTGTTTTCACGCCGCGCATAGCAACCTCCTCAACGACAGCCCCGAATCTTTTTCGATTGTAAAGGCTGTCATCGGCAATGGAAAGACTTTTCCTTGCGTGATCTCCGCAGTTTTGCGGGGTTGCGGGTAGTTTTCCAAACAGCCCGGCCGGGGTGATGCCCGGCGTTGCCAGCAGCCGCTGGAAGCCGGCTGAAGGGTTTTCACCTGTTAAACAGCGGTTTGGGCTGCTGTTCCGTGCTGCGGCTGCTCACTGGATGAACAGAAACTCGCGGGTGTTGAGCAGACCCCAGATCAGATTGCCGCAGCCGGCGGCCGGGGTCTCGGCTGTTTTGATCTCCTGGCTGGCCAGTGAGACCTCGTCGGCGGTCGGCCGCCGGGACAGAATCGACAGGAAGATGGTGTCGATGGCGGCCTGGGGTGTGGTCTGCGTCACCACGTTGTCATAGATCACCGAGCCCCGCTCGAGCATGCTGTGGGTGGTCCAGCCGTTGAACATGGTCAGCACCTGGGGCACCGTCGCCGCCTGCCGACCGCTTTGGATCGCGTTGCGGTCCCCAATGCCAAACTGGCTGAGGAAGTGGTTGGCCGGCAACGGCATGGGCAGTTCGCTGGCCCGCGTGAGCACCTGGTCTTTGTAGCCGGCAACCGAGCGGAGGCGGCGCAGGTAGCCGCGGCCAAAGGTCTGCTCATACTCCCGATAGGCAGTGACGAACTCATCGAAGCTGATCGTGGTGAGATCGACCTCGAACACCGGCGCGACCTCTGCTGCCGTCGGCCGTTGAATCGCCCATTCGTTTTGGGCGACCAGCATCAGGATTGAATCCCAGAGCTGCTCAGCCGACATTCGCCGCAGGGACGGCCCGGTGAACAGGTAGGGCTCCGACGCCGTCGGGTCATGCACAACCGCCTGCGCCTGCCAGGCCGCTGTCGAGGCAATGATCTGGATGAAGGCCCGGAGGTCGAAGTCGACCGTGAGCATGGTGTCGGTGAGCTGCTCAAGCAGGCGTTCCGAGGCCGGCACGTTACCCGCTTGGAAGTCATCGACCGGCTCCACCACGCCGACACCCATCAGCTTCTTCCAGAGCCGGTTGGCGATGGCCCGGGCAAACTGGCGGTTGTCGCGGGCGGTCAGCCAGCCGGCGAACTGGGTCCGGCTGTCGGCCGTGGCGTACCGCGGCGGCACATCGCCCCAGAGCACATTCGCGGCAATCAGCGACTCTGGCTCAGCATCGTCATATTTGTAGTCGTGCGGCAGCGTGAGGGCGGCCCCCTCAAAACTCACCGCCGTGGTATTGAGCCGCAGGAACTGAATGGCACCGGCGGGCACTTCGCGGTTCTTGCGGGCCTCCCGCAACTGCCTCATCAGCTCACGGTTGCCCCCTGCGGCTGACCGCATCTCCATCGCCATCTGCCGCTGGCTCGGCTTGTCAAAGCCCCGCTGACCGATGCGGTCGCGGGTGCCGCGGGTCAGGGCCGCCAGTTCATAGAACTGTTTCTGGGTCCAGTGATCGAAGGGATGGTCGTGGCACTGGGCACAGCCGATTTGCGTACCCAGAAAGACCCGCACCGTGTTGTCGACATAAGCCAGCGGCATACCCCGATCCCGCAGTTGGTAGCCGACCGCCGGGTTGTCCCAGAGCGTGCCGTCGGCGGTGAGCATGGCGAAAACCCAGTCGTCATAAGGAATGTTGGTGGCAATCGACTGCTTCACCCAGTCGAGGTACGGCTCGAAGGCCAGGCCTTTGTCGGGTCGTTCTTTGAGCCTGAGAATGTCGCCCCAATAGTTGTAGAAATGGCTGACGTAGTCGGGGCTTTCGAGCAGGTCGGCGATCAGGTCGGCCCGCTTGTCGGCGTCCCGCCGGGCCAGGAACCGCTTTGCTTCTTCCAGCCGGGGAATCCGGCCACCCAGTTCGAGATAGGCCCGCCGAACAAACTGTTCGTCGGAGAGGGGTTCACCTGGACGGATGCCGGCGGCTGCCTGTTCACTGGCCAGAATCGCATCGATCGCAGCGGCCGCATCGGTGATGGTCTGCCGGGCCGACTGGCTGCGGTCGATGGCGGCCACCTCAAAGACCGGCTGGTGGGGCTTTTCGACCACAGCCTCGGGCAGGCGGATCGGGGGCTGCTGCTGGTTGCCTGGCCGGTCTGCCCGTCTCTGCTGTTGGAGGTCTGCCCGCTGCCGGGCCATAGGAGCGGCCCGAGCCGCCCGGTTACGGTTTGCCGGGGCTGCGGTCGCCGCCTGTGCCAAGCCCTGGCTTACCACCAGCAGGATGATCACGGCCCAGTGGGTGTGGCGGCACGATGGTGACTGCTGAAAACGGGGCATCGAATGGTTCCTCCGAAGGCGTGCGGATGAGGCTGGCCGGCAGTCGATGCTCAGCTGCCCGCAGGATTCAACGCTCCAGCGCTGCAGAGGTTGCGGAATTGCCAAAGGCCCGCCGCAGCCGCCGCAGGCCCTCCTCCAGCCGGCTCGTCGGGCAGCCGAGGTTCAGACGCAAAAAGCCAGGGCTGCCGAACTCCCGGCCGTCGGACGGACCGATGCCGGCCACCTCGCAGGCCCGCTGGGGATCGGCCCGGTCGGCCGGCTGGGCCGCTGCCCACGCGCGGCAATCGAGCCAGAGCAGGTAGGTCGACTGCGGGGGAATGCAGCTGACCCCCGGCAGGCCGGCGACCGTGTCGAGGGCGAGCCGGCGATGCAGCCGCAGCAGCTGGATCAGTTCTAGCCGCCACGATTCGCCCTCTCGCCAGGCCGCCTCCGAGGCGGCATAGCCCAGCGGATTGACCATTGGCACCAGCCCGCCTCCGGCGGCCCGCCAGTTCTTCCGCAGCCGCTCGTCGGGCACGATCGCCGCAGCGCAGCCGAGGCCGGCGATGTTCCAGGTTTTTGATGCCGCCACAAAGCTGATGGCCCGCCGGGCTGCCGGATGGTCAAGGCTGGCGAAGGGGACGTGGCGGATGTCATCATCGAGCACCAGATCGCACCAGATTTCGTCACTGATGACGGTCAGCTCGTGCCGCTGGGCCACATCTGCCAGCTGCAGCAGCTCGTCACGGGAGAAGACTGTACCGGTCGGATTGTGGGGCTGGCAGAGCCAGAAGAGTTTGGTGGCCGGCATGGCGATCAGCGTGGCCTCGAGGGCCTCCCAGTCGATGTGCCAGCGACCCGCTGTCGGGTCGGCGACAAGCGGCAGCTGCACCGTCTGCCGGGCGGCCAGTCGGGGCAAAAACAGAAAGGGCGGATAGACCGGCGTGAAACTGGCAATACCATCGCCGGGTTCGCTCAGCAGCCGGGCCGTGACGGCCAGCCCGCTGACGATGCCGGGCACACCGATCACCCAAGCCGGATCGATCGCCCAGTCATGCTGCCGCTGGAGGTGAGCAGCGAGCGTCGGAGCGAAGCCCGGGGTGTCGTGGGTGTAGCCGAAGACGGCGTGCTCGGTCCGCCGCCGGATCGCCTCCAGGACACATTCCGGCGAGCGGAAGTCCATGTCGGCCACCCAAAAGGGAATGATCTCGCCGCCGTCGGCGGTCCGCCGGTCGGCGTAGCGGTCCCACTTCTCGGCCCCGGTTCCGTGACGATCGGGACAGTCGTTGAAGGATTGATCGGCTGCAGCTTGCGGCTGGTCGGAGGGAGCGGATTTCATGCCGCTATCCTGCCGAACATCACTTCTTGAGACCACCCCCGGCACGGCATCACAGTGGCGTTTCGTGAGGTTCAATAGCGGTAGATTGCCGCCAAGCCGCTGTCAGTCGGCATCCGGCTGTGTTCCAAGGAGAGAATCTCGCCGCCGTGCAGCAGGACCGTCTCGGCGACTGCGCCGAGAATGTCCTCGGTGCGGATGGCCGGTGCGTCGCCGGTGCGGGACAGGTCGGCACGGACTTCACCATCACCATGGATCGCCCCGGTGGTCCGGTCAAGCCAGCCCGGCTCGAAGCGGTTTTCCTCGACCAGGAGCGTGGCCACCCGGCCGGCCACCGCCGCCCGGGCGATGCCGGGCAGGTCGCCGGCCGCCAGGCCCCGGTCACGGGCGAGCGTGTACAGCCGCAACTCGCGGTCAATCCGCCGGCTGCGGTCAGCCGCGAAGATCGGTAGCACCAGCTTGGCGATCTCGGGTGGGGGCAGCAGGTGGACATCCTTGGGCACGTAGGCCTCCAGGAGCAGCCTGTTCTGGGACAGGCCCCGGAAGACGGCCGCCAGTTCGGGCAACGCGACCACCACCAGCGGGAGCCCGCCCGGCAGCGAGACCCGCTCGCGAATCACCTCATCGACATGCCGGAAGAAGATTTCGGTGTCGGTGTCGATATCGTCCTGCTTTGAGCGGAACCCACCATGGACTGCCCCGGCTGCGTTCATCAGCCGCCGCATCCGGTGGGGCTGCAGCAGTTCGTCGTCGATCACGCTGGAGCGGTTGAGTGGCTGCGTGGCCGGCTCGGCCACTCCCCGCAGGGGCACCGGCTCAAGCTCGAGCGGCTCGAGCGGATCGACCGCTCCGGCGATGAACCGGCCTTCGTAGACATGGGCCTCGCGGCTGGTGAGCGTCAGCACGTTGTAGCGATCGATCGCTGCGGCCTGCCGCAACAGTGGCAGCGTATGGAACCGGGTGCTGACCAGGGCCATGGGCTTGACCGGCTTGGGTAGCAGGAAGGCCCGGGCCCAGCCTTCGGCTCCAAAGACCGCCAGCCCCGCGCGGGTGTGTTCCCAGAATCGCCGGTCAGAGGCAAGCTGGTGGAAGGGTCGCAGCAGCCGCTCGATCTCGTCGCGGCCCCGGGAGAGCGAGATCGCCATTTCGAGCGATTCAACCAGATGCCGGTAGGAGGGCAAGTCGACCCGGTTCTCCGGCACGTTGCGGTGGGTCGGCAACGAGAGCGTGAGGCACGGCCCCGATGGCGGCTCGAGCAGGTCACGGACAGCCGCCAGCGACAGGCTGGTGATTGCCAGGCCGTTGGTACTCCGGCCGGCGTTGACGAGCGTTCCCGGTTCAGCCATGGCAGCCTCCACGAAAGGAAAAGGCAGCCGTGCCGAAAAAACCGGGGAACCTTCCCCGCTGGCTCTCGCCAGTCACGTGTCGTCACCATGTGGGTCCAGGTGGACGCCGCAAAGCATCTTTGAGCTGGCAGCCGGTGGCGGTCAATCGCTGATGCCAAAGCTTGGTTTTTCATGATCTGCCAACATGGACAGGCCAGCACACACGTTCGTTTTCGGGCCGCCGACGGTGGGAATCGATGAACGCGCCTGCCGGTGGAGGCCGGTTGCAAAATCCTCCTGCGCGGGGATATGCTCCCTTTTTCAGGGGAAAATCGGTTCGGCCCGACCGCACGTTGGATCGCGGGAGGGATTTGGCACGAGATGACGAGGGACAACCATGAACGCTCAGTTGATAGTGCAGCTCGCCATTGGCCTTTCTCGGGTCTGGTTCACGGACACTGCCCAACCACCGCAGCCCCGAGTGATCGAACAGGCTCTCCCCGTGGCCAAAGCGGCGGCCTTTCGCGAAACCCGGACGGTCACAGTTGCCGCCGAGCATGGCAGCATTCTTGGGTTCGTCCCCGATGGTGCCGGGGGGCTGGTTATCGTGAGCGGCCAGCAGCTCCAGTACGGCGGCGCTCAGCGGCCGCAGGCTGATGGCCCCATTCCCAACCGGCTAGTCTGGATGGATGCAACTGGGGCGGAACAGCGGGCTGTCGAACTATCGGAAAATCCTCGCGGCTTGAACCGCGCGGAGGACGGTTGGGTCTATGTGGTGGGGAATGCGACCGTGGCCTGGTACGACGCAGCGGGCCAGCTTTTAGGATCGCGCGAGGCCCCCCACTTCGTGCTGCCTGAGGATGAGTATGAAGCGTTTACCGAGGAAGCAGTCGAGCGACGCGATCTCAGCCTGACCCACCAGGAAACGCAGCTGAAGGCATTCGAAGAGACATTGGCAGCAATCGAGGCCAAGCCTGAAGAGGAGCGAACGCCCGGCGACGTGGCCCAACGCAACAGTCTGCAACACCGGGTCAGGAGCCAGCGCGAGGCCATCGAGCAGCGGCGGGCGATGACCCCGGATCAGCTTTTTGACGAGGCGGTCAGCAACGCGAAACAGCTCTATCGGGTTGCCGTCTCCAAAGAGCATTTGTTTCTGGTTGGCCGGGAAACCTTTGGATACGGCTACGCGGTCTGGCGTTGCGACCGGGAGTGCCGAAAGCCGGCGAAGATCATCTCGGGTCTGAGCGGCTGCTGTGGGCAGATGGACATCCAGGTGATCGGGGACCGGTTGGCGGTTGCCGAAAACTCACGGCACCGCGTCATCATGGCGGACTTTGAGGGGGAGACCGTCACCAGTTTCGGAAAGCGGGACCGATCCGGCAGCGCTGCTGGTTTTAGCGGTTGTTGCAATCCGATGAATACCTGCCGGGCTCCAGACGGTAGCCTCCTGACGTCTGAGTCGAATGGCTGCGTCAAACGGTTTGCCAGCGACGGCAGCTTCCAGGAGGTGGTCGGAAATGCATCGGTCCGGGCGGGTTGTAAGAACTCGACGGTCGGGATGGCGGCTGATGGCGGTCGGATTTACTATCTCGACATCACGAAAGGGCAGATCATCGTGCTGGAAAAGCCGCCGGCCGTGGTCGCCCAGAAGGATTAGCCATGGGTCGTATCGCCTCAACGGTTGCGGGCTGTTCGCTGCCGGCCGTCGTAGCGACCTCCGCCTTTTTTCTGCTCACAATCGTGGCGGTAGCAGCAGAACCGCGGCTGACGATGGTCGTGATGGATCCTTTGGCCGCCCCCCTGTCCTGTCCCTGCGTGGCGGGTTATGCCCAGCGTGACTACGCGCAACTGGCCGACTTTCTGACAGGTCGACTCGGGCGTGAAGTGGCGGTCAGCTTTTGTGAATCGCTGTCCGCAGACGGTGAACCGGTAGGCCAAGCCGACATCGTGATTGGCAAGCGGTCGGTCGTCGAGGCAGACAGTCGAGGGCTCGCAGCAACCGCCGCACCACGCTATCTCCCGGTTGCCAGCCTGACCGATCGGGAGGGTTCACCCTGGCAGCAGGGGCTGCTTGTGGTGCATCGGGATGACCCAGCCCGTTCAATCGAGGACCTGCGGCGACATACGATTCACCTCGGGCCCGATGATTGTGCTGAAAAACATGCTGCGGCCCGGCTACTGCTGCAGCAGCATGGCCTAAAAATTGCGGCTGATGCACCAGTCTCCGCCGCCTGCAGCGACGGTGCGGCGGCCGTGATTGAGGCTGCTCAGGCGGCGGGCCCTCCGGCTGCAACGGTGATTTCGAGCTATGCCCAGCCCTTGCTGGAGGGATGCGGCACCATAAGACGAGGTGATCTGCGAGTGATCGGCCGAACAGCAGATGTGCCCTTCGTCACCGCCTTCCTTTCAGCCCGGTTGGCAGCTGAGTTGCGGACAGCCCTGACCCAGGCTTTGCTGGAGGTTGGCGATCAACCGCTGCTGCGATTGGCGTTGGAGACGAAGCGGGGTTTCATTCCGCTGGTCCCGCTGGGGGCGGCCGCTCCGGCTGGTGCTGATCAGTCGCGGGCTGAGCCGAAGCGGATCAACGGGGATTGGCCCGGCTGGCGGGGGCCTTGGCGTGACGGTCGGGTTGCCTGGTTGCCGGGGGTCCTGCCAGCCCGCCAGGCGCGGCGGTGGCAGGGCACACTGTTTGGTGAGGGGGTGGGGGGCGTGGCGGTAGCCGAAGGCGTCGTGGTCGTCGGTGATCGTGATCTTGCTGATGAGCGGGATGTCTTTCATGCCTTCGACGCCGCCACTGGTGAGCGGCTTTGGATGTTCGACTATCCCGCTGCCGGACATCTCGACTACGGCAATTCGCCCCGGGCCACACCCTTGCTTGCTGCCGGCAATGCCTATCTGCTGGGGGCATTTGGCCAGCTTCACTGCTGCCACCTCCGCACCGGAAAATTGGTCTGGAAGCGACATATCCGCAAGGATTTCAACGCAACCGATGAACTGATCTGGGGTGTTGCCTCTTCACCGCTGATTGTCGATGACCAGCTGATCGTCAATCCCGGTGGTCCGGAGGCGGCGGTCGTCGCGTTGGATCCGCGTACGGGAAAGACGCTGTGGCAGACTGCTGGTCAGCCTGCTGCATTTGCCTCGCTGGTCCTCGGAGAATTAGCGGGAAAACGGCAGCTCATCGGATTTGACAAGGTCTCCTGCGGTGGCTGGGACCCTGCAACGGGTGCCCGGCTCTGGACGTACACTCCCAAGGTGCCAGGAGACTTCAACGTGCCCACGCCGCTGGTAGTGGCCGACGGGGTGCTCCTTGCCAGTGAGAACAATGGGCTGAGGCGTCTCGGGTTTGCCACGCAGGTACCGGCCGTTGTGGCCCGCTTTTCTCGACTGAAGCCCGATATGCACACCCCCGTGGTTACGGCCGGCCGCATCATTGCCGTACACGACGGCCGGGTTTTCTGCCTTGATGCGACCACACTGCAGCTGCTCTGGTCGGCATTCGACCGTTCACTGAAGGGGCATGTCTCGCTGATCGCGGCTGACGACCGAGTGCTGTTGCAGACGCAGGGGGGCGAACTCCTCATCATCGCTGCAGCGGCCGATCGGCTCAGGATCGTCAGCCGGAGTCTGCCTTTTCGGCGCGAGGTGTCGACCTATGCCCATCCCGCTGTCGCCGGCGACGCCATCTATGTCCGGGGTCCTGGAAAATTGATCTGCCTGCCGCTGGTGCCCGCCGGCGGAGCGACCGCGAGTGACTCGTGATGGTGCGGCAGCGCCGGCTTGGGCCAGTGCCTCTGCTGGTCATGCCTCTGACCTTGGGGCGGGAAGACTCATGAAAATATCGCCCCAACCGGTTTGCCGTGGCCGTCTTCGGTGGCGTAAAACGGCCGGTTCTCGATCTCGTAGACAGTTTTGGGGCTGATGCCCATCGCGGTGAACAGCGTCGCATGGAGGTCGGTGACAGTGACCGGATTTTCAACTGCGATACAAGGCCGCTCGGCGGCTGTTTTGCCGTAGACAAAGCCCCGTTTCACCCCGCCGCCGAAGAGCACCACCGACGAGCCACCGGTGAAGTGCCGGTGCTGGCCGTAGTGTTCGGGTTTCTGTAGGAAGTCCTTGGGTGAGCGGGCCTGGTCATTTGCTGTCGAGCCGGGCTGGCCCTCGGTGATCATGTCGCGGCTGAACTCACTGGCAATCACCACCAGCGTCCGGTCGAGCAGGCCGCGGGCTTCAAGGTCGCGGATCAGCGTGGCGATCGGCCGGTCGATTTCCCGGTGCATCCGCACGAGGGTCTCATGGCCCCGTTCATGGGTGTCCCAGTGCTTGAAGGGAATGTATTCGGTGGTCACTTCCACATAGCGGGCCCCACCCTCGACCAGCCGGCGGGCCAGCAGGCAGCCGCGGCCGAAGCGGCCGGTGTCGTAAGCTTCCTGAACCTCCTTGGGCTCCCGCGAAAGATCAAAGGCCTGCCGATCCTCTGAACCGAGCAGCCGGTGGGCCTTGTCGAAGCTGCGGAGCAGTGATTCGTGGTGGTAATCACTGGCCAGCTCCCGCTGGGGCGAGGCGGCCACCAGGCTCTTGAAGTGCTTGTAGCGGTTGGCGAACCGGCCCGGTGCCATCCCCTTCGGTGGCCGCACCGCCAAGGCTGCCTGTTCAGGGTAGGGCAGGTTCAGCGGCCCAAATTCACTGCCGAAGAAGCCACCTGTCGTGAAGGCTTTGATCTCTTCGTTTTCGCCGATGCCCTCCAGCCGCTGGCCGATGTTGATGAAGGCCGGCATCACGGGGTTGCGGGGACCGAGTACCCGGGCCATCCAGGCCCCGATGTGCGGGGCGGCCACGGTCTGTGGGGGAACGTAGCCGGTATGCCAGTGATACTGGTGCCGTGAGTGCAGGATGCTGCCCAGATCGGGCTGGACATGCGACCGGATCAGCGTGGCCCGATCAAGCACACTGGCGATCTCGGGCAGGCCGGCACAGATTTCCATGCCGTCGGCTGCGGTCGGAATGGCAGGAAAGGTGCTGATGCAGTCTGAAACAGCAAGGCCCGGCTCGAAGGGCTTGTAGACCTTGGGGTCGAAGGTATCGGGCGCAGCCATACCACCGGCCATCCAGAGCACGATGATGGCGTCGGCCGTTGGCTCAGGATGGATGATGGCACTGCCGTCAGCCGTGCTGGCCCGGGCTCGCGGTTCGGGCAGGGCGAGGGTGGTGGTCGCGGCGGCGGCGAGGCTCTTGAGCAGTTCACGTCGGGTGTTCATGGTAAGGCTCCGGGAATGGATGGTGGCTGTGCCTCAGCTTTTGTGAAGAAAGAAGTCGAATTCGCCCTGTGGGTGCCAATGACCCTGTGCCGTCGAGCCGGTGTTGCCCACGCCCCGTCGCCGGACGTTCGTTGCGGCCATCCTGGCCTCCACTCTCTCGACGCTGCCTGCGCTCGGGGCATGGGAAACCCCTCGTCCGTCTCCCAATTCTTGTGCAGCAGACATGATCGGCCAGTGAACGGTTCACGGGATGGTTCGGTCAGCGGGAAAATTGAAACTCTGGCAGCATGACGACGGCCCAGAGGCAGTCGGCAACGGTCTGGGCTGTCGGGGTGTCGGTCAGAATCTCCCGGGCGGCAGCCTGCTCATCCAATGACGGTGGCCGGGACAGGGCGGCACGGAAGAGCCAGCTGCTGATCGCGTCGGCCTCTGGGCCATGGTCGGCGAGCATCCGGCCGCCACCCGCGGTCAACAGGTCGAACAGCCCCTGTTCGTTGGCCAACTGAATGGCTTCCAGTGTGGTCAGATCAGTCGGCCGGCTGGTGACGACCTGGTCGCGGTTGGGCCGGCCGAGGGCAGCCATCAATGCCGTCGCCTTCACCAGCGCGGCCCGCACCATCGGCAACGGGCCGCTGATGGTGGCAGTGAGCACCTGCCGGGTAAAGTCGGCTGCGGCCCGGGCCCAGATCTGCTGCGAGCGGGCGACAACTGCCGGAGCCCAGTCAGTTGGCTGCTTGTTGCCGGGAAAGAGGGGGCGGCCGTCGTTGACAACCCTGAGCGTCGTTGCCGTCCATTCCCAGCCGTCGTCTGTTGCCACGACCGCTTTCGAGCCATCAGCGAGCGTTGCCCTGATTTCCAGCTTCAGGGCCGCCGGCCCACCTGCAGGGGCATTGGCGGCAGAGACAAGAATGCTGTTGCCTCCTGGTTTCAGTTGTGAGGCAACTGCCTGGCTCACCGGCTGCATCCAATCATTGCAGGTGGTGACCTCTTTGCCGTTGAGAAAGACCTGTGCCTCATTGTCAGCTGCCACCACGAGCTGGGCATGGACAGCCGGGCTGGCAAGTGTGAATGATGTGCGGAAGGTCAGTCTTTCGCCAGGGGGAGACTGTGCCAGATCGTTCGACCAGATCCAAACGGCCTGCGGCGGTGTTGCGTCAGTTGGAATAGCAACCTCTGAGTTGACCCGCATCACGTCACCATCAGGCTTGACCGGGGCAGCATCAGTCAGCTGCCAGAGGCAGTCCATGAACTGCTCAGCCGTCAGCCGCCGCGGCAGCGGGCCCGTGAAGACATAGCTGCCCGCGGTCGGGTCGGCCGCTGCCGGTGTCACCGCCCCGTAGGCCTCGGAGGTGCAGATGATTGCGAGTACGTGCTTGACGTTCCAGCCCTGATCGACCAGTTCGCCTGCGAGCAGGTCGAGCAGATCGTCGTTCCAGGGACGGGTCCGCAGGGCCGCGACTGGATGGACAATGCCCCGGCCGAGCAGCCGGGCCCAGAGCCGGTTGACTAGGTTGCGGGACAGCCAGCCGTTTTCGGGCTGGGTAATCAGCGTCGCCAGCTGCTCCAGCCGCTGCTGCCGCGGAGCGGCCGGGTCGATCTGGCCAAGGTCGGCAAACAGCCAGCCGGGTGTCGCCATCCGCCCTGTTGCCTTCTCGCAGCGGTGCAGTTCCAGCGGGTTCTCGGCGGCGATTGCTGCCAGGTCATAGGTCTCTTGTAACGTCCAACGGTCAACAAAGGAGTCGTGACAGCTGGCACACTTGAGGTTGATGCCCAGAAAGGTCTGGCCGATGTTCTGGGCAAACTGGATCGGGACGGTCTGACTGGCGTTCACCGTCCCCCGCCAGACGATCCCGTCGATGAAGCCGCGGGACTCAGCGGTCGGGGCGATCAACTCGCGGACAAACTGGTCGAACGGCTTGTTCTCGACCAGCGACTGGTGTAGCCAGCTGGTGATCTGCCGACGGCCACCGGTGATGAACCCGGTGCCGCTGTAGTCGTTGCGGAGCAGATCGTTCCAGAACGACAGCCAGTGTTCGGCATACCGCAGGCGGTGGTCGAAATCAGCTCCCAAGAGCTGTTCGACCAGCCGCTGCCGCTTGGCCGGATCGCGGTCGGCCACGAAGGCCTCGACCTGCGCCGGCTCGGGCAGCAGGCCGACCAGATCGAGATGAAGCCGACGGATAAAGCTGTGGTCATCACACCGGACCGGCTGGGCGAGGCCCTGCTCGCGATGATAGGCGTCGATGATGCGGTCCACCGGGTTGGTGCGGCCCGCTATCGCCGGCGGCAATTCGATCTGCCGCAGGGCCAGCGGAGGCTCCCAGCTGGTGCTCTCAAAGGCGAAACCTTCATCCCAGGGGGCTCCGGCATCGATCCAGCGGGTGAGGACTGCGATCGCCTCGGCCGGCAGGGGCTCGCCGTCAGCGGGCATCCGCTCGTCGGGGTCGGTGGTGGTGATCCGGCGAATCAATTCACTGGCGGCCGCCTTGCCCGGCACGAATCCGGCAATTTCTGAGTCGCCCCCGGCCAGCGTCAGCTCGCGGGTGTTCATCGAGTAGCCGCCCTGGCGGGCATCGCCCGTGTGGCACTCGCCGCAGTGCTGTTTCAGCAGCGGTACCACCTCGTGGGCGAAGTCGATGGCCTGCGTCGGTGTCGCGGCTGCCACGAAAACCAGGAAGACGACCAGCTTGATCTTGCTACCGCTTGAAGCGACCATCGCGGCGGTTCCCTCGAGAGAGCGTGTAGGCCACCAGATCGAGCACCTCCGCTTCATTGAGTTGGTCGAGCAATCCCGCTGGCATCAGCGACTGGTTGGCGGCGAACATCTCTTCGATCTCAGCCCGCTTGAGCACCACAAACTTGGTGGCATCTTCGGGATCGGTGACAACCGTGATCTCCTTTTCGGTTTCGCTGATGATGCGGCCGGTGTAGACCTTGCCGCGGGCGGTCTGGATCACATGGGCCTGGTACTGGTCGCTGACCGCCTTGCTCGGCTCGACGATCGCCTCCACCAGATCCTTCAGCTTGAAGCGGCCAGCTGCCTGGGTGAGATCGGGGCCGGTCGCCCCACCGTCGCCGTCAAACCGGTGACAGATCACGCAGCGGGCGGCAGCGAAGGTCCGCTTGCCGTGCTCAAAGTTGCGACTGCCCTTGCCCATGCCTTTTTCAGCGGCGGCCAGCACTGATTCGACCGTCCATTTGCGGCCGGGGCCTTCCGGCTGCGGCAGCGGCGGAGGGCTGTAGGGCTTGCGGGCGCCCAGCGTTTCGAGGGCCAGCTTTTCGTTGTCGTTCAAGCCAGCGAGGCTCTCGTTCTCGATGTTCAGCAGGAACTTCCGGTAGCTGTTGCCGCCGGTCCAGGTCCGGGCCTGGTCGAGCCAGGCGAAATAGCCCTTGCGATCGGCAAGCGACCAGAGGTCTTTCTCGTTGACCGTTCGCAGCACGTAGGCGTAGTGGATCTGCAGCAGGTCGGTGCGGTTTTCGAGCGCCCCTTTCACATCGCGGCCATAGCGAGTGTTCCGTTTGGCCAGCCGCTCAAGCTCAGCCTCATTGGGAGCGAGGTTGGTTTCACCCGAGGCCTCGTTGGTGGTGGCGAGCAGGCCGACCAGTTTTGAAACAATGCCCGGGGCCCGCACCGCCACGAGCAGGCTGGAGAGGGCCCGGTCGAGTTCCAGGTCGCCCGCCGGAAACAGCGGGGCGAATTTTTTCGCCAGCGTGGCCTTCACCTCGGCTGTCGGTTCGCCAAGTCGGATGAGCGTCAATTCGTAGGCTCGCACAAGATCGAGCCGACCCGCAGCGTCGAGGTTGGCCGGATCAATCCGGTCGAGGGCGGCAAGAATCTCAGCCTGGGCAGCCGGCTCAGCCTGTCGGGCGAGGCCAATCGCGCCGGTGATGATGGCTGCCGGTTCGCTCTGGCTGAGTACCTGCTGCTGCCACTGGGCGACCGGCTGATGCTCCAGCACGATCCGGGCCGCGTAGCGGATGAAGCGATCGGGGCTGCCAAGATGCTCCAGTGCCAGGGCAATGGCGGCAGTGGGGTCGGCCTGCGGTGCATGGAAGGCCTCCAGTTTTTGCCGCAGGGCCCGGTCGGCGGCACCAGCGGTGTTCCGGGCGTCAACCGGGTCGGTCGGTTCGGCGCCCGTGTAGGTGACTCGGTAGAGTTCGCTCTGGCCGCCGCGGCCACCGACTGCAAAGTAGATTGCGCTGTCCCTACCGATGGTCATGTCGGTCAGCGGCAATGCGTTCCGCGACAGGAACTCTTCCTTTTCAGCGGTGTAGGTCGAGCCCGCCGGCGTCAGGTGAATGGCATAGATGGTGCCGAAGGTCCAGTCGCAGATATAGAAGGCCTGCTGGTACTTGGCGGGGATCTTGCCGCCGTAGCCAAAGGTCGCCCCGACCGGTGAGCCGGGCCCAATGTCGACGGCCGCCGGCAGGCTGTCAGGAAAGGCCGCCGGCCACTTGGCCGTGCCGCTCCGCCAGCCCAGCTCACTGCCGCTGGTGGCATGGTTGACCCGGGTCGGCCGGTACCAGGGCATGCCGAAGTCCCACTCCATGTCGGCGTCATAGGCGAAGAGTTCGCCGTCGGCGTTGAAACCAAAGTCGTAGGGGTTGCGATAACCAGTACTCCAGAGTTCCCACTGCTTGCCGTCGGGATCAGTGCTGACGATGAAGCCACCGGGGGCGAGCTTGCCGGTAGCGTGGCCGTTGCCGTCCCACATCCGGCGGATGATCATGTCTTCGTCCCAGTTGGCCGGCAGGCGACTGGTGCCATCGGCGGCCAGTTCAACCCGCCGCTGGTTTGGCCGGATGCCTGCCATGGTCTGTGGCTCGGTCACGTTCTTCACACCGAAGGGAGGGTCGGTATGGTTGCCACAGATGATGAACAGCCGCGTGCCGTCGGGTGAAAGCAGAATGTTGTGGGGGCCGTGTTCGCCACCGCCGGAGAAGGCCCGCAGTTTCTCGACCGCATCGAGCCGGTCATCGCCGTCGCTGTCGGTGACCTTGTAGAGCCCGCTGCCGGTGCCACCGTTGCAGACCACGTAGAGGCAGTCGAAGGCCCAGAGCATCCCCTGGGCTCCGGTGATGGCCGCCGGCACTTTCTCGACCGTTGTTTCAGTTGAACCGTCATGGGCTGCTGGCGTGATCCGGACCAGCCCCTCCCCCTGCTGGTCACTGGCGTAGAGCCGGCCCTGGGGGTCAGTGGTAATCGATACCCACGACCCGAGTTCATCGCGGGGAACGACGAAGAGTCGCTCGACCTGGTAGCCCGGCAGCATGTGGAACGCTTGGTCGTTTCCGTCGGCCTGATCACCTGGCGTGACCGCCGGCATCAGTTCCCGTGGCTGCTGCCACTGCTTGGGCTCGTCTGCTTGTGCGACAGGCAGCTGGGCAGCCACAAGCATCGCCAGCGGCAGAGCAAAACCAGCACGAACTAGAAGGCTTCGTGAGTCCATCGAGTTTCTCCGATAAAAGAACAGCGATCGTCGAAAGAGCCTGCCGCCGCGACAGAATTGTCTATTTCAAGGAGGCATTAGTCGCAGTGTTTCTCTGCAATCAATTGCTTTTTACTCGTCGTCTTACAAATCATCGTAGATCGCACGAACGACAACTCCAACCGAGATTGGCGAGAAGACTGGTTTCGGTCAGGCTGCTGACCGGAACCAAACGCCGCGGAAGAACTGCCGCCCTGGTCTCGACGGAGCAAATTTCATGGCTGGTAAAGAATGGCGGTTGGTGCGGACTTAAGGCCCACCGTGTTGACCGCAATGACGCCATAGCTGGCGCCAGCAGGTGGTGTTGGCAGGGAAAAAGCCATCTCGGCTAGCGGCTGGGTCGGCGTGTCGCTGTAGAGCAGATTCTGAAAGAGAGGTCGCCCGAAGCGGTTCTGAGGCTGCTCTGGGACCTGTGCGATGACCTCTCCGTTGAGTTCGATTTCGAAGCAGGCCAGTCCGCTTTCAAGATCTGCGTTGCATGACCAGCTCATTCGGTTCCCGTCGATCCGCACGTTGGTTGGGCTCGGTGGCGGCGTGGTGTCAGGGATAGCGGTGTCCTTCACGTAGTGCCGCCAGGCCTCTGCAATCTGCTCGTTTGGCAGCCAGGCCAGTGTCAGCGGGTCGGCCGTTGCCTCGGCAGCGGGCCAGATTGTGAAGCCGGCCACCTCGGCGAGCCAGGCATCGTTCGTCGGCATCGGCCGGAGAGAGTCGCCTGCCTGCTCAGGGAGTCGGGCGGTGAGGCAAGCATCGAGCCAGGGAATGGCGAGGTACCGCTGGTTGCCGCATTCGTGGCTGGTGAGTGGGTCAACCGCCACGCCGAGCAGGCCCCCCTGGCCACGCACTGCTTTGAAGAAATCCTGATTGGCTGGCCAGACGCTGGCGAACCGACCGTCCTTGACGGTGACACCCTCTTTGGTGCCGGGGTTGCACATCAGCGGGACGCCGAGGGCAGCATCGACCAGCGTGTGTGGCTTGATGTGCGGCCGCTTGGGATTGGCTGCAAACAGCGGCACGCCCGACCGCAGCCACGTAGCGACTGTCCGCTCGGGGAAGAGCAGGGTCATCCCGCCAGCCCAGTGGCCACCACCACTGTGGCCCCACAGGGCCCATGGAGCAGTCACTAATTCCGGATGCCCAGTCACCTGAGCGAACTCATCAAGCGCCCGCTGGAAGGACTGGGCTGAGCCGTTTCGGGGATCACACCACCGCTGACAATCAGCCTGCTGCGGCTGCTCGTAGGCCGCCGCTATCAGGGCACAGTCATGCCGCCGAGCGAGTGCCTGCCAATGCAGGTCATACGCACCCGTCAGTCCGGAGGAGCAGGAGCCCTCACCGCAGCCGTGCTGATGCACCACCAGCCCGCGAATTTGCTTGACCCCGGGGGGAATCCAGATGGTGTAACTGACAGGAAAAATCAATTCGCCAGGCTGCGGGGCAGCCTCGTAGCGGACCCGGTGATAAGGCGGTTTTGCGTCTGGAAAAACGTCATAGGGGGGCTGCTGGGCCAGGAGTGGCGTGGCCAAAAGCAGTGCGAGTGCAACCATCCAACAGGCACGGGAACGGATCACCATTGTGATTGCCGCAGCCTTGATGCTGCGTCTCTGGTGGAAAGAAGGCTTGTTGGCCGCTACTTGTTGTCCGCCGGTGTGATTGGAATCTGCACCTCGGAAAACTTCATGAAGCCCGGCACCATCGGGCTGTTGTAGCCGAGGGTTCGCGGACTACCGGCCGCCTGCCATTCAGGATGCGCAGCAAGCCAGGCGGTCAGTTTTTCATAGCCGCGCAGGAAGGTCTGCTTGCCGTAGCTGCCCCGCAGGCCAATCGAGACAACTTTGACGGCGGGAATGTCTTCAACCACCACACTGCCATCTTTGGGATCGGCGCCAGCGGCACCGAGGGTCGGCTCACGGTAGAGGAAGGCCATTGCGTTTGGCTCACCGGCCGGCTTGCCGCCTGCCTCGGCAACCGTCTTCTCGCCCCCCCACGACATCTCAACCGGCGCGGTCATGGCGATGTCGTTGCGTTTGATGTGATTGAACAGCTTCCAGAACATGCCGTCGGTGCCACCATCAGACCGCACCCGGGCCAGCCGATGGGCCGGATAGGTCTTGATCACCACCTCATCGACCGGCCCGGCGGCCGGGTAGCCCTGCGGCAGATTGGCTTCAGAGACCAACCACGGCTTGTCGTTGGCGGTTGCTACAGGTTCGGCGGCACCGGCCTCTGCGGCAGTGAGACCAAGCAAGGCCAAGAATGAGCAGCATCGTGTTGACCAGCGGTTCATGGGGCTTCCTTTCAGCGGGTGTGCGGCGGGCCCTCCAGTGGCAC
>Ga0180434_10003878_pt1 | contig 18646 bp, 13 predicted proteins | sample SS_ome_7_FD_132453 | JGI IMG/M metagenome (GOLD analysis project Ga0180434, IMG submission 132453) | Hypersaline lake sediment archaeal communities from the Salton Sea, California, USA - SS_1_D_2 metaG | ecosystem: Environmental > Aquatic > Non-marine Saline and Alkaline > Hypersaline >...
CTTCACCGGCCGACATCTCGTCGACTATCTGCATTCTCAAGCCGAGTCGATTCGCGTGGTCGGCTTCGACCTGCGCGAGCCCGGGGACACGCATGTCGAGCGGCAGTTGGTCGGCGATCTCACCGAGGTCGAAACAATCAAGTCCGCCCTGGCTGCGGCGCGCCCCGACACGATCATCCACCTGGCCGGACGCATGCCCCCCGCGACCGACGCCGAAATGTGGACCACCAACGTCGGCGGCACGTTCAATCTGCTTGAAGCGGTTCGTTCGGCAAAGATTCGCCCGCGTGTGCTGGTGATTGGCTCCGCCGCCGAATACGGCTCCACAGACGCACCCAGGATCAACGAGGATCACCCGTGCAGCCCGGTCACCGTCTACGGCCGCACGAAACTCGCGCAGACACAACTCTGCCAGCGATATTGCGCGCAATTCGACCTGCCCATCGTGATCGCCCGTCCGTTCAACCTGTTCGGCCCGGGGATGCCATCACAGACCGTGATCGGCGAAATCTGCTCGCAGATCGCGCAGGAGCCCGCCGACCGGATTATCCGGCTCGGCAACCTGTCCAGCGCGCGCGACTTTCTCGACGTCCGCGACGCCGTCGCGGCGTACTGGCAGATCGCGCAAACGGGACGTGCGGGCGAAATCTACAACGTTTGCAGCGGCGAGATCAGAACGATCGGCCAACTCGCCGAGACACTCATCGGCATTACCGAAATGCCCTATGCCGTCGAGTCGTGCGCCGCACGCTTCCACGACGGAGACGTTCAGCACAGCTGTGGCGACTGCACCAGGCTGCATCAGCTCACGGGCTGGATGCCCAGGCACGCGCTGGTTGACAGCTTGCGAGATACGCTCGCCGCCTTTCGAGAGAAGGCTGGACACGCGGCACGGCACCCGAGGAGCTCACGAATCCCGGGCTGAGGCGGTACCGTTCGGCATTTCACGCACGGCGTCAAACAGCGTTTCGGCTCCCGGCATCCCGTTTTCGGGCGACCCCGCGTGTGCCGAGTGTTGACCGTGCTGGTCTGTTTAAGCTGCTCCAGTTGCGACTGGCTGTGCGTGATACTACGGTGCAGATTCGCCAGTTGCAGGCTCTCGCCACCGAACAAGGCACACATCCCCGCCAGGAGAATCAGAGCCAGGCCGTGGATGACGACGTTTGGCAGGGGCGTGCTGGCCGGCGTGATCGCGAAGAGCTTGTTGAGCACGCCGAACCCGGCCAGTCCCGCCCCGAGCAGGAAGAGCGTCGCGGTTCCCCACATCAGCACTTTTGCAGCGCCGAGGTTGAACGAGCTCTCGTTTTCGATTGACACGCTAGCCTGCGTAACCACGCAGCTCCTCCAATCGGGCCGCGCGGCTTCGCGAACAGATGGGGACCTCAACGTCTATATGGTGGTGCTTTCCGCGGCAACCACTCGCACGCCGCTTGTCTCCGGTGAGAATGGCTGGTCATCCAGACCGTCCTCGGCCTGACGAATCGCACCGAGGGCCCGGGAGACCCGCTCCGCAAGCTGTCTGAGGCGCACGTCGACGACGTCCTGAACCCCGCCGACCTGCCCGGCTGAAATCCAGCCATCCCGGGCGCGCGAAGCCTCGGACGCCGGCCCCGGCACCGAACCCCAAACAGGAGGCAGCGCGAGGCGCGCTGCTTGCATCGGGGCAGGAAGCGCCGTGTGCTCCTTCAACCTCTCCATCAGCACCGCCTCCAGCGCATGGCTGACATCGGAGGCCATAACCTGGTCGCCCCCCTCGCCGAAGGCCTCCACCAGCGCGTTGTCGCAGAGCTGACTGATCAGGGCCGGATTGCCCTTCCCTAACTCCGAGATCCGTTCGATAACCCCGTCGCTGAAAATGCGGCCAGCATCGCCGCCCGCCAACGCGATTCGCGCCCGGATGTAATCGTTGCTCAGTTCCGGCGTCAGCAGCTCGAGCCGGCAGGTTCGAAACACGCGTCGCCGAAGTCGGATCAGTTCCGCGGACGTCAGCACGTCCAGCAGCCGCGGCAACCCAAACAAGAGCACGTTGGCCGGCTTCGGGTAGCGCAGCTCATTAGAGAACCACGCGATCACGTCTGCCCAGCCGGACTTGGGGAGTTCATCCGCACAGTCTACGATCAGCAAAGGCGGTTCGGTACGGAACACCGTACCGTGCGTCTCGGCCGCCAGCGTCGTCTTCTGAGGGACCGCCCCGCCACGATTGCGGACGTGTCGCCGCGAAGGATACAGACTCACGTTCGTCTGATTGTGGGGCTGTGCGCCCCCGTGAACCCACAGCACGGTTGTCGTCTCGGCCGTAGCTGCTGCCACGATCTGAGCCAGCAAGGTTTTCCCGCAGCCTGATTCCCCGATGACCACACAGCACCCTTTGCCGGCGGCAACCACGTACTGAAGCGTCGCCAGCACCTCGGCGTGCACGGGCGTGGCGAAGAACAAGTCGATGTCGGGCCGCGGATCAAACGGCGGCTTCTTCAGCTTGAAGTGCTCGTACGCGTCCATAACCGCTCCACAGCCTCTTTGGCACGACGGAACCATCCGAAACATCGGTCTGGACGGGGGGCTGCTAAAACAAGCGGTCGCGACAAGGAAACACCGGCAGAAATCCAGGCCAACCCATAACTCGTTGTTCATGAAGGGGGCAGATTCGTCGATAACCCCCTCAGAAGCGCACGGACGTGCGAAGGCCCGCCACGGACGGCCCAAAATGGTTTTCGGACGTGACAATGATGCGTCACCGCCGCACACTCCAGAAACCCGGTTCGCGCCGGGTTCCGCGTCTGCGCATGGCGGCTTGGGTCGTCAACCCCCTGATCATTGTGCTCGCGACCGGGTGTAGCTCGACCCACGAACAGATGGTTGCTTTCCTGAGAGCCAACGACGCCTCCGTCTCCACCGGGCACTACACCGTCAACCCCCCCGACACGATCGCCTTCCACGCCCCCGGAACCGGGGAGATCGACGGCGTCGTGCAGCGCGTGCGCTCCGACGGGAAAGTCGCCCTGCGCCTGCTGGGCGAGGTCCACGTCGCCGGCCTGACAACCCAGGAAATCGCCGAGAAGATCAAGGCGCAATTGTCGCGCTATTACCTCGAACCGGAGGTGGTCGTTGAGGTGGCCGGCTTCCGGAGCCAGCAGTATTTCGTCTTCGGCGAGGTGTACCGGCCGGGCCCCAAACCGTTCACCGGGCGGGACACCTTGATCAAGGCTCTCGCCGCCGCCCAGCCCACTTTCCTCGCCTGGCGTTCGCAGATTCGGCTCGTACGCCCCGATCCCGACACCAACCAGAGCAAGGCGATCATCATCGACCTCGACAGGATGGTCCGCAACGGCGACACGGAGCAGAACGTGCTTCTGCAGCCGGGTGACATCATTGAGGTGCCACCGACCCCGCTGGCCTGGATCGGGCATCGCGTCCGTGAGCTGCTCTATCCGGTCTCGCCGGCACTGCGGCTCTGGGACAGTCCTGCGGAAGCCCTGGAGACTTATGACGACTACGACGGGACCGACGGCGGCACCAACCCAAGCAGCAACGGGCGCGGCCGTTGGTGACGACAGGTTAAAGCGATGGATTGGAGCCAGGGATAGACGGTCGAACTGATCGGCAAGCGCGATGACGGTCCACCAAGAACGAACCTTTGATGATCTCCGCAACACGGTGCACGAGTACGCGCGCATCTTTCGTCGCCGTTGGCGTTTGGCGCTGCTCGGGATGAGCATTATCAGCTCAATCGCCTTTTGGGTCAGTCAGTACCTCCCGCGTCAGTATCGGACCTCGACGCTTTTCGAACGCCGTGACGACGCCGTTCTGCGAAATCTGGTCCATTCCAATTCACCCTACAGCTTCGCCCAGCTCAAGTCGAGCATCGCGCTCGACATGACCGGCTCGCGCGCCCTGGCCGAGGCCGCCACCGCGGCCGGCCTGCTGTCGCCCGATGCGATCACCTCGAAAGCGGCCCTGACCAACGAAGAGCTCCGCCGGCTGGATGCCGCTCTCGGCAGGTACGACCTGGACGCCTCGGTCCGCATGGTGCACAGCTCTCCCAGCCTTGATACGATCGAGCTGCGCTGCACGTCGAACGATCCGACCATCGGCAGTCGCTTCGTCGTAGCCTTGCGCGACGGGTACATCCAACGCACGCGCGACCGCATGGCCGAAATCCTCTCCAGCACGCGCGACTTCTTCGCCCAGGAGGTCGAGCGCTTCCAGCAACAGATCAATGCCGCCGACCGACACCTCAAGGAGCAGTTCGCCGAATTCCCGGGCGTCGATCCGAGCGATCCGGCGAGCGCCGGCATGCGCCTCGAAGCCCTGGAGAGCGAACGGTTGCGCCTCGCGCAGCGGAAGGCCGAGATCGTCGCCCAGATCACGGCCCGCGAGTGCTTCCTGACGTCCGGACCGCTCACCAAACCGCTCGCGCCCCGGGCTGCGGCGGGTGCGGCCGACCCGGTCGCGCCGCCGGTCTTGCCCGAGACTGACTCAGCCATCGAGAAGGCCATCAAGCAAGTCGAGCAGCAGATCACTGACGCCATCGTCGTCAAACAGATGACCAACGAGCACCCGACTGTCAGAACGCTGCAGCGCAAGGTGGACAACCTCTACGCGGCCCTCGAAGCCACCCGCCGTCCCGCGCCCGCGGCCGAGGCGCCAGCCCCACCCGACGCCGCGCAACAGTTGCGTGAGCAGGACCCGGTGCTCGCCGGACAGCGTCTGCGCGTCGAGCTCGAACTCGACGCCCTGCGGGCGCAACTGCAGATCGCCGCTCAGCACCTGGAAGCAGCCGAGACCCGGGCCACGACCTTCGCTTCGCTTTACGAACGACTCCTTCAGAAGAGTGATGAACTAAAGCAGATCGAGAATCGACTGGGGCAGGACGCGGCCACGGCGGCCGTGTGGCGGCAACACCTCGCCCAGCTCGAACGGATCCTCGCCGCCGAGAGCGAAGACCGCGGTACGCAATTCTCACTGATCGAAGAGCCTAAGGAGAACACCCACGCCGTCAAACCCCGAGCCGCGGCGATCTTCGTGGTCTGCCTCGGCTGTGGTCTGGCCGCCGCCGCCCTGCTGATCGGACTGGCCGAACTGCTCGACCGCTCGTTCCGCTCGGCCGGGCAGGTCACACGCTCGCTCAGCCTGCCGATCCTGGAATACATTGCCGTGATCAATACGCCCCGCGTCCGCCGCCGCCAGCTTGTCTCGCGGCTGTTGTGGACGCCGGCCCTGTGCGTCTTGTTGTGCTCTCTGTTCTTCACCGCGTCGCTGGCGTATGCCAGCCTGGAACGCCCGGACTTGCACCGCCGGGCTATCTCAAAGCTGGACAACGTGCTTGAGAGCGTTGGCGCGCCTTCGACGTCACTCGGAAACAGGCTCGAGGAATGAGGTAAACCTGTGGGCTCGATGCAGAACGTCATGCAGAAGCTGCGGGCCAAGCCCAAGGAAGACGCGGGGGGCCCCGCCCCTCTGCCGCACGTGCCCCCCACGTCGATCGAGACGACCGACCCGGCGACCAGCGAGGCGGCCGCGTCCCCCTCCTTCGTCGTCGACCCGGCCAACGCGCCGCCCGCTCAGAGCCAGAGCCTTCCCGACAATCGGACCACCACCTGGAACGCGGACAAGCTCGACCACGCGCTGGTAACTTACCTCAACCGCTACTCAGCCGTGAGCGAACAGTACCGTTCCCTGCGGGCCCGCCTGCTGAACATGAACCCTCAGCACAAGCAACAGACGATCGCGATCACCAGCAGCATCCCCCAGGAAGGAAAGAGCGTGACCGCCATCAACCTCGGGATGGTGATGGCAGAGGGCAACGAACACAAGGTCTGCGTGGTCGACGCCGACTTCCGGCGAGCTTCGATCGCACGCATGTTCGGAATCAACCCGCAACCGGGCTTGGCCGAGTTGATCCGCGGCACCGCCGAACTGAAGGACGTGCTGCGTCCCACGCATCTGCCCAATCTGAAGATCATCACGGCCGGAAGCGCTTCCGACAAGAAGTGCGGGGAGTTGTTGGGTGGTTCCGCGGTGCGGGCCGTTCTGGCTCAACTGCGCGCCGTGTTCGACTACGCCATCCTCGACACTCCCCCGGTCAACACCGTCTCCGATGTCAGCATGATCGCGCCCCACTGCGACGGCGTGATCCTGGTGATCGAAATGCGGCGGACACCCGAGCCGAGCGTCCTGGAGGCCGTCCGCACGTTGCAGACCACCAACGTGAAGATCCTCGGATGCCTGTTGTCCCGCTACGACGACCAGCGCGGGCATTACTATGAGCGTTATTACAGCTACTACTACAACAGCGAATAGGACTACCCGCGAAACCGCAACGGCGCCCAACGTCACCATCCACTCGGTACACAGCCCAGCGGCGCGGCGCGCTTGGGCCCGCTACGTCGAGCGAGCGCCCGGGGGTACGCTCTTCCATCACCCCGACTGGTGCGAGACCGTCCAGACCGTCTTCGGCCACCACCCGCTCCACCGCCTCGCCATGCGCGGCCAGGAGGTCGTCGGCGTCCTGCCACTGATCGAGGTCCGCAGCATCCTCGCGGGAAAGCTGCTCGTCAGTGTGCCCTACGGAACCTACGGGGGAATCCTCAGCGACGATGCGACCGCGCGGCAGACTCTCGCCTCGGAGGCAAAGCGCCTCGCTGACCAGCGGGGGGCCCGCTCCTTGGAGCTTCGCTCGGCGACCGGGGGCGTCGAGGGGATGGTCGATGACGAACGCTATGTCGCCTTCGTGCGCCCCCTGCCCTTGCGCGTCGAGGAGCTATCAACCTATTTGCCGCGCAAGGCCCGCGCTGCCGTTCGCCAAGCCCAGCAGCGCGAGGGGTTGACGGTCCAACACGACGCCACCCTGCTGCGGACCGTCTGGAAGTTGTACGCCCGCAGTATGCGTCGGCTGGGCTCGATCAACTATCCTTACCGCTTCTTCGAGAGCCTGGTCGAGCAGCTCGAACGGCGAGCCTGGGTGACCGTCGTCTGGCAGGACCGCCGCCCGCTCGCCGGCCTGCTCAGCTTCGTCTTCCGCGATGTCGTCTACCCCTATTTCGTCGGCTTGGACGAGCGTATCCGCTGCACCGGCGCCACCAATCTCATCTACTTCGCCCTGATAGAACGTGCCGTCCGCGCCGGCTTGCGCCGTTTCGACTTCGGACGCAGTCGCAAAGACAACACCGGCTCCTTTCGATTCAAGAAGAACCAGGGCTTCGAAGCCCGCACGCTGGGCTATCAGCGCTACGTGCCCACCGGCCACGCGCCCCCCGACTTGACGCCCAGCAACCCGCGCCTCGCGCTGGCGCGGCGGATTTGGCCCCGACTGCCACTGTCCCTCACCAGACCGGTGGGGGCTTGGCTGGCGAAATCGATCCCGGGATAGGCCCGGCACATGAATATCCTGATGTTGACACCACGCTTTCCGTATCCGCCCAACCGCGGCGATGCGGTCCGCTCGTGGGCCGAGCTGGAGTATCTCGCCCGGCGGCACGCTGTCTGGCTGGCTTGCCCCAATGAACGTGAGCCATACCCGGCGCAACTCACGAAGGTGCGCAACATTTGCCGGGATGTCGTCGTCGTACCCCGGCGCAAGCTCGCCTCCCTGGTACAGGGCGGTATCAGCCTGCTCCGTGGCCGCAGCCTGACCGAGGGTTTCTTCGCCGACGATGCCCTCAAGCGCGCCGTCCGCAACTGGGCCAAGACCATCCGATTCGACGCCGTGCTGACGTTCTCGTCCGCGATGGCACCGGTGGCGGAACTGGTCGACGCGCGGCGGGTGCTCGACATGAGCGACGTCGACAGTCACAAGTGGCGCATCTACGCCCACCGAAGTCGCCCACCACTGCGATGGCTGTATGCACTGGAGGCACGGCGTTTGGGACTGGCGGAGCAACGCTGGGTTCGCTCGCACGAGGTGACTCTCGTAGTCAACGAGCGCGAACGGCGCAAATTGCTCGCCCGCACCAACCCGCGCCACGCCGACGTCGTCCGAATGGCCATCGAGGCCGCGGATGCCAAGCGGTCGGGCTCGCCGGGCGAGCCGCCCCAGTTGCCCACCGAGCCGATCGTTGGCAGCGTCGGCTCGATGTTCTACCCGCCCAACGTCCGCGCCGTCGAATGGTTCGGCCGATACGTGTGGCCCCAGGTTAAACGGACAATGCCCGCGGCACGCTGGTGGATTGTCGGAAACCGACCCACCCGACAGGTACAACGCTGGGGCCGGCGACAAGACGTGCGCGTCACCGGGTTTGTCCCGGATGCGGGCCGCTATCTCAACGCCTTCCGCGTGTTCATCAACCCGGTCGACGGAGATATCGGTGTGCAGACCAAACTGCTCGGCGCCATGGCAATCGGAAAGCCAGCCGTGGTCACGCCCGATGCCGCCGCCGGCATCGACTACGACGGCGAGCCGCCCTTCCTGATCGCACGCGGGCCGAACGAATTCGCCGACGCCGTCATCCGCCTGCTCACCGACGACGCCTTGGCAAAGCAGCTAGGCCTGCGTGCCCTGCGCGCCGTCCAGAGCTACTACCTGCCGCACGTACAACTGGGGCTGATCGAGCAAGCTCTCTCCGGCCAATCCTGCCAGGAGACGACCGGTACGAGACCGTGGGAAACAGCGGGGCGGGCGGAGCGCGAGACGGTTGCTGCGCCGGTCGGCGTGCCGACCGAGGTGGCCACTTGATCCGCGACCGCAACATCATCTGTGTGGCCAGCAACTGGTTCGAACACCCAACCAGTAAGCAACACATCATGCGCTTGCTCGCGGAGCAGAACCACATTCTCTGGGTCAACTACCACGCCTCGCGCCGCCCGAAGCTGAACCGCAGTGACTCACGAATGATCTTTCGCCGCCTGCGCCAGGCCTGGACGGGGGTACGGCGGGTGTCCCGAGGTCCCTCGGGAACGATCGACGTGCTTTCCCCCCTACTGCTGCCGCTGCCGGAATCGCCGACCGCCCGCTTCCTCAACGCGCGCCTACTGATCCGGCAAATCAGCAGCACGCTGGAGTCCCTGCCGCAGTATCCGACCCAACTCTGGCTGTTCACGCCCGACGCGCCGGAGCTGATCCGACCACTCCAGCCCGAGAAGGTGGTCTACTACTGCGTGGACGATTTCGCCGCGTTCACCGGATACAACACCGCGTTGGTCACGCGACTGGAACAAAGTACGCTCGGTGCGGCGGACGTCGTCATCACCACCTCGGAGACACTCTACGAGCGGCATCGACAGCAGCATCCCGACACGCACCTCGTGCCGCACGGCGTCGACTTCGAGCACTTCGCCTCGACGGCGGACGTCTCCGTCGAACAGCTGCCACCGGACATCCGCGACATCCCCAAACCGGTCTTCGGTTATCTGGGATTGATCAGCCACTATGTCGATCTGGACCTGATTGCGGGCGCCGCCCGTCGCAAGCCGGAGTGGTCGTTTGTCCTGATTGGATCGGTGCGCTGCGACACGTGCGCGCTGAATGGCCTTGATAATGTCCATCTGCTCGGGGGGAAACCGTACGATGAATTGCCCCGGTATTGCCGCGCTTTCGACGTGGGCCTGATCCCGTTTCGGATGAACCGCCTGACCAGAGCGGTGAATCCGATCAAGCTGCGGGAATACCTGGCCGCGGGCCTGCCGGTCGTCTCCGCTCCCCTCCCCGAGGTCCTGCGCTATACGCCCGCCGTGCATACTGCCGAAACGCTCGACCGGTTCATCGCGGCCTGCGGCACAGCCCTGGTCGCCTCACAGGACGGGAACTCCGCCGGGCGACGCGCGTTGGTCCGCCAGGAAAGCTGGCGCGCCCGCGTCGAGCAACTCTCGCAGGTCGTAATGGGCACGGGGAGCGAGTCAGCCCGGGTAGAACCCGCTCTGACTAGCGTTGGATAAGCCACCACAGAAACAGAACCAGCGCAATCGCGTAAAGCAGAATCGCCAGCACCGCGTTGTCATGTCGGCGTGTGTGCCCATGAGTAACGCGTACGTGCCGTTGCTGCGGCGTGAGCTCGACCTCACGCAGGCGAAACGAATAGCCGCAGTTCACGCACAGCGGCGGGTCGTTGCGTTGGCTGAAGCGGATCCGCTGCCCGGCGTTACAGCGCTCACAGGTCACGTACACCCGCTTCGGTATTGCGTTCGACCGCCCGCACTCCGGACAGTGGACCCGCCGCTGACCCTCCGGTACATCGATCACGGTCCGACAGTGCCCACAGCGGCAGACCGGCTGCGTCTCCGAGAGGCTGGTAGGGTTCGGCGGAGGTTGCGTGTCTACTAATCCCATAACTCTTGCATCGCCCGCTTGCACCTCGCGGATTAGGGCAAAACATCTGGCGTCCGAAGATTCTGGCGCAAGATCTACGCTCTCGCCGCGTCGCCACCCACGCCTGTCCGATAAACGTCATATGAATTTCGCGGACAAAGAGAACCTTTGTCCTCCCCGTTGCCCACGCTTGTCCGATAAACGTCGTATGGGCTCCACGGGCTGCGCGTCACAAGTTGCATTCTACGTTGGGCGCAGAGACCCAGCGCTGCGCGCGCCACAAGCTCAACGCGAGAGTGTCCGCCAGCCGCCTTCCGCACCAACGTCCCTCAACTGCCTGACCATCGATGTCGAAGAGTACTTCCACGCCGAGGCCTTTCACGCCTGTCTGGATCCCGCCGACTGGCCGCGAATGCAGCCGCGCGCTGAACCCTTCGTCGAACGCATCGCCGACCTGCTCGAAGAGCAGGGCAGCCGCGCCACGTTCTTCGTGCTCGGAGCCTGCGCCCGGCAAATGGCTCCCCTGCTCCGCCGGCTAGCCGAGCGCGGCCACGAAATCGCCTGCCACGGCGACGGACACCAGCACCTCGCGCGCCTCAGCCCGGAGGGGCTCCGCGACGACATCCGTCGCGCCCGTCACAAGATCGAAGATGCGGTCGGCGTCCGGCTGCTCGGCCATCGCGCGCCAACGTTCTCGATCACGCGCGCCACCGCCTGGGCCCTCGACGTCGTCATCGCCGAGGGCTTCCAATACGATGCCAGCATCTTCCCGATCCAACACGACCGCTATGGCGTGCCCCGCGCGCCGCTCGGGCCGTTTTGGGCCGTCGCGCCCTCCGGAACCGCCATTCTAGAATTCCCCCCGCTGACCCTCGATTGGGGCCTGCTACGCGTGCCGGTCGGCGGCGGCGGCTACCTGCGCCTGTTACCACAGACAATCGTACACCGCTGCCTCGCCGCGCGCGAGCGTCGCGAGCAGCCTGCTCTGATTTACCTCCACCCCTGGGAGCTCGATCCCCACCAGCCGCGCCTGCCGGTGGGACCATTCTCGCAATGGCGGCACCGCGTCAACTTGCATAAGACGGAGTCGAAACTCGAAGGCCTGCTCCGCGCTCATCGCTTCGACACCGCGCACAGCATCCTGCAACACGTCAGCGCCAATCGCGAACTGCCGACGTTCATACTGGATCGCTAGATGGGGCTGCTGAGCTGCCTGCGGTAGCGCTTCTCAACCGGTCAATCCAACGGACGCGCGACCTCGAAGCTGGCGTAGTTCGGCGCCACTTCGGAAACGACGTGTCGGCGCTTGCCCGACGGGTCAGGGGGAATGTGATCGACAAGACGACAGGTCACCTGAACCTGCGGGCCGAACAGCGCGCGATAACGCTGTCGGATCCGCTCGATCGTCGCGTGATCGAAACGCTCATCCACTACCAGCAGCAATTCGAAACGACCAGTCGCGTGTTGAAACGTCTTGAACTCGACAATCCCAGGCTCCTCACGCAACACGCTCGACGAGACCGCACCATGACACAACCGCCCGTCACGCAGCATCACAAACCCCGTCGTCCGCCCACCCTCGATCCGCATTAGCGGAAACGGCAGCCCGCACGCGCACGGCTCCGAGACCAGCGCCCCCACGTCACCAAGACGATAGCGGATCAGCGGCAGCCCTCGTGTCGTCAGCGTGGTGCAGAGCACCTCACCAACCTCCCCGGTCGGCACCGCCCGACCAGCCGCAGCAACCTCGACGTGAACGTGCGGCGACATGATATGCAGCCCACCCCGCGGACATTCATGCGCGATCAGCCCGACCTCCCGGCTGCCGTACTCCGCCGCAACGGCGCAGCCGAAGGTCTCGCGCACCTGTGCGACCTGGTCAGGCGTGACTTCCTCGCCGGTCAGCACGACCAGCCGCAGCCACCGAAAGTGACGCGGCGCAAACCGTTCGGCCGCACGCTGAGCAAGATAGGCCGCCGCAGACGGATAGGCATAAAGCAGGCGCGGTTTGAAGGCACGAATCGCAGCCAGATGCGCGTCGGTGGCAGCCGGCCCCAGGTCAAACGCGTCCAGCAGCAGTTCGTTCAGCAGGCGGTCACGATACCGCTTGAGCCGCGAGCCGCGCGACTCGATCGGCGACCCCCACAAGTACACCCGCCGATCGCCCGGCCGCACGCCGAACAACTCCTGCATAAGCAGGCGGCAGGCCAACGGCTGCGCCTGGCGCGCACGATCGATGAAGAAGTGCAGCGTATCGCCGCTCGTCCCGCCGCTCCCGCACGGGATCAATCCGCCTGGAACATCGCGGTCCGCCAGCCGTTCCAGGTTGGCCCGCACGTTGGCCTTCTCCAGCACCGAGAGCTTGGCGAGTTCGGCATAAGGATCCTGTGCCCGCAGATCCACGCCGCAATGCTCAAACTGCTGGCGATAGTAAGGCAGCCGGTCGGCCGCGAAGCATAACAGATCGCGCAGCCGCCGCCGGGTCAGCGCCCCCACCGCCTCATCCGACGCGCGGCTGAGTCGCAGCATCTCATGGTAATAGGGCAGCGTCGGCCGCCCGCGCAGCCATTCATGCCCCGGGTACGTCAAGTGCTTGACCAACCACTGCGACAGGCTCATCGCGCTTCCTGGTACACAGGCTCGGCGACGCACGGGCGCGAAGCCTCCGGCGAAACCCGCAACGGCTCGTCATCACGGGCAGTAACCGAACTGTGCTCGGCGACGACGGCGACCGGCGGCGATTCGTCGGCCCTGTAAGGCTCCGACAACCCGAGAATCCGCTCGTAAATCGGGCTGATGCGCTCGGCCAGGCGCTCGATGCTGTACTCCGCGTTGAACCGCTCGCGCAGCCGCTCGCCAACCTGCCGACGCAACTCCGCATCGCCAGCCATCCGCTCCATCTCCCGGGCCAACGCCGCCGGATCACACGGCGAGACCAGCGGCCCCAGCGGCAACTGTTCCCCCGCCGCCATCAGATCTGGCGGATTGAACACTTCCGGAACCGCACCAACCGCAGTCGCAATCACCGGCAAGCCCGCCGCCCCGCCTTCCAACACCGAATTCGGTAGCCCCTCGCTGTGGCTGGGATGCACGAAGCAGTCGGCCGACGCCAACTGGCGCGCCTTGGCAGCCCCGCTTACCGGCCCGACGAACGTCACTACCTCTTGCAGCCCCGCGTCCCGAACCTGCCGCTCCCAACGCTCCCCATCACCGTCCGTCGCCGGTCCCGCGATATACAGCTCGAACGGAGTGCTCCGTGCGTGTAGCATCCGCGCCGCCTCGATCAAGTCCCCCACCCCCTTGATCTCACGCACCAACGCAAGAAACAGGAATCGGCAGCGCTCCGCCGGATTATTCTTCCTCCGAGCTTCCCGCGCGCTGGCCACCTCTTCCCGAGTCGGGATCATGTCCGGGTCAAACGCGTTCGGAACCACGACCAACCGGGCCTTGCCGGCGTACGGCCGCAACGCCTCATACCAGCCCTGTGAGAGCACGATCACCGCGTCGGCCGCCTCCAGCCCACGCCGAATCACCCATCGTCCCAGACGTCCATTTTCAGCGCAGAATCGTGCGAACATGTTGCCGCGCACGTGCAGAATCACCGCTCGTCCGAGCAACCTGGCCACGACGAAGTCGACCAGGTTGCGGTAGAACGTGAAGTAGCTGCACGTATGAATGTGCAAGATCGCGATCTGCCGGTCGATCAGCAGCCAGGCCAGCTTGAGCAGCGCCATGACGTGCCGGGCGGCCGCCCGGGCGATCGCCAACACACGCCCGCCCCTCCGTCGAGGCTGCGCCTCCGCGTCGTAGGTCAAGTCCACCGGTGAGCCGACGCGATACAGTTCGTACGTCGCGCAAAGCGGGCTCTTCATCAACAGTCCGATCGACGTGACCATCCCGCCGATCTGCGGCGGAGCCGGCCCCAGCATGACCACGCGCGGGCGGCGTGGTGACACAGTTCGCTTTTTTCCGGCTACCGCGAACCTCCTCCGGCGACGAGCGCAGTCGGCATACGCCTGCTCGTAACAATCGATCATTCGTTGCGTGCTATGGGCCCGGCGGTGTTCGACGATCGCCCGCTGGGCGCGCGTCCGTGCGTCGTTGGCGTCGCACAGCGCGAGACGCAATGCCTCGAACAAAGCCTGCGGATTGTCTGGCGGGACAAGCAGTGCCGTCTCGTGGTGCCGGAGCAGCAGACGTTCCCGGTCGCAGCGCGAGTTCAGGCGGCCGACATCCCCGACTGCTGTCGCCACGATCGGCACTTCCTGCGCCATCGCCTCCAGAATAACGTTCGGCCTGCCCTCAGTTCGGCTGCTGAGACATAGGACGTCGGCGCCGGGCATCAATCGGGCCGCATCGGCGAAATGACCCGGAAAGTGAACGCAATCCTCCAGATGCAGCTCACGCACGTTGCGTTGGACCTCAGCCCCGTAGCGCTTATCCAGAACCGATCCCACGCAGACCAGCTCGGCCTCCGGCAATTCACCCCGCAGCAGGCCAAAAGCCTGCAAAAGCCCGCGGACGTCCTTCTCCGGCCGAATGTTCGCCACGCTCAACACAACCGGCCCGCGCAAGGAACGGCCGCAAAGCCGCTCCAACAACGTTCGCGACTCCTGCGGCGTGGTCGGCGTCGGGTCGACCCCGTTGGGCAAGCAGGCCGCGCTTTGCGCGACACGACCAGGCGGCAAGCGGCTGCGCCCCGTCTCGCAATTGACCGCGACACACTCGATCGCGTGGCTGAGCCAATCCGCCAATCGGGCGTACCGGCTACGCCGCCCGAGCGACCACCCGTGCCGAACGTGCATCACCGGGATTCCCAGCAACTTGGCGGCGGGAAACACGCAGACCAGCCCGGCACAACTGTGAGCGTGGACAACGTCGATCCGATCGCTTCGCAGCCAGCGGCCCAGACGCCAGTACAGCATCAGATCGAGCCCGCGACTCTCCGCCTCGCGAACGACGACACCTTTTGCCCGCAAGCGCTCCGCCGGCGGGCCGGCCGCCTTGAGACAATACACGAACACGCGCTGCCCACGATCTGCCAGGCCCAACGCCAGGCGCTGTACGACACCCTCCGCACCGCCCCCGACCAGTGCGTCGATCACCAGCGCCAGGTTCATGAAGGCTCTCCCAGGACGGGGGGAGGCATCGAGCGGCCGGGGTGTAGGACGCCCGACGACAAGCTCGGCGCGGCGCACTCGTCCAGAAGCCCCTCATCCTGTCTGATCCTCAACGCCACGTTTACCAGGCAACAAGACAGGCCCACCAGGATCCAGAATCCCTCCGTCCACAGGCGCGTGGTAAACACTCCTCCGGCGGCATACGCGACCAGGCTGGCTTGCATCGCCATGGCGTGCCACCCCAGGTGGAAGCGTGCTTTGCGAGGGCCGATCCCGAAGACGACCTCGGTGTCCATCCGATTGGCCTCATGCCGAACTCGATTGAGCCGCTGGAATACCACCACCAAGAGGAAAATCAGCAGCATGATTCCGAGATAACCGAGTTCGGCGAGGCAAACGAAATAGCTGCTGTGGGCACTGCGTTCGATCTGCAGGCCCGGGACATACTCCTTGACAACTTCGTGGAAGTTTCCGATGCCGATGCCGAGCGGGTAGTCACCCACCATCCTCACCGCGGCGGACCAGTACGCCAGCCGGCGCATCGCCGCCTCGTCTTCCGCGTACCGAGCGATGGTCGCCATGCGCTCCCACCAGTGGGGGTCGACCAGTTGCACCGCCAGCAAGGTCCCCACACATATCGCCAGGAATCCCTTCCGCCGATAGCCGCGCGGCAATGACAGGATGGCCACAATGCTCATTGCGCACAGTCCAGCGATCACATTGCGCGTCCGCGTCATCACGATGGTATTCACCGTCAGTGCGCCGGCAATCAAGATCAGCCCCCGGCTCCACCATCGCCGGGCCATGAAGAACATCGCGCCGATCAGCGGCAACGAGGCCACCAGGTGCACCGCCAGACCGCTCGAATCGGCGAAATCCGGCCCGCCGACCCCCCGGGTCAGTCGCCCACCGGCGAAGCCCCCGGCGTTCCCCCAGGCCTGATAGCCGATGTACGCCAGCCCGCAGATCCAGGTCACAATCACGAAGTGATAGTGATGCGGCTCACGCACACATCGAATCAGAATCAGCACGAAGATCATGATCTTCGCGAACTTCTCAACCTGGTACAGTCCGCGATCGCTGGCGCCGTACCCCCAGGTCATGCTCGCCAGCGCCAATATCAGGATGCCAATCGATATCAGAACCGGGAGCGGAAACTGCCGCGCCCCCGCCTGAAACCGCGGCCAGCGCAGCAAAATGCCGATCACCGTTGCCGCCGCCACGGTCATGGAGGTGCGCAACCCCGTCGCCTCAATGGTCTCTCCCCACCACTGCTGTTCGGGATTGAGGTGATAAATCAGAATGTAGAGCAGCACGCCGGCCAGCGGCATCACCAGGGCACCGCCCACACCCACTGTGTACAGCAGCCAGAAGCCAATCGCGGTGAGCGACACGTCGTCTCCAAAGGTCGTTGGTTTACGTAATCACGGCCTCGCCGACGATTACGCGACCGTCCTGGAATCCCTCACCGGCACCCTTCTCCGGTTCGCTCGGCTCGGGGATCCGTTCACCGGCGCGCGTCCGCGCGCGCGGGCCTCTCGCGGGGCGCACTGCGTCAACGAAACTGCGCCCGGCATTACTCGATCGGTTCGGCCCGCGACTCTGCCACGCCGACGCGAGAATCTCGTAGAATCGCTGCCCGGTCGTCGACCAGCGATGCGTGTGTCGAACCCAGTCATATCCGTTCCGCGCGACTCTTCCCGCATATTCCGACCGATCAAGAAGCCGGCCAACCCGCTCAGCCCATTGCGGCGGGCTGCCGGCGCTCAGCACGTCCACGCCGACCCGCGCGCTCAGACCCCCCAAAGCGTGCGGACTGGCGACGACCGGCCGCTTCATCGCGCACCCCTCGAGCACCTTGTTCTTCAGACCCCCGCCCTTGCGAATCGGCACCACCACCGCAGAGGCGCGCCCCAGATACGGACGCACATCGGGAACATCCCCCGCCAACTCGATCCCCGGCACCGACGCCAGCGCCCGCACTTCGGCGACCGGTCGCCGGCCAACCACCAGCAACCGCCGGCCAGCGCGGCCCACGTGGATCCGCGGCCAGACCCGCTTGGCAAAATGAATCACGCCATCCACGTTCGGCGGAAACTCGAGCGAACCAACAAACACGACGGTTCCCGGCTCAGGCCGCCCGGTCCGGGGTCGGAAGAAGTCAAAGTCCACGCCGTTCTGAACAACCTCCACACGTGCCGCACCTACCCAGCGGCGCGCATAAGCGGCGTCAATCTTGGAGACATAGATGGTTGCCGCCGCCCGGCGCGCGGTCTCACGCTCGAACCAGGCATACATGGCCGCGTGGTGAAGCGCTGCCGGCCAGCGGCGCCAAGCGCCGAACTGCGCCTCGCGGATGGTCGGGAGTACCAGCTCGTCCTGCGGGTTCCAGACCACCGGCACGCTGAAGGCCGATACGTGCTGCCCGAGCACCGCCCCGTTCAGCAGGGCGACATCGAACCGCTCCGGTCGCGCCTCCCGAGCAATCCAGGCCTCGAGCGCCGCGTTGTACCCGAAATGCCGCCGAGCCAACCGACTGACCACCGGCCCGGGCGACTGGTTACGGCACTCGGAATCGGCGTTGAGCGTCGAGGGGGGCAGCGCCTCAATGGTGATGCGGTCGGGCAAGTTCTCCCGGTGCTCCACGGGCCGCGGCAGGACCAGCGTCACCTCGGCCCGACGCGAGAGTTGGTCGAGAACGTGGTACAGGTGCAGACGACCGCCGCTGTTGAGCGGCCAAGGCTCTCTCGCGGCGACCACCAGCACGCGCATCGCTGCCGACCCTTCTGGTCTCACTTGGCCCACTCCACCACCGGCTTTGTGGCCCCGACCTTCGGCGACCGCCGCCCCGCCCAACGCTCCACTGCCAACCACACTCGTTCCACCGAGATGTCATCCATGCAGTTGGGCGACTTGTCGCAACGGCGGGCGTAACACGGCGCGCACGACAGCGACGTCTGGACCTTCTCGCCCCGGCCGTACAGGTCGATCTCTTGTTCACAGGTCGGGCCGAAGAGCACGACGCAAGGCACGTCTGTTGCGATGGCGACGTGCATCGCCATCGTGTCACCGGTCACCAACACGTCGCAGCGCTGCAACAGCGCCGCGAAATCCAGCTCGTCATGGTTGCAGCCGGTATCGACGATCGCCGGGCAGGCGGCGGCGATACGGGCGTTGCCGGCGCGCTCGTCCGGGCCACCGAACAAGGCCACCCGCCAATCCGTCCGCTGCTCGATCATCTCGGCCAGCTCAACAAACCGCTCGGCCGGCCAGTTCTTGTTCGCGA
>Ga0180434_10003881_pt1 | contig 18639 bp, 11 predicted proteins | sample SS_ome_7_FD_132453 | JGI IMG/M metagenome (GOLD analysis project Ga0180434, IMG submission 132453) | Hypersaline lake sediment archaeal communities from the Salton Sea, California, USA - SS_1_D_2 metaG | ecosystem: Environmental > Aquatic > Non-marine Saline and Alkaline > Hypersaline >...
AAAACGGAACTGGTCGAAGTCACCACAATACAAAACCGCCCCTTCAGCAACAGAAACCACTTAGATTCCGGAAGAGCCACATGGTTTACGCATTTCAATGTCTTACTCGGGAACTCTGTTCTTTGTCACTACCACCCGAGCACGAGGGCAACTTCGCGTCAGTCTGGGCAGGCTATGCAGTATAGGCGGGCGCGCATCGGAGGTTGCAACCAAACGATTTCGCGTGTTCCGCTCGTACAAACTAGCGGCATTCCTGTTGGACTACTTCGGCGTTCACCACCCACTCCGGATCGGCGGCCGAGGGCGTTGCTTCAACCACGGCCCCGGCAGCCTGTTCGATGGGCGCGTCCATCAGGGCGGTTAGCCGCGCGTAGGCCAGGTAGAACGTCGGTACCAGCAAGAGCACCAACAACGTCGTGAGCATCAGCCCGAAGCAAAGGCTGACGGCCATCGGGATGAGCACCTGAGCCTGGAACGACCGTTCCAGGACCAATGGCAGCAGGCCGCCGATCGTCGTCAGCGACGTTAGCAGAACGGGGCGCAAGCGTCGTCGTCCGGACTCCACCAGGGCGTCCATCAGCGGCATGCCGTCGCGGACACGGTGGTTGATGAAGTCGATCAGCACGATCGAATCGTTCACGACCACGCCGGTCAATGCGACCAGCCCGAACAGGCTGAACAGCGTCAGCGGCAACCCCATCAATGCATGCCCCGCCACGGCTCCGACCAGGCCGAACGGGATGGCCGCCATAATCAGAACCGGCTGGAAATAGGAGCGGAACTCCAGCGTCAACAGCGCGAAGATGGCGACCAGCGCCACGAGCAGCCCCAATAGAAGGCTATTGACCGACTCCTCGGTCTGCTCCTGTTGCCCCTCCCAGCGTACCGAAACGCCGCGATACTCCGCGAGCATCTCGGGCATGAAGCTGTTGCGCAGCAAGGCGACGATTTCGCGGGCGTTGGCCTGGCTCTCGTCGACGTCGGCCGAGACGGTGACCGAGCGGAGCTGGTCCACGCGGTTGATTTCCGAATAGCCCTGCTCCACTTGCACTTCGGCCAGTTCCGTGACGGGGCGTTCGGCGCCGTCGCCGGTGCGGATATGGATCTGGTTGAAGTTGGCCAGCGAGCGGCGATCCTCGCGGGGATAGCGGACCATCAGCTTGACCTCGTGCCGCCCGCGCTGCAGCCGCATCACCTCTTCGCCGTAGAAGGCCGCGCGAACGGTTTCGGCCACTTCGGCCAGCGGCACGCCCATCGCCTCCGCGTCGTCCTTCAAGCGGAGTTGGAACTCCCACTTGCCGGGGCTGGAATCGTCGCTGATGTCGAACACCCCGGGAAACTCGTGCAGCTTCGCCTTCGCCTTTTCGACGGCCGCTTCCAGGCTCGCGACGTCCTCCGGCTTGGCCAACAGCTTAAACTCGATGGGGACCCCGCCGGGTCCGCGCATCGTGCTCTCGAAGCCGATATTCTCGGCCCCGACGAACTCGCCGGCCACCTCGCGCCAGCGCGCGAGCACTTGCTCGCTATTGACTTCCCGTTGGGAAACGTCGGTCAATTCGGCCGTCACACTGCCGATATGCCCACCACTGGAGGTCTCCATGTGCCCCGGTGCTGTTTCGGCCGTCACATAGCCGACACCGCGACGGGTCAGCCGCAGCACGGGCGTGCCCTGGTCGGCGAACTCACGGCCCACCTGCTGGATCGCCGCTTCGAGCCGCCGCGTGGCAGCGTCGGTGATCGACGCCGCGGTGCCGTCGGGATACGTGATGCTCGCTTCGATCGTTTTGCTGTCGAGCTTCGGGAAGATGACAAACGGCACGACCCCGCCGGCAACGAGTCCGACGGCCAGAAGTAGCAGCGTCGCTCCGGTGCTAGCGGCAATGGTCGGGTTGTTCAGCGAGAACCGTAGCACGGGCGTATAGATACGTTCGGTGAACCGCTCCAGCCCGCGCTCGACGTGGTCGGTTACCCAATGGAACACACCGCCAAGCTTGTAGAAGGGATACCAGAAGAACGCCACGACCACCGCAAGCCCCAGGGCAAGAGAACCGAGCGTCCAACGCATTGGGGCCGACATGTTGTTGCGGATTGCCCGCACCCGGCCGACCAGCCCGACGTTGCGGCTCTCGTGGGCGAGGTGGCAAGGGAGGATCAGCCCCGCCTCGAACAGCGAGATGATGAGGATCGAGATCATGGTGATCGGCATCACGGCGATGAATTTGCCCATGATGCCGCTAACGAACAGCAGGGGCATGAACGCGACCACCGTGGTGGCGATCGACGCCGCGACCGACGGGAGCACCTCAATCGTGCCGTCGATCGCGGCGCGGAGGAACCCGACGCCGCGCTGCCGGTGCGTGTAGATGTTCTCGCCGACGACAATCGCATCGTCGACGACAATGCCCAGGGCCATCAGAAAGGTGAACGTGGTCAGCATGTTGAGCGTCTGCCCGGTCGCCCAGAGAATGGCGGCCGCCCCCAAGAGCGAAATGGGGATGCCCAGTGCCACCCACAGCGCCAATCGCAGTTCGAGAAACGACGCCAGCACGAACACGACCAGCGCCAGGCCCATCAGACCGTTCTTGGTCAACAGGGCCAGCCGCTCGCGGACCTCGACCGACCGGTCCTCCCAGGTAATCATCTCGTAGCCCGGCGGCAACTCGCGCTGCTCGACAAACCGCAGCACGGCGTCGGTCATTGCCAGCAGATCTTCGCTGCTGGTACGTTCGACCGAGATGACCATCGCGGGCCGGCCCTCGACCCGCGTTTCGGAAGTGACGTCGGTGAACTCATCGCGAACGGTGCCCAAATCGTCGACGGTCAACACCACGCCGTTCGGCTGCGTGACCAGCGGGATCTTCGCGATCTCCTCGCCGACGAGCCGCTTGTTCTTGCCGCGGATGAGAATGTCTTGCGATTCCGTGCGAAGCAGCCCTCCGGGCAGTTCGAGGTTCTGCCGCCGCACGATCCGCGCGACTTCCTGCAGGGTCAGGCCGTGGCGGCGCAGCGTCCCCTCGGGAATCTCGATGTCGATCTGGTAGTCCTTCGCGCCGACGATCTCGGCCTGGGAGACGGCCGGCAGGCGGAGCAGGTCGTCGCGGATCTCCTCGGCCAGGTCGCGCAGCTCCCATTCGGCGTCGGCCGTGTCGAGATCGGGCCCAATGAGCCCCACCTGGATCGCCGGCTGGCGAAGCGTGATTTGCTGAACCTCCGGGTCTTCGGCCAGCAGGGGGAAGGTCGAGATGCGGTCGACCTCGGAGCGGACTTCGCTGAGCACGCGTTGCGGGTCGACGCCCGTCTCCAGCTCCAGCACGAGCGTGCCCGCTCCCTCCTGGGCGACGGCCGTTTGCTTCTTGATGCCGTTGATCGACCGGACCGCCTCCTCGATCTTTTGACAAATGCCCTCCTCGATCTCCTCCGGCGTCGCGCCCGGATAGGGTACCATGACCGTGAGGATCTCCAGGTCGAACTCGGGGAAGACCTCGCGGCGGAGCGTGACGAGGCTCAACAGCCCGACGGCCAGCACGCTGATCATCAGCGTGTTCATCGCCGGCGTGTTCGTGATAGCCCAACGGATCGCCGACTTCACTGGATCGCCTCCTCGGAAGCGGCCTGATGGGCAGCCAGGGCGACCGCGTCGTGCGATGCGACCGGACGCACGGGCATGCCGTTGCTGACCGACGACAGGGGCGAAACCACGATCTGGTCGCCGGCCCGGATTCGCGTCGCGTCGGCGCGGAACAGGAGCCAGTCTTCCAGAACCTGGGCCACGGGCACCTTCAACACGTCGAGCTTCCCGTCGAGCACCCGCCAGACGGTATTGCCGGGCCGGACGGCACGCTCGGGCAACCGGAGCAAATCCGTGCCCGTCTCGGCATGGAGATTGACGGTCACGAACATTCCCCGCAACAGGGCGCGCGGGCCGACACCGGTAACCGACGGCTGCATGCCGACCAGCACGTCGCGCGGCCGGGGCACCAGCACACGGCAAGGAACCGTCCGTGTCTTCTCGTCAAGCCCCAGACCTTCAAACCGGTGCAGAACGCCCTTCCACTGGTACTGCCGATCGCCCAGCGCGTAGACGATTGTGGCCGCGGCGCGGGGAATCTGGTAGTCCCGGCGCGACTGCTCGGTGGCGGTCGGCGTCCCCGTGGCCGCGCCCGGTTGCCAAAGCCAATGAAGCTCCTCCATTTGGAGACTGCACTTCACCTCGACCGCCGACGTGTCCTCGATCACGAACAGCCGCGAGCCGGGCTGGACATAGCTGTCCTGCTCCACCTCGTCGCGATAGATCACGCCGTTGATTGGAGTGCGGATCTCCGTCCGCTCCAGGTTCAACTGGGCCTCCTCGAGCTTGGCTTTGGCCAGTTCGATAGCGCGCTCAAGACCGCTTCGCCGGGCGCTGAGCGTCTGCAGTTGGTTCTGGAGCGTCACGAGGTTGTTCCGCGTTTTCAGTTCGCTCTGTCTCGCCTCATCCAGACCGCCTTCGTTCACCACGTTCTGGCGGTACAACTCCTGCTGTCGCCGAAGGTCTTTCTGCTGGAGCTGGAGTTGCTCACCGGCCAATTGCATCAGCCGCTTCGTATTGTCGATCTCGACGTCGACCTCCTTGAGGTTCACGTCCGCCTGGTTCAATTCCTGCTGCGACCGCTCGACTGCCAGGCGGTACGACCGCGGGTCGATCCGCGCAAGCAACTGGCCCTGCGTCACGTAGGTTCCGGCGCGGCTCTCGGACGCCTTCTCAACGATCCGGCCGCCGACCTCGGCCGACAGAACGATCTCGCGATAAGGGACCACCGTGCCGTCGGTCTCGACCACCAAGTCGCCCTGGTAACGCTCGACCTTCACGGTCTCGACCGGCGTGGCGCTGTCCTGGCTCTGCTGACGCGTCGCCGGCGCTTCACGGCCGCTGATTAGCAGAAAAAGACCGACAAAGCCGACGCCCAGTATGGCCAATGGCGCGACAACGCGGGCCGTTTCGCCCAAAACGCCAGGGGAGGAAGATCGGGATGCCATCGCTGTTAGTGCTCCGTGGAGAGGGAACGGTGGTTGGAATCCTGTTTCGCCGACTCGCCGAACAGAGGCTCGCGCCCCAGGAACGCCAAAGCGACCGAGGTGATATGGTCGGCCAACACCTCGGGCGAGAAATGCTCGCGCATCTCCTCGTCGCCAAGCAGCATTCGGGCTACGCTCTCATGGAAGCGATAGAAGACGCACTGGCCGATGATACTGAAACCCAGTTGGTGCCGCCTGTGCATGGGCGTGTCGGGTGGAACCATCTCGTCGAGAATGCTCAGCAGTTGCTCGAAGTGGGGACGGACAAAGTCCTCGACGAACTCGCGGCAGGCACCGGTCGGCTGGAGCATCTCGCGGAGCATGATCCGATCGTGCCAGGCCACCTCCTTCACGGCCAGCATGTGCAGCATGGTCGCCCGCACAAACTCGCGGAGCTTCACCTCCGGCGACGTCTGGTCGTCCCATTGCGGCGGCACGTCCCCCTCGGCCTGACACTCGTGGGCATAGCGGATCACCGCCGCATAGAGCCGCTCCTTATCGCCAAAGTAGTAGTTCACACTTGCCAGGTTCGCGCCGGCGCGGCGACAAATCTCGCGTACCGTGGCGTTAGTGAACCCCAACTCCGCAAAGGCATCGCCGGCGGCGTGGAGGATTCGGTTCCGGGTATCGTCGTCTTGGATCGTTCGGCTCAACAGACCGCCTCCGGCACGAGTGTACGGGCGTTTTATACAACTGTATCAAACGGCCGTTTGGAAGTCAAGAGAGAAGCGACTCCCCCGGATGGGAATTGCGTTGCGACAAGACGCCGAATAGGCACGCTGGGAGGCTATGACGTGTGGTTGGGGTCAAGAAGGCAAGCCCCGGAGCCTATCAGCCGAAAGCCGTGTCTGAGATTCCGGGGTTTCAAGTCCGGCCGTGAAGTCGTTCATGGGGGGCCTGGAACGAATCAGGTTGACAAGGGGATCCCTGATGATGGCGATCGAACCAGACGTGATCCTGTTGACCGGCCGGGGGATAGGCGGCGTGCGGTGAATTGGCCCGCGGCCGTGACATTCCACGCCCTGTTCACCTTCGCTCACCCCTGAGCGCCGGCGGCGGGGTGGCGGTCTCGAGGAAACGACCTCCGCTCTCATACCAGCCGTCGCGGGTGAAGCGGCACCACGTCAAGTCGATCAGGAATGCAAACCACTGACCGTTCCCGGCTGGCAGCGATGCGATCATGCGGCGATACGGCAAGGGATCTTGGTGAAAGAACCCCAGGCCGCGCTCGGACAGGTGCTTGCCCACCACTACGATCGTCTTGCCTTGAGGAGTGACGCCGTCGACGTCGACCGGCGTCAGGTGAATAAGCTGGGCGAAGGGGTAGCGAGCGTCACGGCGTCGTTCGAGGCAGTCGCCGCGGGGATAGAGCGTGGCCATCAGGCCGTGGACCTGCGCCCGCGTCTCGTCAATCGCGGTGTTGCTGAGTTCGGGGAACCGGGTACAAGGCAAAGGTTGCATCGTCGGTTGCATGAGGGCTCCAACAGGAAATGGCGAGTGCGGCAGGCCGTCGAGGCGGACAGCGCGGGAATCATTCACAAACGCCCGAAGAGTGACTTCCGAAAGCTCGCTCCCCGAAGTCTTGCTCCGGGGACAGGCCGTCGCAACCGGCCAGCAGCACGATCCCGGTACGTCGACAGCCGCGACGAGGACCGGGCAGAGGAGCGTGCCACGAATGCGACAAGTACACCAAAAGAAGCCTAGGTCACGCGATGCCGGATGTCAAATGATTGGGTGGCCGCCGAAGGAGACGGTCACCGGAGACTTTCCCAATTTCCGTAGTTCGAAGTCCGAGAGGGCGAGGTTCCCGCCGAGCCGCTGAACGGCCAGCGACTTCCGGGTCCATCCCCACCCTACACGAAGCATCCGGGCTAGTTTCCGCCGTTGAGGAACGGGTCGGTTTCGGCCAGGTGTGCGATCCGCCCGGCTTCGTTGCGGCGACCGGCGGCCTGGAGCCGTTCGATCCACTTTTGATAGCCGTAGCGGACGTTGTTGACCAGAACGTGGTGGAGTCTGCCCGCGGTGGCCCCGTGCTTGGTCCGACGGATGGCTTCGGCGTAGTCGCCTTCCTCGAAGGCCGTCTCGGCCCAGCGCATGATCGCGGCCCGACGGTTTTCGGCCAACAAGGAAGCGTCGGGATGGCGAGCCAGCCCACGGTCGAACAGAGCGATGGCCGGCTCATAGTCGTGGCGATCCAGCAGCGTCAACGCGCGTTGGTTGACGGCGTTCAGCTCAGCGTCGCGCGATTGGACGCGATCGAGGACCGCGAAGGCCTCGTCCGCCTTGTTCTGGTCGAACAGCGCGACGGCCCAGCGGCGTCCGACGTCGGCCCGGGCTTGGGCGAAGTAGGGGTCGTCCGGGTTCTTCCGTGCCCGATGGTCAAGAATGTCCATCGCTTCGGCGAAGCGGCCGGTTTGGCAGAAGCGTTCGGTCCACTGATGGTGGACGTGGGCGAAATTCTGTCGGAACGTCTTGTACTGTGGATCGAGCGCCAAGCCGCTTTGCAGCAGTTCGGCCGCCTCGGCATAGCGGCTTTCGTGGCCGAGGTGGATGGCCCAATTGTTCAGCGTGGCCAGCAGGTTGCCCCAGGCGGTGGTGCTTTGCGGGCCGCAAGCAACCGCCTTGGCGTTGGCGGCCGCGGCGGCGGCAAAGCGCTTTGCCGCCAGCAGATCGACGCCCTGGTTGTAGTAGACCATCCCGACCAGTTCGACCGAAGAGATTTCGCGCGGTTCGGATCGTGTACCGGCCGGGCGACGTCCGAGGGTTTGGACAACCGCTTCGGCTTGTCGTCGTGGATCCTCGGCCAGCCGGAACCATTCGGGACATGTGGTTTCGACATCCAGCGACGTGTCGGGGCCGCACACGCGACTGAGCACGTGGCCGGGAGCTTCGAGGGCACAGACCGGCATCCCGACCTCGGCGGCTAATGCGTTGAACAGGACCGTCGCGCTGACACAATTGTAGGTGCCGTCGCGCAGCACGCGGCGCAGATCGGTGCAGTCGACTCGGTACTGCCCTCGCAGCACATGCCCATGAAGAAACGCGAATACCGCTTGGGCCTGGCGATCGACCGTGGCGTCGGTCGGGACGGCCGGCCGCAGTTGATCGGCCAGCGCGTCGAACTCGTGCCGGTAGGCATCCAGGGCCGGGCGATCGTCCACACCGGCCGCGATCAGGGCGGCCTCGGCGAGCGAGAACCGATCGAGGCGGCCGTCGCTCGCATCGTCCAGAAGCATTCGTTCCAGCGGCCCGGCTTCGCCGGTCAGTGCCTGAAGGACCTGTTGAACCGATTCCGATCTTGCAGCCGGCAAACCCGACGAAGCCGGCGAAACGGCCGCCTTACCCGACCCCGCCGATGCAGCCCGGACCGAACTGCCCAAGGCGGCGGCCAGCAGAATGAGCCGCGCCGCACTCGTCCAGCGACGCATCGTTCGCGATGAAAACCCGTTGCCTTGCATCATCGAGGTTTGTGTTGGTTATTCGGGTTGTGCTGTCGATCGGCGAAGAAGCGAAAGGAGGCCACGACGGACCGCCAAAAGTATACGTTGCGGCTGGAGTACACGCCGGACGGAGGCCGGGGAAAATATAGCGGATGACCGAATGCTTGGTCGTGTTGCGACGATGGGATGGGAAAGGCCGATAGGGCGTCGAGCTTGTGTTGGCCGGGAATCGCGCCGAAAGGCGGCGCAACCAACTCCCGGACACCCGCGACTATCTGAGAATCAATAAATGCCTCCGAAGCCGCTTGACAAGCGCACTCGACAAGTTAGCCTTTGGCAATATGGCCACTCCCGATAAGACAACCATGAAGTCGCCGGCGGAAAGCACGTCCCGAGGCCCCGCGTCGCTGTTGCAGCGTCAGCCGTGGCTCGTGTTCGTGCTGCCGTTTGCCGTTTACATGGTCGTCGGGTCGTTCGAGCCGACGCCCGAGACGCCGGGCGGACAGTCGATCGGACTATCGATCCCCTACGTCTACTACCCGGCGGTCTACGGCGCGAAGATCGGCCTGACGCTTCTGGCGATGTTGGCCGTATTGCCCGGCTATCGAGCATTCCCACTTCGGGTTCGGCCACTGTCGCTTGTGGTTGGGGTCGTGGGTGTGGTGGTTTGGGTCGGGTTGTGCCGCTTGGACCTGGAACACCGATTCCTGCAGCCGATGCTCGAAGGAATCGGCCTCGACTGGCTGATCGGCTCGGGCACCCGCAGTGCGTTCAACCCATTCGAACAATACCCCGGCCAGCCGGCCTGGGCTTGGGGTTTTTTGGCCTTGCGGCTGCTGGGTTTGGCGGCGGTGGTTCCAGTGATCGAGGAGTTGTTCCTGCGCGGATTCGTGATGCGGTTCGTCACGGATCCGAACTGGCCGGAACTGCCGATCGGACAGGTCAGCCGCGCGGCAATCGTCGTCGGGACCCTCTTGCCGATGTTGATGCACCCGGGCGAGCTTCTTGCGGCTGCCGTCTGGTTCTCGATGGTCACCTGGTTGATGCTCAAGACGCGCAGCCTTTGGGACTGCGTCGCCGCCCACATGACGACCAACCTCCTGCTGGGCCTCTACGTGTTGCTCAGCGGCGATTGGCGGTTGATGTAGGTTCCGCACGTGGAACCCGCGACCCCTTTGTAGGCCAATGCCGGCATTGCTGGCATACTTGGCGGCTGAAGTCTCGGCATGCGGCCGTTGCCAGAATGTCCGGCGAGTCGTCGCCTGGGCGCGGTTCTTCTTGGTCGGCAGTCCGTGGAACATCGCGGGTGTGGCAAGGCGCGTAATGGCGGCAGCGATTGGCTTGACGGCAAATGGTCGGGCGCTAGGATTGGTCGGATATTGTCGGTTCAACGGCAGAGCCGATCTTCCGCGCGAGGCGCGCGATCGATCAAGGGGGAGGCATCCACGCGACTGGAGCCCTAGCCATACAGGAGACCGTCGATGACGCCGCAATTCCAGCCGGGTGATTGGATCATATGCCGTCAGCAGAAGCGATCGACCCGGCCGGGTCCGCGTGCCGAAGATGTCCGCCCGGCTCTTCACGGCGAGGACTACCTGTACCACGTGAAGGAGTATTGGACCGTGCTGGCGGTGCGGCCCGACGGAAGGCTCATCGTTCGCACTGCTCGCGGCCGGCAGCGCGTGCTCAGCGCGGACCAACCGACGTTGAGGAGAGCCCGATGGTGGGAGCGCTTTCTTTGGCGCGACCGATTTCCCGGCCCCACCGCCCCGACCGGCTGAAGCCGCCGCGCCGTCTCGCAACGGTTACCGGGCACTGGTTCGCCCGCACACGCAACCGCCACAGCATCGGATCGGGAAGGGAATCCGTCTTGGCCGACGTTTGGGCGGCAATGCGAAGTCAAAGAATCTCGACCGCCGTGTTGCCTTCGCGGTCGCAACGCAACAGTAGCGGCGTGTTGTCGTAGACCGTGCGTAGCACGACGGGGTTCTTCCACACGGCGGCGATGTGCTTGAGCACTTCGCCGGCCTCGGCGAACGTGATCTCCTTGGCCAGGCCGCCCTCGTGCCGCATGATAGTGCGGATATCCTTGATGGGCCATTCGGGCTCAAATATCTTCAGGTCACGGCCGTCGTGGACATGCTCCAGGTTCAGCGTCCGGTCGCGGTAGTAGTTGGCGTCGACCACGCGAAGCATCGGCAAGCTGTTGCACCCGACCTGCTTGACGGCCGCCATGCGGATCTGCTCGTAGCCTTCCGGGTCGGGCACGTCGACGACGCGATAGAGGCTCTCTCCGCCAAGCTCCTCGACGAAGCGGTAGCGATAGAGCTTCATCTCGGCAATCAGTTCGTCGGTGAGATAATTGGCCAGGAACGAGGCGTCGTTTTCGGTGTCGCGGACCTCGAACAGTTTCTCGAGGCCCTGCCCGCCGGGCCGGCCCCAGGCGTCGCGCTCGGCCGGATCGGGCGTCTCCCACCGCCGGTGGATGTCCTTCCAGATGTTCCAGCCGATGTGGTACGGGTTCATGTGATGCGTGCCCGGCAGGACGACGCCGGCCATCTTGCGGGCGTATTCTACATCGAACTCCGGCGGCCGGTCGGGCAGCGCGTGGAAGATCCGGTCGTGCCAGTAGGTCGCCCAGCCCTCGTTCATCACCTTCGTGGCCACATTCGGCGCGAAATAGTCGCTCTCTTCGGCGACGATCTGAAGCACCCGCCGCTCCCAGTCCTGCAACGGCGCGTACTCGGCCAGGAACCGCAACAAGTCGTCGTCGGGCTCCAATGGGATGCGGTCGAGCTGCAACTCCTCGCGTTGCCGTTCCGACCGCGGCTTCAGGTGATCCCATTCGCCCGGCTCCGATCGCCGCGCGGCAATCATCCGGGCTTTTTGCTGCTCGTAGGTCTCCCGCTTGCGTCCCAAGACGCGCGGGCGGTGCAGGAACAGCGCGTGGGCGGCGTCCAAGAGCTTCTCGAGCCGGCTAAATGGGATCGACGGATCCTCGCGGTAAATGGTCAACTCCTCGGCGTGCGCGCGGAACATGTCCAACGCGCCCGACGCGTCGGTCAGCTTGCGAAACCAGGCGTTGTTCGCGAAGAAGTCGCTATGGCCGTAGACGTGGGCCATGACCAGCACGTGCAGCGGCAGCGAATTGTCGCGCCAGCAGAACGCTTGCGACGGATTCGTGTTGACCACCATCTCGTACGCCAGGCTGGTCAGCTCGAATCGTTTCAGCGTCCGCTGGATGTCGTAGGTCTTGCCGAAGCTCCAGTGCGAATAGCGGAACGGCATGTGGTAGGCGTGGATATCGAGCATCTGCTCGTAGTCGTAGTGGCGGAAGTCGACCGCGAACGGTGTCAGCCCGAACGACTCGGCAACCTCCCGGATCCGCTCGTCCCACACTTCGAGGTCCGCGATGGTCCAATCATGGAGTGCCATGGCTCACCTTTCCTATGATAGACAGACAAGACCGCTAGCCGAATCGTCCACCCGTCATTCCCGCCCGCGCGGGAATGACGCGCTAGTGCGTCGAGCTTATATCCACGTTGGCTACATGGGAAGCAATACACGGCTTGTCCCACTATGCGGAAGCCTTGACCTTCTCTCGCGTCATCAACTCCCGGAATTGCGGATAGACGTCCTCGCGGCGTTCGAGCTTCACAAAGCCGATATTCGTGAAGTCGGCCTCCAGCGGCCGGAGCACGTCGAACACCGTGCTCCATTGCATGGACGCTCTGGCGGGGAAATAGAGGCTTTCGGCCGGATTCACCTGCCCGTAACCGAACAAGTTGCACTGGCCGAGCAACTGCTTCGCGGTGGTCACGACCTGCCGGTTGTCGTCCTGCCAGTTGTCACCGTCGGAGATATGGAAGGCGTAGATGTTCCACTTCTCCGGCGGAAAGCGATCGGCAATGACTTCCAGCGCGAGTTCGTAGGCGCTGGAGACCATCGTGCCGCCGCTTTCGCGCGTGTGAAAAAACTCGTCCTCATTCACTTCGCGCGCGGTAACGTGGTGGGTGATAAACACTAGATCGGCCTGCTCGTATTTGGACTGAACGAATCGGTAGAGCAGCCAGAAGAACGCCCGAGCGAGGAATTTCTTCGAGTCGTCCATCGACCCGCTGACGTCCATCATGCAGATCAGCACGGCGTTGGAAACCATTCGGGTTCGTTCGGACACGCGGCGGAAACGCAAGTCGTCATCGATGAAGCCTCCCCTACCCGCGTGGCCGACGTGCTGCTCGGCCTGTTCGCGGCGGATGCGGGTCTTGACGGTTCCGCGGCGGTGGAGCCGGGCCATATTGCCGTAGCGCGTAATACCGGCCATGCCGCCCTGGTCCACAACGGGAATCTGCCGAAGCTGCTTGACGAGAAAGTCGGGGAGTTCAAGGTCATCGAACAAGAAGTTGTCGATGTCCTCAAGGCTGACCTCGACTTCATAGATGTCGTCGCCCGGCTCGTTGCCGCCCGGGCCGGCGCCCTGCCCCTGCTCGCCGCGGCCCGAGCGGAACGTGTCGCCCCGCTGTTGCCCGCCCGAGGAGCCGACGCCGTCGGCCTTGCGTCCGAAGACGAATCGGTATTCGGGAAAGGCGCGGATGCGGAACGAGGCCTTCTTATTCTTGCGGTCGGTTCCGATGACGTCCTGTTGGGCGACCAAGCGGGCAAAGCCTTTGCGGATCGCCTCGCGGCACTTCTCCCGGTGCCGCTTGCGGTCGCGTCCGGCGCGTTGGGCGCCCGCCTCGCGGGAGTAGTCGCGGATGGTCATGGGGCATCGCCTATTCCTGGAACAAGTTGTGGTTGTGGGCGAACCGCAGCACGACGTCCACGCAAATCGGACAATAGCCGTGGTCCTCGATCATCGTTTCGACCATGCGGGCGTAACGCTCCTCGTCGTCGCCCGTCTTGATCGCGCCGCGCGAGATCACCCGCGTGTAGTCGGCCACCGAGCTGAACAGCCGCCGCTTGACCGCCTCGCGGATCCGTTCGTGGTCCTTGAAGCTGATCGTCTGGTTGTGTTGCCGCCGTCGGGCGACGAAAGCGGCGATCTGCGAGCGGAACTCGTCAGCCTGCGGCTTGCTGCTGATGCCAACCGGTCGTTCCATCGCGGCCATCAGGTCCTCGTTGGGGTCCTCCAATTCGTGGGTCTTCGGGTCGCGCACCTGTTCTCGCATGCTATACGCGAGCACGTGCTCGAGGTATTCCTGCCACATCTGCTCGGCCGACTCCTCGTAGGCGTGGATGAAGCCCATGGCGATGTGCTCGCGGAGCACCTCCTTCAGATACCAGCGACGGACGATGCCTTTGAGGATCGTGTCGCTGAGATGCTCGCGCTGTTCGGGCGGAAGGTCGGAATCCTGGATGAATTCGCTGAGCACTTCCATGACTTGCACCGGTGTAACGCATTTGCATTCGGGTGCGCGGGCCAATGCGGCGCCCATCGCCTTGGTGGCGAACCGGGTGGAGAAACCGCCGAGCCCTTCGTTCGGCCCGGCCTCCTCGTACAGTTCGCGGATGTCGACCGGCTTCTCCCGGGCCGACTGCTCGGTCACGTCCTGGCCGTCGTAGAGCTTGGCTTTGGTCAGCAGATCGACCTTGTTCGAATCGTGCAGGACCGTCAGCTCGGTGAACAAGGCGCAAACATCGAAGGTGCCCGGGGCGATATGGGCCGGCTTGCCCTCGGTCGAAAGGAAGTTTGCCTCGCGAACCACGATCTTTTCGAGGATTCGCCGCTGATCGCTGACGTGCAACGGATAGCGGAACTTGATCGGCACCATCCGGTCGACCAGCGCCTCATTACGCTTGTCGGCGCGGAACCGCTCGAATTCGGTTTCGTTGCTATGAGCAACCAGCACCCCGTCGAACGAGAGCATTGGGTGCTGCCCCGGCGCGCGGTAGCGCTTCTCCTGGGTCGCCGAGAGCAGCGGCAAGAGTAGCGGCACCGGGTTCTTGTTCAACTCGTAGAGGTCGACGATCCCGCGGTTGCCCCGGTTCAGCGCGCCGTCGAGTTCGAGCACGCGGGGATCGTTTTCGCCGTACTTGCCGATCAGCCCGAGGTTCTCGCGTCCGATCAGCAGGCTGACGTCCATGCTGTTTTCGTCCGACGGCGGCAGCACGCCGATGCCGACGCCCTCCTCGGCCGAGAAGCGTCGCATGGTGACGGGAAAGTCGGAGAACTCGCCGCGGAATTCCTCGTGCAAGCGTTGCTTGCACAGCGGGCATAGATAGCCTTGGAGTTTCTCCAGAGGGACACTCAGGTTATCTGCCCAGCGGTGGCGAAGCTCCCGGGGGATCAGATTCAGCGGCTCCTCCTGAATAGGGCAGCCTTCCAGGGCGTAGAAGGGCTCAAAAGCTTCCAAGGCGCGTTTCATGTGGTCCAGCAGCGATGTCTTGCCCGAGCCGACCGGCCCGATGAAATAGAGAATTTGCCGCGACTCTTCTCCACCGCTGGCTGCCGCCTTGAGAAACTCCATGATCCGCATAATGACCAGGTCGAGGCCGAAGAAGTCATGCTCAAAGTACTTGTAGCGCAGAATCTTGCGAGCCCGGCCGCCGTAGATGCGAAAGAGCCGTTTGTCACTGGACGTCTCAATCTCTTCCACGCCGTGGCGAACGATGGCTTGATAAAGGCGTTGGTGGGCCGACTGGACGATCGCGGGGTCCTGCTTGACGCGATCGTAGTACTCTCGGAAAGTTCCCCGCCAACGGCCTTCGCTGTGGTGCTGTCGGGTTTCCGCCAGAAGTTGTTCAAAACTCGTTGTCATGGCATCCTCCTAACGAGGTTACTGGCGCGATGAGTGCGTGGCCTTACTTGCATTATTAGGCTCGTTCGAGAAAAAACCCAAGAACATTCCATCCGCGGCCGCGTTGCCGATGGTTGGTAGCCACTTCGGAAAGGGGAAACCGCCACTCAGAAGAGCGCGTTGGGCGGCCCCTGCCGGGGTAGGGAAATCGCTCGCACGATCAGAGGCCGTCGCCGTTGGGCTGTCCGTTGTCCTGCAAGTTGTGGGACACTTTCTCGACCAACGGCAACTCGGCAACGATGGTCGTCCCCTCATCGGGGGCGGAATGGATTTCAGCGCGCCCGCCAAACAATCGAGCACGCTCCCGGATGCCACGCAACCCGAAACGGCTCGCGTCGACCTTTTCCGGATCGAACCCGACACCCCAATCGCGAACCTGGACTTCCAGCGAGTCGTCCTTTTGGAGCAGCCGCACTTGGATCTTTCGGCTTTGGCTGTAGCGAATCGCGTTGGTAAGGCTTTCCTGCACGATCCGAAAGACGGCGACTTCCAGCGGCGAGGCGAATCGGTCGAATTGCACGTCGTGAGTGAAATCGATTTCCGGCCCTTCCCGCGTTTCGCTCTGCTCGACCAAGCTCTCGATCGCCGCGACGACGCCCTGTTCGTCGAGCACCGGCGGGCGCAGGCCGCTGATCAACCGTCGCGTTTCGGCCAGCCCATCGGTCAATAGCCCGAGCCCATCCTCGTAGTTCTTGTGGGCCTCCTCCGGCTTCACGTCGCGCAATTGGCCATAGACTTGCAGTCGCATGATCGCGCCGGTCAACTGCTGGGCGAGCCCGTCGTGGATTTCGTAGGCGATCAGTTGGCGCTGGCGCTCGTGCAGGCTGAGCATATCCTTCAGTAACTCATGGTCCTTCCGGAGCGATTCCTCAATGCGTCGCCGCTCGGTGATGTCGCGCACGATGGCGACCGCCCACCACTGATTGCTCATGCGGACGGCGGAGACGGCAAGCTCGATGGGAAATTCCGTGCCATCCTTGCGGAGCCCTTCCATCTCTAGGACCTTGCCGACCACGGGTCCCTCCCCGGTATGGGCGAAGCACTGCATGCCCTCGGCGGCACGTCCGCGGTAGCGATGCGGGACGATCGTTTCGTGGACGCTCCGGTCCATGATTTCGTCGGCCGTGTAGCCGAACATGCGCTGGGCCGCCGGATTCCAGTGGGCCACGTTGCCTCGGTGGTCCATCATGACCACGGCGTCGAAAGCCGCCCTGCTGATCGAGTCGAGCTTTCGCGTTCGCTCGGCCACCAGTCGCTCCAATCGGTGCGAATGCCCTAGAATCAAGTGCAGGTAGCCGACCAGCAAGGCTGTCAGCGCCAGCCCCACGGCCAGAGCCGCGGCCGGAAGCCACGACTCCCGGATCGCCCGGTATTCCTCGTCGGCCATTGCCTCCACGCGCCATTGCCGGTCGCCGAGCGTGAAACTCTTGCCAAAACGCCATTGAGCGCCGTCGTCCCTTGCCGCAATGCCCCAGGGAACATTCGGCGAGGCCGTTTCAGGATAGCGGGCGACTGGCTCCGGACTGTTTGAGGAATCCTCCTCGAACAGGTAGACGCTCATGTGTTGCACGCCGGCATGCTGGACCGCTTCGGACACCATCGACTCGATCAGAAACAGACCGAAGACGTAGCCTGCCGGCGACGCCTCGGCGCCGACAGCAACAGGTGTTCGGCCCGCTTGGCCCACGGTGCCAACCGCACCGAAGACGCGGCCGTCCGCCTCGGTGTTCTCCATCGAAAAGCAGGTCGTGGCGATCACGTTGCCCGTTTCGGCCGCGCGGCGAAGCACCGGCAGACATTCCGGCTTCGAGGCGAGGTCCATGCCGCGGAGGGTCGCTTCGTGACGCCGCGAGACAAGCATGGAAACCGGAAATCGCACCCGATCATCCGGCCCCCGGGTCCGCGGGGCCCAGCCCAGGGCATCGATGTGCGGACACTTGGGCGTCCATCCCCCGGCAAAGGTCCGAAATTCGGAATCGGTCACTTCCTGCGAGGCGGCAAAGAACAACTGCAGGGCACGAACCGGCGCAAGCGGTTCCCCCAATTCGCGCGCAATACCATCCGCACACCGCTCGGCATCGCGGGCAAAGTAGTTGGCCACCAACTGGTCGTGGCGGCTCTGGAGCCCCCCGTAGACAAGCAATGAAAGCACGGCGCCCAGGCAGGCCGCCAGAACCACCAGCACGATCCTTGGTCGTGCTTTCCAGAAGCTCTTGGCCGCCGCACCAAGGGCGATTGACCATCGCTCGCCTGCTGGCCGAGACATCAGCGTCTGCCCCTTCAATCAAACAGAAGTGACTGCAAAACCGCCTATTGCAAACGGCGGCATAGGCCTTCGAGCCGGTTGGTATTCCGAAAAGCGAGGCGACCGCTCTCCGAGCCGGAAACGGCCGGCGGAAGTTCCATCATCAGGAGGGGCCCCCTATAAGAAGCATAGGGGAAAAGGCATCAGGGGGCAAGTGCCCAGTCGGGCATTTCAGAAACCTGGCCGTTCACACAGGCAGATACGGCCGGAAGAACCCGCCCCACCCACGGGGGCTGGACTTTCCTTTCACCGGAATCATCCATCCCGTAGGATGGATTTGCCGTCCGTCGCTCGAAAAGACGGATTACAAATCCGTCCTACAACCGGCTGTTTTCCGCCGTAGGGCACGCACCGATGAACGGAACATTGCTCAGCGATGCAGCAACCGACGCGCCTCCTTCAACGCCCCATCGATCCCGGGACGACGCGCGGAAGCAGTGGCCGCATCGCCCGGAGGCAGAGGCGCGATCGGGAACGAGTCCGCAGCGCCGGGCTCCCCGGCCGGCCGCGGCGACAACATCTTGTCGCCGCCTGCCGCCTGCCCCAACGCCGCACGATGGTACGGCCCCGCGCTGACCGGGCACGGCTGCGTCAGGCCGTAGTTGATCCGGTCGCGGGTGTCGAATCGCCGGGCCTGCTTCTGGGCCGACCGGTGCGCCGCCTTCGACCAAGGCCCTTCGCTCAAAAAGACCTCGTGGTGGCCCAGCAAGCCGCCTCGGGCAAGATGAACCTGCGAGATCGCCAGGTTGTAGTCGACCAGCGAACGGTAGTACAACCCATCGGCCTCGACGACCCGCCGCTGAGCGTCGAGCAGGAAGTCCAGCGGGACCAGACCGGCGTCGTACTTCTTGCGGACCTCCTCCAATTGCTGATGGGCCGCCAGACGGCGGTTGAAATTGGTTCGGCTGATGGTGTAGGTTCGGTCCAGGTCGGCGAAGGCATCGCTCATCTCGTGCGAGACGTGCAGTTCCTGCTCGCGGAGCAAGGCCCGTTCGCGAGTCAACTGCAACTCGGCGTGGCGGATCGCCGTGTGGCCGATGCG
>Ga0180434_10003883_pt1 | contig 18635 bp, 32 predicted proteins | sample SS_ome_7_FD_132453 | JGI IMG/M metagenome (GOLD analysis project Ga0180434, IMG submission 132453) | Hypersaline lake sediment archaeal communities from the Salton Sea, California, USA - SS_1_D_2 metaG | ecosystem: Environmental > Aquatic > Non-marine Saline and Alkaline > Hypersaline >...
CCAATGTACACGGTGTCGTCATTGGCCGTCGGCACGCTGTGGCTGCCCGCATACTTAACAGCCATCACGGTCGCTCTCGCGTAAGCCACCGAAAAGATTGACAGCTTGATGCCATTGCTTGCCGCTCCGTCGTTGATGGCCGCAACCGTGACCTTGTACGTGCTCGCCGCTGGGTTTTTGCGATAGGTAGGCGTTATGGTTGGCGTCATGATTCGGTCTCCATGTCTCGTCGCCCGGTTCAATCCTATCAGGCGTCCCGTCGAGGTGCAAGATCATCGCCGCCTCGGCGCCTCTCGCCCGGTCAGCCTCTTGGCCAAGCTCTCCCGCCGCGTTGGGTTTTCTACGGTCTGCACCCCATCTTTCCCGGGCCACCACGCCATCATGCCCTTTTTCTGCACCCAAGCCCTGGCAATCTGCTGGGCCAAGATACCGGCATACGCCAGTGCGTCCACCTGATCGTCGTGGTCCGCCGTCGGGAACGTCACCAGTTCCGTCTCTAACGCCTCCAGCCAACCCGCCTGATCGGCAGCCCGATGGAACACCGTACCGTTCTCGTACATCGTGGCTATCGCGACCGCTCGGGCTACCTTGTCCTTCGTGCCTGGGTTCAGCACGCGAATCGGCAACCCCTTTTGCACGCCCTCCTGGATCAAGCCCGTGCCGCTCGACTTGTCCTCGATCGCCTGGAACTGCACCCGCGGCCAGCGTCCGTACTGGGCCAGCAACATCCCGAACTGCTTCGGTACCGCCAGCCTCGCCCGGTAGATGTCCACGACGAACAGCCGCACCGGATTGTTGCTCAACGCGAACGTGCCAACCACCGTCCAGTCGTTATGCTGTTTCTCTTTCGTCGCCGTGTCGACCGTCTGATACCACAAGCAGTTGTCGGCCAACACTCGATCGACTATGCCCTCCGCGTCCAGTATCTCGAAATACTCCAGCCAATCGTCGCCGTCGCCTTCCGTGTCGATCCGGTAATACCGAAACTTGTCTCGCTCCACCACTCCGCCCGATTGCGGCGACGGCCTCTGCTGCAATTGGCTCGCCACGTTATAGCTGCCGCCGGTCTCTTCCTCCAACTCGGTCAACTCCGCGTCGCCGAACCGTTCCGGCCACAACAGCTCGCCGTGCTCGGTCCGCCAATCGCTCCATCCGAGACTCGTCGGTCGGGCCGTCGGGTGATTCTCTTCGTAACGGGCCGGCAGCACGATCCGGTCCCACTTGTCGCCCTGTTTCATTAGCTTGCCGCTCAGGTCATTCTCGTGGACTCGCTGCTGCACTACCACCCGACGCACCGTCTTCGGGTCGTTGCCGCGGCTGCTCACGACCGTCTCCCACCAATCGTGAACCACCTGCCGGTCGGTAGCCGAGAATCTGTCGGTCAGTTTGTTCGGGTCGTCTGCCACAATGTAGTCGCCGCCCAACCCCGTGCCGGTTCCTCGCACGGTCGTCGCAATCCGCACGCCCTGCTCCGTGTTCTCCAGCCGGCTCTGGTTTCGGACGTCGCCCTTCAATTGGACCTTAGCTCCCCAATGCCCTTGATACCACTCGCTGTTTAGTATCTCCCGGCACTTCCGGCTGTCTCGCGTTACCAGGGCGCTGGCGTAGCTCGTGAACAGCCAACGGCTCCACGGCTGATGTATCCAGGTCCAGCAGAACCAAAACACGCAGACAAGCAATGATTTCATGTGCCGCGGCGGGAAGTTGATAATCAACCGCCGGGTCCTGCCGTGCGTCACGGCCTCCAGGTGCATTGCGGTCGCCCGGATATGGTCGCCGTCTACGAACTCGACGCCCGGCTCGACAACTTTCCAGGCTCGTCGTGTAAAGAAATGCAGCGACCGCTCGCACGCCAGCCGCTCCAGCCTCTGAGATGTCGCGCCCTTCGGTAGTTTCTTCGTAGGTGCGTCATGGGCGGACATACTCATATCGTGCGATTCCGTCCTGCGACAGGGCAATTTCCGCAATCCGGTGCTCCAACGGCCACAGCGTTCGTATCTTGGTCCTCAATCGCCGCTCGTCGTACGGCCCGACCTCCGGGCCCGTGCTCGCGTTCCGGTGCAAATGGATCGGCTCCACTCCCAACCGGTCGCACACCTGCGTGAAGTGCTCCTTCATCTTCGCCGTGTGACCCACAAAGTCTACCAGAAACCGCCCGTCCGTGTCGCATAGGTAGTGGCTCGCCGGCTGCAAAATGTACCAGCTTTGCACCGCCTCCCGCGTGAATAACCGGTCGACGAACTCGCCGAAATCGCGGCATTTTCGGACAGCAAGGCACTGCTGCCGCGGTCGTCGCTTCCGGTGCCGCATATACCGGTACACCGACTTCAGCCGGTCTTCCGGGCGCCGCACAAACCCGAAGACAAAGAAATCGTCATAGTGCTCGGGCTTCCAATCTCGGAACTCCGCTGCCGTCATGTGCCCGACCCGCACCCGGTACCCCAGCCACGGGAACAGCGTGGGCCGTATGCTGTGCCCGGCACACTTCGGCACGTGGGCGAACATCACTTTCAACTTTACGTTCCACTGTCGCCGCGTCATTTCTTCTGCTCAAGGTCTGTCGGTTGTGGGAAGATCATCTCCGTCAGTTTCTTCAACAACTGGGCCAACTGCTCGACCAGCCACCGCCAAATCCGCTCGCACAACAGTCTCACCAATTGCCACGCCATCGACCACGGCCAGTAGGCCATCCACCCGGCAATCCGCTGGCGGTTCTTTTCGTCAAACGGACTCGGCACCACCTGCGTCTCAAACGACGACCATGCGTAATCGTCCAGGCCCGGCTGCTGCTTGACGTATGCCGTCCACTCGCCGCGAAGGGACTCGGGCACTTCGGTTGGCAGTTCTCCTTCAATGACTCCAGCCTCGTGCTTCCGTTTCAGCCACTCGCGCCGGAGCCGGTCGTACAGCCGTCGCCGCTGGTATACCAACCAACACCATCGGATCAAACCCCACGCCACGCCGATCGCTACGTAGCCGAGCACCCCGATCACTACCCGCTTCGGGCTCAACCAAACGCTGGCGTAGTTCCATGCGTCGCTCAATAGCATGATCGCAGCCGTTGCGACGATCACGGCCACGGTCGCCAGCTCGGCTCGTTCCTGCTCGATCGCCCAGATCACCAATACGCTCGTGATGCCGATCGCCACCCACCACCAGGACGTGCCGGTCTCGAATAGCGTTACGATTTCTCCGACGAGCATGGTTCAACTCCTTGTTATAGCATCCTGATCGCGACCAGTATCGCAGCTCCGAGTATCAGCGTCACTCCGGCGGCAAAACAGCACATTGCCGGCTGCACGTGCTCGGCCAGCCAACTGTCGTCGTCGTGCTCGAATGTCGGCAGCACGCGGATCAACCCGTACGCCAACATCCCAAACGGAAACCCGCACGCCGCCGCTGCCAGCACCGCGTACCGGACTATCGTCTTGACCTTCATAGCTCGCTCCCTTGCTCCTTGGCCCGCCGTCTTGCGGCGAAACCGGCTGCAACGCCCATCACCAATAGCGTCACCGGCCACAGTGGGATGCCGACCAGCATGTCCAGCACCGCCGGGTACTCTCCCTTCGTAATACCGCGAAGAAACAGCGAAGACAATAGCAATGCCGTTGCTCCGCCTGCGTAGAACGCTATCGCCTCGCTCATTGTTCGCCCTTTTCAGAATCCCAGCGTCATCTGCGTCCACTCGTCGCCAAGTGCCTCTCGAACTTCCGCCCGCCACCGTTCCGCGTCCGCCGCCGTCCGCATCGCGTGTATCGTCGCCGCCCCTCGATCGCTGTCGTAGTCCTCGGCAATACCGAACAACTGCACCGCTCGCAACGCCTGCCAGCGGGCGAAGTCCTCCAGCTTCGGGTCGTCCGTCATCGTCGCCAGCGTCAGCCCATACGCCATCATCTCGACCATGTGATCGACCGCTTCGTCTCGGCCGGCGATGCCCTCGTCGTACCGCACGTCGGCGCCGTTCGTGTACGCAACCCACTCATCGAACACGTACAGCGGTGTGTCGTTCCAGTCCCGCTGCTGCTGCACGAGGTATAGGTTGTAAATTCGACCTCGCAGACTGCGCGGGACCGCCCTGGCTACGTCGGCCAGCGTCACGTCCGGCTCCGTCAGCCGGATGCTTCGGCCCAGCAGCACGTAGAATGCGTTCTCCCGGCCCGTCGACTTGAACACGTCCAATCCTGCGGTCGTCTTCACCGTCGTGCCGTTACCTGCTCGGAAGCCGTCCTGGGCCATTCGTAACCGGCTTGCGATACCGTGGCTGGTCTCGTGGCCCCACGTGACCCGATCGTTGTCGCGGTAGATGTGCCGGTCCGGCATCCGGCTGTCGATGTCCGTCAACACAACGCCGACGCCCCGGTTGCTCTGGTGGACCACCGGGCAATCGTCCCACTCCGGCACGACAAACCCCTGGATTTTCTGCCGCCACATGCCGCGACCTTCCCGCCTCGCAAACGCCTCCGCTACCCTGTACGTCAGCGTCTTGCCAACCGCCCTGGCGTAGCCGTATCGGATCAGCGCGTGGCCCAGGTCCGTGTTGCCGTCCCATGTCGTCACAATCGCCGTCGTCGGCCGCTTCCGCTGGTAACTGATCGTCAGCTTGCCGCTCTCGGCTGCCAGTTTCCGGATGTACGCCTCAGCCTCTCGTTTCAATGCCTCGTCGTCCGGCGACACCGCCACACCATACAGTTTGTATTCCTCGGTTCGCCGCCGGCCCACCTTCACGCTGATCGTCATCGGTCCCGTCACGGCCGCGTACGTCGCTTCCTTTTCCACCCACTCGTGCGGCCTCACGATCTTGGCGTACCCGATCAATGCCGCGATAGCCACGACGATCGCGCTGATGCCTCCGCCCTTGCCCGCCAGCAGGCTGAATAGAAATCCCATCGCGTTATCCTTCCACGGCCTCTCGCAGCCTCATGATCTTGTACCGCTTTGCCGCCCGCTTGATCTTCCACCGGGCGATCAGGCCCAACCATACGGCCTGCTGCCGGCAATGGACCCACACCTGCCACCTCCTGGCCGTTGCCTCTTTCATCAGTACCGGCTGCTCTTCGTTCGCTCGGTCCTCGAAGCTCGTCCGCGGCGGTACCAAAGCAACCGTCACGGGCCAGCGTGCGTGCGACAACACGTGCCCGTAATGCTCGTTCCAGTCCTCCGGGTTGTTCCGCAGCGACTTCGCGATGATCCGTGCCGCCCGTAGTCCCTCGAATCGCATCATGGCTCGCTCCTTTTCTATTGGACCATTCGCCTGTCTCCGCATCGCAACCGCCGACATGCCCTTGGCGTTTTCATTTCGGTTCGCCCCGGCCCGTTAATCCATAGTCGCGGTCGCCGCTGGGTCACCGTTTCGTAATTGTATGTGGCTCGCCAACCGCCATCTATCTCAGCGTAGGTCGGCCTCCAGACTGTTTTCAATTCCCCCAGCCTGAAACCCGTCGGTAATGTTGTCCCTGTCGTCATTGCCACATTCCTCTCCTGAACAACCGTGCCTCGCTTTCAGCGTTCCGCAGGTCCGTGTCGACCGCATCGTCTCTGGCCGTCGCCCAGCCTTGCCGCACAAGCTCCTGGCAGACTTGCGTGCCGTCTTCGGTCCGCACGTACACTCCGTCGCTCGTTATCGTCTCGCCTCGTGTGAGCGTCTCCAATGCCTTTTCGGCCGCTTCCGCGTACTGCGGGTCTGTCGGCCCTTCGATGCCCGGCAGGCTGTGAGAAGCCGTTTGCAGTAGCCTGACGCGGACGATAACGATGGTCGGTCCGTCCGTTCGGATCACTCGGCCCTCGAACGGTTCGCCGATCGGTGCCGGCTCGGGCGGGTCAAATGGCTCCGGGTCCGGCGGCAACGGTCCTGGGTCCGGTGGAACAGGCCCAGGAGGTAGCGGCTCTGGCGGTGGCGGGTCCGGCTGCACGTTGCAGGTGCCGGCCGCTCCCAACACCAACGTCACCATCAGGATCACCGCCGCAAGCCACCAGCAGAACTTTTTCATCGCTCGCCTCCCTCCGAAACGCCACCTGATTCACCGCCTGACCTCTTTCAGCATCGTGTAGATGTGGCCCCAATCCGATCCGTAATCGCCCGGCCCAGGCCAGATAACGATCCGCTTGACCGGGTGAACCCACGACCACCGTGCTGCTCTGCCCGGGTCGAAATCCGGGCTCTTCGTGTACCAGTCGTCGCCTCCGAAATAGCTCCCGACCTTCTTTGAGAAGGTCAGCGGGTACGGCTTGTTCGTGTGCTGCGTGTTGTCGAATATCGGCTCGTCGCCCGGCCTGATTCGCCGGCACTGGAACGTCGTCCAAATGCTGCCGGTGTCTACCTGAAACATTCGGCCAACCTCTGCCGTCAGCTCCAGCCGCCGCCGCATCTCCGCCTCGTCTGTCGGATCGTAGATCGAAATGCTCCAGCCTTCGTCTACTAGGTCTTCGTAGCTGCTGTACCGCGACATCCACCAGCGGTTCCCTGAGTACCCGACGGCTCCGTGGTTGTACCTGTTCACCGGTGCGTCCGGCGCGTGCTGCTTACAGGCATCATAGATCGCGGTATTCATCGCGTGCACACGATCGTTCTGCGCTCGGTGTTCCGGCCCTGGCCGGTAGAATGCCATCTCGTGGTCCACGACGCACCGGACGATCTCCGGCGGGTGGTCGCCTAACCGAGTCTTCAGGTTGAGCCAGCGTCGCGCGAACGACGTAGCGTTCATCGTCTTCGGGCAAATGAACATCTCCAACGGCACGCCTACCCGCTGGCAACGGTCAAGTGCCCTGTTCACAATCGTTTGGTTGCCGGCCGCCCACCACCATTGCAGCGACTCCTTGCCGGTAACTCGTGCTAGCTCGTCCAGCAGCAACTGCTCCAACCCATCTGGGTTATACCGCGGTGGCCAATAGGATACGCTCTGCCTTGTGTTGCCCGGAAGCTCTCTCATTAACACTAGAACTTCTTCCCGAGGTATGGTGGTGTCGTCGCTCATCGCTAGCTCCCTTCTTCTGACGAAACGAAATCGCTCAGGCTCTGGCTACCCAACTGCTCATACCCCCGCTCGTCCAAGTACATCGCCACCGCGTGCCGTACCGCCTGCCGGCCCACGCTCCATCCGTCTTTCATCGCCTCGCTTGCGTCGGCGTGTAGTCCCTGCTGGCTGGCTCCCGCGGTGAAGCCCGCCACGAACTCGCCCACATCTATCGCTCGTCCCATCGTGTTCCTCCTGTCCTGATGCTGCTCGTATTGTACTGCGGCTCCGCTTGTTTCGGCAAGCGTGCTGCCGACCTCGTGTCGCTAGTCACTCGAACAACTGCCCTTGCGCCTCTACCGACTCCAGTCTCCGTCTAGCTGTGCCCACTCCACCTGCCTCGGGCCGGATGTCGACGCCGACATATTGCCGCCCGCACTTGGATGCCACGGCACAAGTCGTACCGCTACCGCAAAACGGATCGAGCACTACGCCGCCCGGTGGACAGAACGACCGGATGAAGAACTCGGCGAGTCGCTCGGGGAACGGGGCCTCGTTTTCAGCGGCCAACGGATGGCCCATGTGGCCGCCGCCCACCTTGCAGTGAATCACGTTGCCCGGATTGGCCAACTTCGGTGGGCTGTATCCGCCGTTGCGTCGGGCGGCTTCCGGTGGCGTTCGCTTGCGAGCTTTACTACCACGGTTATGCTTGCGCTCGTTGATTCGGCGGCCGTCCTGCGTTCGGTAGCTCAGAGCGCCGCCCGGTGCGTATTTCGGCGGCTTTCCCATTGCCGTGCTGGCGCTCCACGGAAGCTTTCCGCCGGACGTGGCGCACACGATGAACTCGTAATCGTTCCGCAACCAATCCGGCCCGCCACTACCCGGAATCCCGACGCGATGGAATATCGGCGGTTTGCGGAGCGTGATTCCTCGGTCGACCAACTCGGCCATCAGCAAGATCGGCGTGGCCGAATAGGCGAACTTCCGCGTTCGCCCTTCGACGACCATCGCGACTAAGCCCTTTGTGATGCGGACCATCTCGACCATTCGATCGGCCATCCATGCGACCCACTCCCGGCCGGCAATCTTGTATTCGACACCGTACGTCCTTGCGTCCTCGTAGGGTGGGCTGCCAAACGTCAGGTCGACCGAGTTGTCCGGCTGTTCACGCATCCACGCTAAGCAGTCCGCTATTATGAGTTGGTTGTCAACCATTTAATCGTAACTCCATTATTCACTCGAACAACTGCCGTTCAGCAGGCTCGGGGGGCCCCTCCCGCCGCCTCAGCGGCCTCCCCCTGAACGCACCCGAATTCGGGGCTAACTTTGAGCCACGCACTGTAGCCCTCGTAGTCTTTCGCTGCGGCCAACGACTTCGGGTCGTGCCGTCTTCCGTCGGCGCTATCAGCCCTGCCGCAACTTAATCCGTTGAAATGGATGCAGTCCTTGCAGCGGACAACGCCAGCTTGCTCGACACCACGCAGCCGCTCGATCTCGCAGAGCAACGCCACGGCCTGCTCTTCGGCCTTCGTCCGGAACTTTCGGCGCGATCGCGTTATCGCAGCCAGCCGTTCTGCTTCGTTGATATTCACGCTTCACCTCCCGCCGCCTCCGCGGCTGCTAATGCCTCGCGTATCCCGTGATTCCAGAGCGTGCAGCGAACATAGCCGATCCGCTCTCCAATCGCGACGTCGCCGCACATGATAGGACCGCTCCCAGCCGCCCAAATGTTTTGGCCGACGAGCATTTCAGCCGTCTCGCAATTGCCGACGACAATCAACCTACTCTGCCCTACCGGGTCTTTGCCGCTTGGCGCGAGCCACAGTTTCAGTTCTCCGTCGTCTCGCGTGACGTCCCATACAATTGCCGCGATGCTCACGGTTTACCATCCTTTCCCGCCGCCTCCGCGGCTGCTTGAATCGCTTCATGTCCGTTCCACGACGGCATGTCAATTAGGCACTTGCCAATCGCTCCGTAGACCGCTAAATGGTGTCCGCCTTTTCTGCGCTGTTGTCTCGCTGCCGCCACCACGCTGCCAACTTTATTCCAGTCCCGATGCCACTGCCGCACCGATTCCCCAGACACGAAGTTCTCGCCGCAAATACACTCGTCGCCCTCGACCGCTGGTTCTTTTTCAATCGCGAAGCATCCAGGGCACACAAGCATATCATCGATAAATTCCATCACTCACCTTTCGCCGCGTCCGCAGATGCTTGGGCTGATTCAGGTGCGCTATCGAACAGACGCCCCTGTCCGTCCAAGATTTCCGCGACCGCCTCGTCACAACGCTTTTCGAGCCTCTTCGATTCGGACAACTGCCACTGATCGCGTGACAGGAAATACTCTTTTTGGGCAGTCCGCATGTGCTGGACTAGCCGGGCTAGTTCCGTTGCGTTCATCACGCACCGTCCTTTCCCGCCGCCTCCGCGGCTAGTGTACGGCTTGCGCCCGCTTGTTTGGCGTTAGGTCGTAGTGTGGCAGTTCCTTGTGGCCCTGAAACCACGCCGGGTGCATACCGACTTTCTCTGCCATCGCGTGTAGCTCGTCTAGCGTGTCGGCGAACATGTGGCACGATTGCAACCACGGCCACATCTTGCTTCGCTTCACCGTTCGTAGGTCGTCAACGTATACCGTCATTGCATTATTTCCTTAGTATTGCTAACGCCCGCGTCAGGTCCATCGAAGAGCGGCGAACTGAAGCCGTTGTTTTGTTGCCGAACGTCAACACGTCCTTATCCGCATCCGATTCTGCACGAAGTTCCCGCGCGCGTTTTAGAAACCGCTCCGCCTCTACAATGCTGGCCTTAAGACTAGCTGCGTTCATGTGTCATTCTTCTTCCTTCTCGTCGCACTCGTGCTCGTGGTAGCACTCGTTGCAGAACGGCCCTTCCCCGCAATTGCAGTAGATCGAGCCATCGCCTACACCGGCGTGCCCTGTCGGCTCGTCGCACTCGCAGCACATTTCAAGTCGCTGGCTCATGTGTCGCTTCCTTTCTCCAACCCTGCCTCCGTCCACCCCGACTCCAATACGCCGCTAAATCCGCCGCTGCCCTCTATGCCGCTTCCCTGCCGAATCGACTTTCTGAACGCCGTAGCTTCGTCCGGTCGTAGGCACAGTGTTCCGGCATTCGCGAGATGATCGCGGTCAACTCCTACAAAGAGCGTCACCCGCTTGTGTGGCCCGTTGTTCGTCCATCGCATCTTGACTATCATCGCTCGTCTCTCCTTTCTCAAATTGTCCACGCCTCGCGTCTACAGCGACACGAGGTCTCTCGCTCGATCGATCTCGGCCTGCGTGACGTCGCGGCCCAGGATCGTCTCCGCTATCGCTCTCGCCGATACTCCAGCTCTGGCCATGCGCTCCATGCACTCCGCCTCGACGTCCGAAACCGGGCGCGCAACGATAGCGGCCGCAAAATCGCGGACCTCTCGCTCGTGCTGTTCCAGTGGACGTCTCATATCTATGCTCGCGGTTCCAGTTGGCATACCGTAATTATTTCTGACTCCGCTCGTTTGTCAACCCGTATTTTAGGGTGGTTTCGTGTCTATCTTTTTCCCGTCAGTCCAACCAAAACGCACATCAATGCGCCCAGGATCGCAACCGTCGCCAGCCCGGCGCCGAAATACTGCATGCCGAGAAACCCGATCGCCTCACGCAACGGCTCCGCTTCTGGCGGAATCGTGTCCAGCGCGTGCTCCAGCTTGGTCGCCGTCACCGCTCCTACAACCAACGTCGCCGCAATCCCAATCCCGCAAAACACCAGCCCTACGGCCCCTGCCGGCCCGCTGCCGGCCCGCTGTCGTGCTCGTGTCGTTTGCCCCGTCGTCTGAATGATGCCGCCAGACGGCTGGTTTGGGCTCCTGGCGGGCACTTCCGGCGACGGGTCGCTCAGATAGTTCGCCGGCACCGTGACCGACCCCCTGCACTTCGGGCAGACGATCCGCCGGCCCTGCATCGCCGCGGTGATCAACAACGGCCCGTCGCAGTGCGGGCAATCACTGGGCAAGCTGTTCATGCCGTTCCTTCCGCTCCGCCCAGTCGCCTGCGGTCATCGCGAACGCATAGGCCGTCTCCCAGTTGCCGCCCGGCACCTCAAAATAGTCCGGCAATGTCGATACGCACCGGAAACCACACCCGCGGAAAAACAGTTGGGCGTTCAGGTTCTGCTCCCGCACGTACGCCATCAACCGCCCTCGCCTCTTCCAAGTCAGTTTGCCGGCCACTTTCGCAACCAGCTGCAGGCCGACGCCCTGCCGGCGACATTCGCTCCGAACCGCCAAATTCACGATCGTGAATACCCGTCTGTTGAAATCGTAGATCATATAGCCCAATACCCGGTCGTCGCGTTCCGCCACCAACCCGATGCAGTTCCTCTGCCGTAAAGCCAGCAGAAAATCCTCCTCCCGCCAAGGGTACTCAAACGTATCCCGTTCAATGCCAAGGACTTCCGATAGGTGCCGGCGTAGCAGCCAGTTAACCGTCGTCGTGCCCATCGCTTGCCTCACTCCAGTCTTGGGGTGCTGGTAGTCCCTTTGGGTGGTCTGATTCTACCGTGTTCGCCTCCAGCGCCTCCATCTTTTCTACCAACTCGGTCAACGCGATCAACTGCTCTGCCGTCATCTGGTCGGCCGCTATTTCCAGCCGCGTGTCCTCGGGCCGCTCGTGCCGGATGGTCACCACCCGCTTCGGCAAACCGAGCAGTTCATCCGCCGCTTTCCTGGCCGCCAGCTTCTCTTTCCATGACGTATCGACCGAATTTATGCATGCCATGTACGTGCCGTAGCTCTCCGCCACCAGCACCTCGATCGGCTTCGCTACGCCCGCAACCAGTTCTTCCCGGGCCAGCCGGATGTACCCGTTTGTCGCCGCTATCTTCAGCCCGTACTGCCGCCGGAAGTATTCGTGGATTCTGATCGTCGGCCAGCCCTTCGTGATCGCTTCCATTGCAGCTAGGATCATGTGCTGCTTGGTCTCCGGGTGCTTTCCCGGCCTTTCTAGCGGGTTTGGGTTCTCGTTGTCCGGTCGGTCGATCATCGCGTCGTTCCTGTTATTGCCATTCTAATGGCGTCAGCGGCTCGCTCTGCTCCATCGTCCCGGCTCACATCCAACTCGGTCGTAATAGCCCTGTATTCCAGTTCCAGCCGTGCGATCTTGGATTTTCTCCCGCTCAGCCACACGCTGTCTTGCGTCGTCCCGCGCCGCCGCCTTCTGCTGGCGGTCACAATCTGGCTCGCTTTCAGCACGAACAAATGCACTTCCGCGACACCTCTGGCCTGCTCTATAAACGACCCGTTGAACAGCCTGTCGCCTTCCCACGCTACGGCTCGCGTCGTTCCGTTCTCGGATTCCGCCCGTAACCATTCTAGCGCCTTCGGCTGAACCGACATGGCTAATCTGTCGGTGCCTCCGAATAGGTCGTCCTGTTCGTAAACTCCCAGAATCGCTACATCTTCGGTCCGCAGCCCTTTCACAGGCCCGTCATTAAACGGTTCTAGGCCGTCTATGCCGCCCAACACAAGCCGCATGACCGTGGTCTTCCCCACGCCCGGCTCGCCTCCTACGCCGATCAGCTTCATCTGAAATCCCCCGGCTTCAATGCCGTCGCTTGGGCCAGCTTCTTGTTGCCGCACGGCACGCCCGCCTCGCCTCCGTTCCGGTCCGCACAATAAAGGCAGCCTCCCGGGTCGCAGCCCTCGATCGGTTGGAATGGCACTCGCGTATCCGTCCTCCGGTACATCGGCACCCGCCTGCCGTGGCATTGATCCGCCGTGGTGTACTTCGGACCTAAGCTTACTCCTGTCTTGTTCGCTATCTTCCCGTTTGCGTCCCGCTCGTACTCGTACTCGTAGCACAATCCCATCGTGACGCCCGCTTTCTTCGTCTCTCGCAAAAACAAGTCCAATCCCTGTCTCCTGTAGTCCTCCGCGATGGTCCGTAGCCCGCCTATCGTTTCCGTGAACAGTTCCTCGAATAACTCGCCTCGGTCCTTGAAGATCGCCTTCATGCGTTTGATCATCGGCCGTGCTGCCGGGCTCACTATCTCCACGAACTTGAAAATCAAGTGATCCGCCCCGGCCGCCGCCAGTTTGTGTATCAGCTCCACAACCTGTTCGTTGCTCGTCACTCCGGCGATGATCGGGTTCACCTGTATGCTGCAATAGATACCCCGCTTCCTGGCTTCGCTGACCGAGGCTATCATGGCGTCCAGCGGTGCCGCGTTCGGGCTCAACCGCCTCCAGTCGTCCGCGTCCGGCGTGTTTATACTAAACTGCTGGTAGCTGAACCGGTTCTCGCGCAGCATATCCCACGCCCAACCCGGCGGCACCTGCCGCGTCAGGAAGAATATCGGGAGTTTGTTGTCTACCGCCACCTGTGCCAATCGGCGGGTGTTCTTGTAATGCGGCTCCAGCTTCGGCTGAAATGGCTCCGTAAATGAGCTGATGTAGAATGCCGTCGCCAGTTTCATCTTGCTCACTTGCTTACGTATCTTTTCTGGGTAGCTCGGGTCCACGACCGTGATGCCCTGCCCTCTGTACCCTCGCAGGCCGTTGTTCACGTAACACATCACGCAACGCACAGGACAGGCTCCGCCATACGGCTGCGTCAGTAGAGCCTCGGTGTAGCACGGCCTCGGTCGCTTGCCCGGTGGCTCCACTTTCGACTTGTACCAGCCTCGAAGCGGCACGTTCTGGTCGAGCACCACATGCGGCGCCGGGTCGAGGAACACCTTCAGCCTCTTCCTGTGCTCCATCGTCGCGTTCCGCGTCATGCCTATGTGCCGGTACTCGTATCGCCAGCCAGTCCGCTCGTCGACCCCGCTCTCGTCGGAGATTTTGCCTTCCATCTGCAAAAAGTGATCGTAGCTCATCGCTCTACTCCGTTCGTTTGTCCGATCAGCGCCACCAACCAGCAGTGGCTTCGTGGCGGCCATTGCAATGGTCGCCCGGCTCGTTTCATCATCTCGGTTATATTGATGCAGTGCGCCTCCGGTGTCATGTAGATCGGCCCCTTCCAATTCCCTGTTCGTTGCCGCCGGGCGTAGGTTAGCAGCTCCTGTCGCACGGCTCGCTGCCAGTACAGTAGATTGCGGCACTGCCGGTCAGTCCACCCCTCATGCCTTTCCTTCATTCGTCTCGCCCAAGCCTCAAGCTCAAACTTGAAACCAACCAATAGCACTTTCCCGTCCCCCAGCCGCTTAGTTCGCGGAGGACATCTCTTCGCTTTCCCGTAGTTCGGGCAGCCCCTCGGGTGCCCATAGTATGGCTTTCGGCAAAGAGCTGCCGCCTGTAACAGCGTCACCGTATCCGCTGGTTTCACAATCCTGTCGCTGACGTAATCGATCGGCTTCATGCGCCTATGTTCCAAAACAGCCAACGCGTCTCCCTGTTCTCGATCTCTCGCGCTAGCCACTTCCAGGCCTTCAAGTCATAGTAGGGGTTGCAAGGGAAAGGGCACTCGGTGTCCACGCGGTCCCGGTAGGCATAACCTTCATCCACTATCTCGATGCCGAACTTGGGCCGCGTGCCTACCTTCTTCTCCAGGTACTTCCAGACGCTGGCTTTCGGTCTGCTGTACCCCATGTGCAGCACCACGTTCGCCGTTCCGCCAGCCTTCTTCAGGCCACGGATGACTCCCGCTGCCAGCGTGCCGCTGCTGATGCTCACCAACCACGTCGCATCGTGCATCATCTCAGCCGGCACGGTCGCTACTTCCGCTGCTGTGCCGTTCACCGACTCTTGCAGTTTCAATGCGTTCGGTAGCATGTAGCTCGCCCGGCCGTAACGCCTATTCAGGTCGGTCTTTGCTCTGTTGTACAGGACGGCGCTCATGCCGGCCTCGAACGGAACCAACTCGGCACCGAGGTCACGGCACCGTCGCTGATTCTCCCGCAGCCCTGCCTCTCCTTTGTATTTCGGGTAGTAGACAACAGCCTTTTTCTTCAGTGCCCGGCAAACCCATGCCACCCCCCACCCCGCCTTGCTATGCAGGGTGTCCATCGCCCCTATCACCGGCTCTATCCTTCCGCGCAAGTGCAGCTCCAGACCTCGCACTTTCGCGAAGCTCGGACCCGGTGCCGGACTGCATAAGTCATCCCGTTTCACGCACACTGGATGCCCGCGCAGCTCATGTATTTCCGTGCGCGTTCCCGTCACTACTAACGGCATCGTCGCACCTCACGCGGCAAGTGCTGCGCGAGCCGTCTCGCCGTCGGGCCGGCTGCTCGCATCGCCTCGCCAATCTCTTTTATGTCCTTCCCGATCCAGTAGTTGCCCTTCCGCCAGCTCTTGTACTTGCAGAGCACGGTCTCGGCTTCCTGTATGTTGATCTGTCGGTCGTACGATGGTGGTGCCTTGAGTGTCCTGAGACTATCGATAACGGCCTGCGTTACCTCCTCCACCTCCTCGCTTGTGATCTTAGCTCTCCAGTCGCCTCGCAGCACCTGGGCAGCTCCCTGCACCGGGTCTCGGTACATGCTCAAGCTCGCCTCGCTGAAATCCACTGTTCGGCCCAGGCACCGTTCCCCCATGTCGGCAATCTTCCATGTGATCCACGGCCCGAATACCGGGATAGCCTTTACTTGATTCGCTACGTCGGCGTACCCTGGCTTGCTGAATATCTGCTCCACAATGGATTCCGGCTCGCCGTGCTCCCTCAACCAACTCAAAGTCCTTCTTGCTGCTTCCCCTCGCCAATGCCGCCGCTCCGCCCCTCTCCTTCCTTTCGGTATGCTGTCCTCGATAGCGTCGTAGTACGCCTTCGCTGTTGTCTCCATCCCTATCTCGGCCGCCAACCCAAGGTTGTAAAAACACCAGTATGCCAAACTTGTCCGGTCCTTCTGATCCCGGCTCATCTCCGCACCGTACAGCACGTTGTACACCGGGTCCAAGTCGTTCGTCGCAATCAACCGTGCTCCGAATTTCAACGCCGTTTTTAGCTCATTCTCGACTTGAATCGTACTCATAGATCACGTTCCCGTTGTCGTCCACTCGTGCCGGCTTCATCACTCCGCCAAACATCTGGTATGGCGAGTGGCCCGTCTTCGGGTTATTCCAGATAGACCGCAACGCCTCTCGAACCTCGATGCCCTTGAACCGTGCACATCGCTCTGCCGAACCTCCGAACAACTGGCAACTCTCCAGCGTGCTCGCCTCAAGCCCCTCGTAATGGTCCATGTCCTCCGCAACTTCGTCCCACGTTACTTGGCCGTTCTGCTTACACAGCAACAGCGCTGCGGTGAATTGCCCGCGGCTCCACTTGTGTCCGTCGTTCAGTCCACAGCAACTTCCTCCGTCGCAGCGCTCTTTGAAGTCCGCGTCAGACACGTAGAACCGCATGCCGCATTCGTGTGCCGTCTTTTGCATCGCGTCAACGTACGGCCGCTTGATCGTCCGGTTCAGTCGCATGTAGCCGCGCCGCCGGCTGTGCTTCTTGTAGAACTCGAACAGGTCGTAACCTGCCAGCTCGCTCATCACGCCCAGCTTCTTCCGCAGTGCTGTCGATCTCTGCTCCAGGCAGAAGAACTCCGTGCTCACGCTGTCCGCGCCCTTGCTCGCCGCACCCCGTATCAGCGCCTCGTGCTGTGGGCTGCTCACGCCGATGATGAACGGCCTGAACCGCAGCGTGACGCCGCCGATGCCAAGGTCAGCTATCCTTCCAATGGCATCCAGTCGCGCCGCCGGGCTGTCAACCCCTCGCTCGATCGCCGCCGCTTTCATAGCGTCGAGCGTAATGATCGACACCTTCACATGCCAGTTCGTCGCGCCGCGGAATAGGTCCGTGTACCGCTTATCCTTCGTCCACCAAGTGCCCTTCGTGCTGAAGCTGATCGGGTACTCAATGTCTCGGAAGAACTTCAACAGCTTCAGTCCGTGCCCGTGCTGCCGCTCGATCGTACAAAACGGGTCGCTCAATCCTCCCCACTGCATCACCTTCCGCTCGTCCACGTAACGCCGAAACGATGATTTCGTTCCGGGCTCGAAAATCCGCTTGACCTTCTCGACGTTTACCACCTTTACTCGGCCCGCGGCGTAATCGTCCTTCGTCGTGCCGACGGCCCGCTGGAACTGACTAAAGCAATACATGCAGCCGAATCCGCAGTTGCTATAGGTGTCAAACGTCATCGGCATCGAGCAATCCGTCAACTCTCCTGTCCATCTCGGGCTACCGTATCCTTGCTGTAGCTTGGATTTCATGCGCCTGCCGTCTCCTTCGGCGTGTAAATGATCTTCTTGCCGTCCACGCCCAGCATGTCGGCAATCGCCTGCTTGTCGTCTTCCGTCTTGTACCGCACGATGAACCGTTTCAGCGTCGCATCCTCGCCGGCAACCTCCGGTGGCGGCAGTTCGTCGTCCATTTCGCCCTCTAGCCCAAGTTCGTCGTTCCACTCGCTGTGTTGCATCGCGTCTAGCTCGTAGTCCTCGAACCCCAGGCTACCGACGAGCTCGTCCGGCATCGCGTTCACTTGCTCCGACAGCTTGCCGAAGTTCCAATCGCCAAGCTCCGCCGTCTTGTTGTCGGCGATAGCGTATGCTTTGGCCTCTTCGCCGCCCAGGTCGCTGCGTACAACGTCAACCGTCGACCACCCCAACGAGATCGCCGCCAATACCGTGCCGTTCCCTGCCAGCACCGTGCCGTCTCGGTTCGTTACTATCGGTCGCTGCTGGCCGAACTGCTTCAAGCTCGCGGCGATCGCTTCGATGTTCCGGTCACCGTGCGTCCTGACGTTGTCCGGGTCAAGCGTCAGGGTAGCTATGCTTGCTTGTTCTGTATTCATCGTCGTTTCCTTACTATATCAGTTCAGCCGCGTCGTACATCTGCTTCTTACCGTCCATCCCGAGCCTCTCCATCCACATCTGCTTCTCGGTCTCGTCCCGGTACGTCAGGATGAATCGGCCCAGCCACTCCGTCGCCGCTGAGCCTCCGCCTTCACTCTGTTGCGCATCACTCGGCTCCGGCGCCTCCCAGTCCTCCTTCAGCAGCGACTCCATCTCGAAATCAGCGAAACCCGTTGCTTCCTGCAACTGCCGGTTGAACTCGCGCATCTGGTCCGCCAAACGGTCGTAGTCCCAGCCTCCCAGCTCGCCTGTCTTGTTGTCGGCGATAGCATACGCCGTCGCCTTCGCCCCTTCCAGCGTGCTCCGCACCGCGGCAATATCTTCCCAGCCCAACGCCTTCGCTGCCGTCCAGAAACCGTTGCCCGCAAGGATCACGTTGTCCTCGCTGATGACGATCGGCTTCTGCTGGCCGAACTTCGCCATACTCTTCTTGATCGCCTCGATGTTCCGGTCCGAATGTTCCCTCGCGTTCTCTGGGTCCGGCGTCAGGCTGTCGACTTTCACTATTTCGATCTTCACGCTACGCTCCTTCCTTCTCGATGTCCGATAGCATCGTCGCCGCGTCCTTAAGGCACGCTTTGCATAAATGTTGGTCGACTTTTAACGGGCTCCACCGGACGAATCCGTCATAGCCGTCATGTCCGAACGCGATGCCGAACAGGAATGAGCTATCCGGCTCGAAGACGGTGTGGCACAGGTCGCAACTATATGTTCGTTTGCAGGCCATCGCCTCGCCCTTGCCGTTACAGTACCGCTATCGGATGATCATTTCCCGTCAGAACGTAGGCGTCTTCGTTTTCGTCGTATTCAACGTGCAGTTCCACGAAGTGCCTGCCGTCGTCCACCGAA
>Ga0180434_10003884_pt1 | contig 18634 bp, 13 predicted proteins | sample SS_ome_7_FD_132453 | JGI IMG/M metagenome (GOLD analysis project Ga0180434, IMG submission 132453) | Hypersaline lake sediment archaeal communities from the Salton Sea, California, USA - SS_1_D_2 metaG | ecosystem: Environmental > Aquatic > Non-marine Saline and Alkaline > Hypersaline >...
CGGATATTACAGGAATCGCCATTTCAGCACTGTGATACGATGGACATAATCTATATTTTCAGGCATTTAATGCCAGTGGGAAAGTATAAGAGATTGATGAATGATGATTTGAAGAAAGAAAGGCAATAAGAAGGAACGAAATGATGGAGGTATATGTATAGGTCGTGACTGACTGTTCGGGACCAAACATATAGATTACCAGGTAATGCGATGAAAACACGAGTCCATTCGAGTGTTCGCGTGGTTTTCAACTGAATTGAATGCAGAATGCGATATATACGAATACGAAGTTTATAGGAGGTATCCGTGCAATCCACCGTCTGGATATGCCGAGCGAATAAGGAACTTACCGAGACATGGTCGGATCGTGTAGAACGGCTTTTGAATACCATGGGGATTGATCGACTGTTTCGTTCAGGGGATCTGGTGGGTATTAAGATTCATGTGGGCGAACGGGACAAAAGAACATTTTATGGCCCCGAAATCGGAGCACGGGTCGTTAAAACGGTCGATTCTCTCGGTGGTAAGCCGTTTTTCACTGATACATGCGTGTTGTATCGTTCACCACGTGCTGATGCCGTTGGTCATACCCGGTTGGCCGCGGAGCACGGATACGGCATTGCCGCTTCTGGTGCACCGTTTATCAGCGCGGACGGCCTGACAGGTGGATTCGAAGAAGAAATTACGATTCCCGTCAGAGGAGGGGTGTCTCTCAGGGTGGCGGGTATGGCGCGTCGAGTCAGTGCCATGATAGTTATCGCTCATGCAACCGGTCACTTGGGTACCGGATACGGCGGTGTCCTAAAAACATTGGGAATGGGGCTGGCCTCACGTAAAGGCAAACTGGCCATGCACTCGGTTTCCAAACCATTCATCAGAACAGCCCAATGTATCGGATGTGGAACCTGTCTCTCATGGTGCCCCGTTGACGCAATAGCACTTATCGACGGTACGGCGAAGATAGATAAGCGCGTATGCATCGGGTGTGGGGAATGTCTTGCCGCATGCAGATATGATGCCGTTGGATTCGATTGGAAGGCGTCGGCTGAGTCACTTCAGAAAGGGATCGCCGAACATGCATTGGCAGTAATGCATGAGCGAACTCATCGCTTTTTTCATCTATCCCTTGCACTGAACGTTACGAAAGACTGCGATTGTCTGCCCGATCCGGGTCCGCCTCTTTTTCCAGATATCGGCATTCTGGGTTCCTGGGATCCCGTTGCGATTGACCAGGCTACGCTTGACCAGATCGAAGCCCGGACACAACGAGCTCTCGTGTCATGGTCATATCCGAATATCGATCCAACCATACAGCTGTCCCATGCAGAATCCATCGGGCTCGGATCAAGGACATACGAACTCATAGAAGTGGATTGATTGTGAGCACATTGAGCCGGTATGTTCTCAAGGAACACCTGTTTCCATTTCTTGGTGCACTATCCATTCTGACCTTTATCCTGATCCTCAATCATCTTTTAAAGGTTTTCGATCTATTGCTCGGGCGAGGAGTACCTCTGTGGGCGGTTTTCCGACTGCTCCTTCTCATGTTACCTTTTACATTCGCGTTGACGGTACCCATGTCAGTACTTGTGGCAACACTCATGACCTTCGGTCGATTGAGCGCCGATTCGGAGACCATTGCGGTCAGAGCCAGCGGGACCAGTCTTGTGCGATTGCTCAAGCCCGTTCTTTTCGCGGCATTCGTGCTTTCTCTCCTCATGATATATTTCAATAATACCGTGCTTCCGGACGTGAATCATCAATATGCGGCTTTGTATTCCGACATCAGTCGAAAAAAACCGTCGGTGAATATTAGAGAAGGTGTGTTTATAGATGATTTCCCGGGATATCATATCCTCATCGAATCGGAAAACAAGGAGACCGGCGAACTGCAGGGCGTCACCATCTACGAAGATGGCGAAGGTACCGAAGGTTCCAGGGCAATCTTCGCGGAACGCGGAATTCTCGAATCACGTCCCGATCAGGATATGTTGACTTTCTACCTGTTTGACGGCGAGATCCATGAAATCGATTCTGAGGATCCGTCACGGTATCGACGACTTGTCTTCAAGAAAAACAGTATACACCTTTCCGGTCTTCATCTTACGCTGGACAGGAGAAAGAGAAGCTATAAAAGCGATCGCGAGATGACGCCGACGGAAATGCGTGAGCGAATCCACGGTTTTGAGGGGGAAATTCATTCCGTGGAGCAGCGAATCCGGACCATGGTTGATGACCGTCTTGCGCGGACATTGAGTTCGCTATGGCCGTCCAAACCGGTTGAAACACAGGATGTACCATACGGACCGCTGGCCGAACGGAATATCTCAATGCGGTTACAGAACGAGGAACAGGCCATACGGTATAAAGAGCGTGATATAAGCCGATATCAGGTGGAGATTCAGAAGAAGTACAGCGTCGCGTTCTCATGCCTGGTTTTTGTATTGGTCGGGGCACCTATCGGGATTGTAACACGCCGGGGCGGTATCGGTACCGGGTTGGGCATCAGTCTCCTCTTTTTTGTCATTTACTACGTGTTCCTCATCGGGGGGGAAGAACTCGCGGACCGGCGTTATTTATCTCCGATCGTGGCCATGTGGGGGGCGAATATAGTCGTAGGTTCGGTAGGACTTTACCTGGTTACCGTAGTTCTTCTCGAATGGGGTCCGGGACGATGGGCATTGAGACGGATCAATCCGAGAAGAATCATTCAAAAAGATACCGATGAATCGGACACATGAACTCCACGTTTGATCGATACGTAATCCGCGAATTTCTAAAACTGATAGCCATTTCATTGGGAGCGTTTATCATCATATATCTCCTTGTTGATATTCTGGATAACATAGACACCTATATCGACAGGCAGGCACCGGTTCGATCGGTGTTTCTGTACTATGTTTATCTCTGTCCATATATAATAGTTCTTACCCTGCCGATAGCCATGCTTCTGGCGTCTATGCTTTCCGTGGGAGGATTAGCACGGAATAATGAACTGGTTGCCATGAAGGCGAGCGGAGTCAGTCTCTATCGGATACTGTCACCGCTGTGGGTCGTGGGGCTCATACTCAGCTTTCTCGTGGGGTTTATAGGAGGATGGGTATATCCTGAGACGAATGTTCGAAAAGATCGTATCGAACGCGAAGAGATAAAACGGAAACGTTCCCGGGAAGGCGAACCGAAGCGGAATCTGGTGTATCAGGACGAATGGGGTAGAATCTATCACGTTTCATACTTGAGACCGGACAAAGGTACAGCGGAGGGTATCCGGATCATCTCCGGTGAAGAAGGAACTGTTGACTGGAGGATCGATGCGAGACGAGGCGTATTCAACAGTGATCTCTGGAATCTTACAGATGGTGTTCTTCGGGTATTCCGAGGAGATCGGGAAGTCGTAGCACCGTTTCGTATGATCCGTTCGGAAAATTTCAATGTCAGCCCCACGGATCTGCTCGGAAAACCCCGGGATCCTGAAGAACTCGGCGTTCAGGAGTTGAGACGGCTCATAAAACGAATGAGTAGGAGCGGACTCTCAACAGCGAAACAGGAAGTGGAACTCAACCTCCGATTCAGTTTTCCCCTGGCCAATTTTCTGATGGTTTTACTCGGTGCTCCACTTGCATCCAATCCGCGTCGTTCCGGTCTAGCCTTGAGTTTCGGGCTCTCTATCGCGATCAGCTTCGTGTTCTTCGGTTCTATTCGAGCATGCCAGGCGCTGGGGCATCATGAGACGCTGCATCCGGCAGTAGCGGCCTGGATACCTGATATTGTTTTTTTCGTCGCGGGATCGTGGATACTGACCAAAGTCAGGAAATAATAGGAGATGGCCTGCGGCCGGTTGAAGGTTGAAAGTTATAGAAGGAGTGAGGAAGTGAGGAATCAGGAGATAAAGGTTAGAAAGAATTGAGGTATTATTCCATTTTGATCCGCTAATCCTTAGGAAATAAAGCAATGAACATCAGGGAGAGCACTGCATCGCCGCATTTCAAAGCATTCATCGTCGTAGCGATAGGTGTTGTTTTCGCCGTGTTTTATGCCACCATCATACCGTTTGGTGAGAAGCCGGACGAGCCGAGTCATATGGCACGCGTGGTGTATCTTGCGGAATCAGGCGCGGAACCGCGGATGTTTGATTCGTCGATATTCCCCGGTATCGTGATATATGAACGTATACAACCTCCGTTATACTATCGCCTGTCTTCATACATCATGAAATGTCTACCCCGCGTCGATTGGAGCATTTCTCCTGATCGGGGTTTCGGATGCGTGGATAGGGGGAGACGGTTTCAATTGGATGCAGCGCGCGATCCCCCTCTTCACGTGCTTGTTATCCGATGTCTCGGCATACTGTTTATCGCAGTATCGGGATTATGTGTGTATTGTGCGGCATATCGAGTCTTCACGCAACCTCATGATGCTCTGGCCGCACTGATACTGTATATGATGACACCCCAGATCCTTTTCGTTGGCAGTTCGGTGTCAAATGATGCTCCGGCCATGTTTATGGGATCATTCATCGTTGCATATATGACATGGCGATCAAAATTAAACCCCGTTTTATTCGGCGTCGCGGCCGCGGTTTTCGTTCTGGCTGGTATCGGCATAAAAGAAAATCTCGCGGCGTTTTTAATCGGTATTCCGGTTCTCCTGATATGGCGGCGTTCTGGTAGACAATGTATCGCATCATTCTTCGGATTTATGGTTGGATTGTGTGCCGTGTTCGTTGCGATCTGGATTCGTGGTCACCTTTCATTTCACGGTCTGATCGATGCCTGGAGTTGGCGACTCTCCCATAGGGCCGTCAATCTTGTAAGTCTGGTTCCGAAAGACTATCCTGTAGCTATTGGATCGCTCATTCGATCCTACTGGGCGCAGTTCGGCTGGATGGATATACACCCCCCGGCGGGGATATCATGGCTGTGGTATTGTCTCATACTTGTTTCATCAGTCGGTATTGTCATCGGTCCCGTCCGAACACGGCTGAAAGTCTTTCCTTTATACATATTGCTCGGATTCGCGGTGCTGGGATGGCTGTTCTCTCTTGGATCGTATAGCCAGATTCAGGGTCGGTTTCTGTTCCCTTATGCTGCCGCTGTCTCCATAATCCTGGTGTATGGACTGTCAGGTGTCCGAATTGGGAAGTGGTGGTGGATTCTCGGCATTTTGCTCATGGGTGTCAATATTGTGTGCATTCTTCAGCTCGGGAGCTTTTATCGGAACAGTTACTGGCCCGAAGACCTTGAACTCGATGCTCACCAGTGCTATGCTGATCGTATCGTATTGAATACCCTGTCAGACGGATTTGAGATCGGGCAAACATTCCAATGCGAAGAAGGCGGTTTGAGTGTGATTGATCTCGTATTCGAGGGAACTCATCGCGTACGCGGCGTCGTGGAGATGTCGCTTGTGGTCGAGAATACCAAGCGTGTGGTTAGAACCTCCCGAGCGGACACGGACTCAATCAAAACGGGAGAGTATACACGGTTTACATTTGAACCGGTGATGAAATCAGCGCGAAGAAACTTTTCGCTTAGAGTACGATTGGTTGATTCTTCAGGAACGGGTGATCTTTCCCTCAGGTATGCATTGGGTGATTTATTCCCGGAAGGAACTCGTCTCGAAGATGGACTCGTTCGGGAGGGCGATATTCGGTTTGTCACGTGGTGTAGATTGGAAGAATAGCAAAAGGAGATAACAATGAAACTTTTTAAGTGGGTGATTGTCATCGTAATAGTTGCGTTGATAGCATCCGTGGGGAACAGTTTATGGAGATCCATGAATTTTGACAGTTCGGTTTCCGGCTACGTACAGAATGCCATTCGGGCCAAGCCGGATGATATCGTGCAACGTGTTATGGAACTAGCCTCGGAGTATGATATTTCGATTGAATATGAGGGTATCCTGATTCTGCCGCTGAACGAGGGTTGGGAAGTTACCTGTACATATGATATCCCGATTGGAATCGGTGGTTTCTCGTATACGTGGCATAGAAGCGTTGTTGCGCGGACTCGATTCGGTGGTACGGCGTGAAAAATGCGATGAGGATTATATCGGTGGAAAATGTGAAAAGAACGTGTCTTCAGTGGTTCGTTCTTGTTGGATGTATCGTCTTCCCCGCGAAGGCTCAAGTTATTCCCATTGAAGAACTTCATTTCAATGATGAGCAAGGTATACCCGCCGCTCCGTATAACATCGGCTCCGAAGTTCGTATAAATGGAGTTGTTACGGCCGGTACCGGTACATTCGCGGATATACGGACGGAAATCTTCGTCCAGGATTCCACCGGAGGTATCCTCGTATATCGGAGTGATTTTATATACAACGTCGAACTCGGAGACAGTGTTACCATAGATGGAGTAATTGATCAGTATCAGGGAACAACTGAAGTCATTCCAACATCCGTAACGATTGATGGAACGGGTGCGGCGATTCCGGAGCCACGGGTCTTGACCTGTGCGGATCTTACCGGGGCATTTCAACCCGATTACAGTGAACCGAACGAAAGCCGGCTGGTGACGGTACGATCCGCTTCATACGACGCGGATTCTGAGACGATAAGCGATGGTACGGGGACGTGTACCCTGTACATTGATTCCGATACCGGCATAGGAGATGTAATCTCCGGCACCTATGATATTACGGGCATATTAAAACAGTGGGATTTTTCCGCGCCGTACACTGAGTATTATGAATTACTCCCCCGATTCCCTGATGATATCCAGGCGTCACAGGGCCCGAATTTTACCGCTGAACCGCGGGAAGTGAATCTTCAATACGACGGTTTTGATATTGTATGGACTACCGACACACCCGCTACGACCGAGTTACTCGTGGGGCTGGAATATCCGGGAGATATCGTTACGCTGGTGGATCCGGAACTGGAAATATCCCACACCGTTTCAGTGGATGACTTGCAACCCGCGACGATCTATAAGGTCCAGGCGATCAGTTCGGATGCGGAAGGCGTCACTCGAAGTCCCGTCTGGAGGGTCTCCACGTCTTCGCCGCCTGAGTGCAGTGGTTCCATAATCGCCCATTTCAACCAGAGTGTAGAAACGCGCTATGTGCTTTACGACTATGCCAATGGAGATGCACAGTATCAAAGAAGGTTACTCGATCGCATCAACGGCGCTGAGTTTTCCATAGACGCATGTCTGTATTCACTGACAGTGCCCGAGATCACATCGGCACTCATAATAGCTAAAAACCGGGGTGTTCGAGTACGATTTATCTATGAAGCAGATAATGAAAACGGAGAAATCACGCAGCTGCAACAGGCGGGTATTCCGATTTTGAATGACGAATCCGGACCCAACAACGGATCCGGTCTGATGCATAACAAATTCTTTGTTTTCGATTTCCTCGATCAATCATGTGCGACCAATGACTATGTCTGGACCGGATCAGCGAATATTTCATATAATGGATTTCATAATAACGCTGAGAATGTTGTTATCATTCAGGATCAGGCGCTGGCAGGGGCATATACGGCTGAGTTTGAAGAGATGTGGGGCGGTAGCGAAGGGATGCCCGTGGAATCGGAAGCCCGTTTCGGATCACGAAAGACCGATAATGTTCCACACCGTTTTCGCATCGGTGAAATTGATGTATGTATGTATACGAGTCCCAGTGATGAGGTGGCTTCACACATGCATGATTTCATCATGTCGGCTGAACGATCGATATATTTTTCGATCTATAATTTCACGAATGATGATATTTCCGAGTCGATGCGTATGGCGGGAAATGCGAATTCAATAGAGTTTTCGGGTGTATTCGATGCCAACCAGATAAGTTCATCAAGCGAATACTGGCCCATGTCGGGCCAGGGATCAGGAGCATGGAATCCACCCGCGGATGTCCACAGTATCGATCTGTACCCGTCATTTCATCATAAATACATGCTACGGGACGCAGACAACCTGGGCACGGATGGTGCCGTACTTACCGGAAGCTATAACTGGTCTTTCAGTGCAGAGACGATTCACGATGAGAATATACTCATCATATACGACGGGCGAATCGCTAATCATTTTGCACAGGAGTTCATGGCGCGTTACGAGGAGGCGGGTGGAAGCGATTCCCTGGTATTGAAAACTCCCGATGTTGCGCAGCCGGTTGTGTCCACCATCAGGATTCATCCCAATCCATGGGTTCGGGGCTCGGATATGTTCATAACCGGACCGGATGTCGAGACCCTGGAGATATACGATATCCACGGTCGAAGGATTTCATTCGGCATTGAACTCATTGATCCCCTGACCCGGCGTGTACATGGATTGGTCGGTACGTCCGGGGTATATTTCGTAACGATCGGCACTCTCGAGGGAAAACGAACTATACCACTAGTACGCGTACAATAAAAAAGGCCGGAAGGTTTTTTTACCCTCCGGCTCTTCTCTATGAAATAGAGGTTCTAATTCGTTTCCAAGGCCTTGTTCATGACCTTTTCCGTTTCTTCCATGGCCTCTCCCGCTTCTTCCTCGGTTTCTTCCATGGTTTCCTTCATCTCTTCCTTAACGTCTTTAGCGCCTTCTTCCATTTTCTCCATGGTTTCTTCCATCTCACCTTCATCGGCAGCATCTTCACGGGATGATACAGCGGGAGACATGGCCTTTTTCGCCGGAGCGGTTTTTTCCACAGGGGCTTTTGTGGTTTCTTGCGTGGCTTGTTCGCCTGAGCAACCAATCAGGAATATACATGCAATGAGAATAAGAAGCGAACACCGTAAAATCATGAGATCCTCCTGTCGGCAGAACGATTGGGCGTAAAGGGATAAAGAATATCAACACTTCAATATATAGAGTGGGGGTTCACAACTCAACGAACTGAATTTACTTTGAACTCCGGCCATATTGCCGACTTTCGATTTTTAGCCCGCATTTCTCGCCAACTTTCTTTGCATTCACGAAACCGTATGCGCTGTCCTCGTTAATGATCTGTACCTCATATCGCTCGATGTTCAGATCGTTGTCAGTTGTGACAGCTTTCAGCCATTCGATGTCGCTCATGGACTTGGTCGTTCAGCCCTCGACTTTACTCACGGACCTTGTCTGTCAGCCATCAGCTCAGAAAAAAGAAAAATCCTCCTCAATCCTCCTTTTCGAAAGGAGGAAGGAAGAGAAAGAGGGCTTCGCCTGCTCTGAGCGCAACAAAGTCCGTGCTTGCCACGGACATAGTCCGTCTGACGGACGGAGCCGGGCGCAGAGCCGAAGGGGTCGAAAGGTCGAAGGGATTATATGTACTGATATCACAAGCATATTCGTGCTTTCGCGACCAAACCTTGTGATAAATGCGGACTATTTTTTGGAGAAACCTCGAGATGATCGAGACTGGCATGAATAAATGTATTCATACTCATTCACGAAGGAATGGTTCGAGATTACGCCGAGACCGGGCATCCTTCTCTATCTATCGGGGATCCCGATACTGTAACAGGTGTTTGTAACGCATGTGAACGTGTCTTGACTTCCATGTCATATGTATCAAGAATGCATCCCTTGTCGAGTTGGATTCACGGCGAATGATTATATCGATGGTATGAATTGCCACACGTTCTGATCCCAATTCGGAGATAACCATGGCTCAACTTAAAAAGATCGATGAATACAGATGGGAAATAGAGCGATATGGGGATATGAATGTCCCCGGGCGCATCTATGCTTCCGATGCCCTGATCGGCGATATTCTACGCGATCGAGCCCCTGAACAAGTTGCGAATGTGGGATGCCTTCCGGGTATAGTCGGCGCCAGCCTGGCGATGCCGGACATTCATTGGGGATACGGATTTCCTATTGGTGGTGTCGCGGCTTTCGATTATCAGGATGGGGTCGTCTCACCCGGCGGAGTGGGATACGATATCAACTGTGGTGTTCGTCTCATGAGAACCGACGTGCAGCATGACCAGGCCCGAAACCGTATCCGAGATCTCATATCCCGACTATATCGGAAGATACCAAGCGGTGTGGGAGCGAGCGGTTCAGTTATATTATCGAAACAGTCGGAGCGGCAGGTGTTGATTCGAGGCGCTCATTGGGCCGTGGAGAATGGTTTCGGTATTCCTGAAGATGTTGAATATATAGAGGAAAATGGATGCATGAGTAATGCGGACCCTTCAACGGTAAGTCGCCGTGCGCTTGAACGAGGCAGACCGCAACTTGGAACGTTGGGATCCGGGAACCATTTTATTGAAATCGGATATGTTGAAACCATATATGATCGAATATCGGCGGAAGCCATGGGCATTACCGAGGGAACCGTTACCGTGTCTATCCACTCCGGTTCCAGAGGGCTTGGATATCAGGTATGCGATGATTCCATTGGAATAATGGTAAAAGCTGCAGCCAGATATGGTATCCACCTGCCCGACAGGCAGCTTTGCTGTGCCCCGGTTCAGTCAGCGGAAGGACGGGATTATCTCGGTGCCATGTTTGCCGCAGTGAATTATGCTTTTGCCAACAGACAGATTATGGCACATGGTGTTCGATCCGTATTCAATGAGCTATTCGGAGAGAGAACGGCTCATGTACGGACCGTATACGAAGTGGCTCATAATATAGCGAAGATTGAAAATCATGAATACGAAGGTAAAAACCGTACATTGTGCGTCCATCGAAAAGGTGCGACGCGGGCATTTCCGCCGGGCAGCCCTCACATCCCGTTACGATACCGTCACGTGGGACAACCCGTTCTGGTACCGGGCGACATGGGGACGAATTCGTATATTCTGGTTGGAAAGCAGGGGGCAATGAGCGAGACCTTCGGATCCGCTTGTCACGGAGCCGGCCGCGTGTTGAGCCGGAAACGAGCAGTGAAACAGTCCAGGGGAAGATCGATACCTGAAGAGCTTGCTCAAGCGGGAATCTACGTCATGGCAGCCGGCCGGCGGACTCTCCAGGAGGAGATGCCAGAAGCGTATAAAGATGTTACCAATGTAGTAGATGCCGTCACAGGAGCCGGTTTATGCGCGAAAGTAGCTCGACTGAAACCGATCGGGTGTCTAAAAGGATAGTCACGGTAAGCATGAATTTTACACCTACACATATAAGCAGGGTGTGTCTTGTCACCGTGCTCTTCTTTATCAGTTGCAGTACCGCGAGATTCAATACCTTTTACAACGCCAGACAAAACTACAAGGAAGCTCTGCGCCTGGCCGAGACGAGAAATACAGGATCAAAACCGTCCTCCGGCGAAATAGCCAAGTTGGATAAATGTCTCGAAAAATGCGGCGTAATCATTGCCCGTCATCCGGGCAGCAGCCTGGTTGACGATGCACTTTTTCTCATGGGCAAAGCGTTATCCCTGAAACAGGAACACGCAACGTCGGCAGAGAAATTCTCTGAGCTCAGGGAATACTTTCCAGAAAGCGAATTCGTTGGTCCTTCATTGTATCTGGAGGCTGTGGAGCGACGCGCGCTTGCACAATGGGCGCGCGCGGAGAATCTCATAGAAACGCATTTGAACACCAGCGATACCTGGTCTGTCTGGCAGGAACGGAGTGCCGTGCTCTATGCTGAAATCGCCGAGTCGAATGGACGATACGATCAGGCTTTGAGCCGGATTGAACAACCACTGACGCGAAGTAAGCGCAAAGAAATTGTCGGTCCGGCGTACCTTTTGAAAGGGCGCTCTCTCCGCGGAACAGGAGAACTCGAGGCTGCTATGGATGCATTCAGACAGGCATCGGAGCACGCGGATACTCACTCAAGACGTTTTGAAGCGCAGGTGGAGATGGGAGAAACGGCATCCTTGCTGGGCCGTGGCGAGGAATCATTGGAAATATTTCGTGACCTGACCGCATTCGCCAGGGCTGATTCAGAGCTGGCGCAGGTCGGGTTATCCATAGGCAGAAGCTGGCGGTCTCTCTCCGATTTCAACGAAGCAGAGGAAGCCTGGAGAAATGTTATACTCGCGTATCCACGCGAAACTGCGTCAAAGTATGCTCGGATGGAACTTGCTTCCATGCTGGAAACCGAACAGGGAGATCTGTCGGCTGCGCTGGTGGAATATGATGAACTTGCAAAGCAGGGCAGACCCCGAGATCTCGTTACCAGAGCCTCCAGACGTGCCAAGGCATTACGAGCCGTTGAACAACTCGGTCTGTCACTACAGGACAGTAGTCTGAATCGCGGTTCAAATCTGATGAAACTCGGGGATACGTTCTTTTTCAACCTCGAGCTTCCGGACAGTGCTTTACCGTACTATGCGAAAGCCCATGCGGAATTCCCGGAAAGCTCCTGGGCTGCTCGGGCGCTGTATGCGGAGATTCGAATTCGTCGAGAGCACCAGTCCACGGGAAATGGCGTGATCGATTCACTTTTAGGCACCCTGACTTCCCGATATCCTCATTCCGCCCAGGCCCGGTCGATACGTGTCATGAGCGGAGAACTCCCTGAAAGCACATACGGGCTTTCCAAAGCAGGATGGTTCTATGAGCGTGCCGAGGAGATCTGGCTGGATAACGATGATTTCACCGCCGCGTTGGATACCTTTACCATGATAGCCGATTCATTTCCCACGAGTCCCATTGCTCCCAAGGCACTCCTGGCATCAGCCTGGATCAGTGGTGAGGACCTCGGAGATTCCGTGGGTACCCGGGCGTTTCTTCAACGAATCCTGGATTCCTATCCGAAATCAGAAGAAGCCTCCTACGCGTCGCGTGTATTAGGCGTATCACTCATAGATAAAAAACTACCGTATGATACCGCTCCGAGTATTGTTCGAATAGATACCGTTGAATGCGCGGAGATTGCTCCGGTGGATAGTCTCCATCGTCTCGGTATCGTTCGGGTACGGGTGCTCGTAGATGCGAATGGCGAAGCAAAGAATGTGGAACTCGTAAAAGGAACACAGTCCCTGTTGTGTGATGACGCGGCAATCCAAACCGCAAGAATCGCTGAATATACTCCTGCTCAGAAGGATTCCATCTCGGTTGAAGCGTGGTTTGACGTTGACGTTCCATTCGTTCCAACTCGAGCGGATTCAACATAAACACGTTCCGCACCGTATGATCCATCCGAAATCGCAACAAATATCCCAGGATAAAAACAAAGCGATTATCATGACTATGATGAGAGTGATAATCATCGTAGCATATGTGATGTTGGCGGGAGGAGAGAACGGCACGTGGAATGTCGGTAAGGCTGCCGAGGCGGCGAATCTCCATTCCCCGGCATGTTCGAGTATTGACTCGCTTCCCTGGCCCATGTCTCTCGCCCCCCGAATAACGTCAACATTCGGTGAGTATCGCGATTCCCATTTTCATGCGGGGATCGACCTCTCGACATACGGGAGATCGGGATATGCCCTCCGGGCACTGGATTCAGGATGTCTGCTCCGGGTACGGGTGGATCCATCGGGATACGGCAATATGGTATATATCAAATTAGACAACGGATTGATACTCGTATATGCGCATATGAAGCGATTTGCATCGTCTATCCGTTCATGCGTGCGTGAGATGCAGGAACAGGTGGGGAAATGTAATGTGGATTTTTATATAGAGCCTGATCGGGTTCGATTCAAACAGGGAGATATCGTGGGGATCTCCGGTGGTACGGGCGCAGGCCCACCCCACGTACATCTCGAACTCAGAAATGAATACAATGAGCCGGTGAATCCGTTGTTATGCGGTTATGCACTCCCGGATACCACGCCACCGCGTTTTTATCGTTTTGTCGTGACTCCGCTTGGCTCCGAAGCCCGGGTGAACGGCCGAAGACGAAGCCGGACGATCAGACTGCGATTTGACCGGGATGAGAAGCACTATGACGCATTGTCAGTTCCCCATGTGTGGGGTGAAATCGGTCTCTCGGTCAGGGCATTCGATCGCGTCAATCTCGGAGGAGACAAGGTTGGTATCTACCGGTACACCGTATCCGTGGACGGTGAGGAGATCTTTCGCAGAACGTATAGTCGAATGACTCCACGTGAGTGGAACTTCATAGACCTTGTGTACGATCGAGATCTCATGAGGCGAGGATTTGGACGATGCGAACGATTATATATTATGAAGGGTGATAATTTAACATTTCATACGGATAGTCCCGGTGACGGCATCATTCGCGCGGGACTCGGACAACTCGAATATGGCGATCATACGATCGACGTACTCATAGAGGACGCGGCCGGGAACAATCGTTCCGCGTATATTCCTATTGTAGTAAACCGGTCCCCGGAGATCACGGATCTCGTCCGGAAAGGGACGGATTCGCTACAGGTGAACATTAAAGACGAACAACCGGAGCGTTGTACGGTCACGTTCAAAGTGAAACGTGGCGGTCGATGGCACACCATCAAGGATACTCGGCGGCATGGTGATGTGTTTGAGATTGTTGCACTTGATCCGGGAGAACTTCTCGAATGTGTCGCCCGGGATACGTATGGAGCGACTTCCGCACCGTTTTATTTCGGTCAACCCGATACGGTACCGGTGCAATTCACCGCTGATATCGACCATCGCATTGAATCGCGGCTCGTAACCGTTTCATTGAAGACATCGCATGATTTGGTCAGACCGCCACGGGTTTTCGTGGCACCTGGTCGCTTCGGATATACACCTGCGCGAATGTGGGCTACGGATTCCAGAAGTTATGAGATGGAGCTTTCTTTACTTCCCGAGGCGATACCCGGATACCGTGTTCTGTTCCTCATGGAGGAAGTAAACGGCGCGGTTATGAAATCAGAACGGTTGATATCCTTCGAAGCTCTGTTGGTGGATAGGGCATCGGTTGTACAGAGTGATGATGGCGTGGTCGTGATGAGCGCGCAGATCAATTCAGTATTTGAAGACGCGTATCTCCAGGTGGAGCGGAGAGGAGTGCCGCAACCAGGTAACGGTCTGGAACGGATCTCGGATGGGTACACATTCACTCCCCAGCAGACGATACTTAAGAATCCCGTGACTGTCTCCATGGCCGTCCCGACGAATTATGCCCAAGACGGGGGCGAAGGGATTGGAGTTTTTCGATGGTTCGGTGGAAGTGACTACAGGGCGATAGGAGCTTCCTGGGACAGTGTAACCTGTTCTGTTTCAGGATTCACGGATGCATTGGGTACATTTGCCGTTCTGAGAGATGTTCATCCACCGAGGATCAACCTGACTCCAAGGCACGGTTCAGTTTCCTATACTGCCAGGCCATCAATAACCGCTGAAATTCATGATTCGGGTTCGGGGGTGGATTCACATACGATTCAGATGTACGTTGACGGAAGACCGGTTCCTGCGTGTCCTTTGGGGGGCGGTAGATGGCGATATCGTCCTGATGATTCACTCTCCAGCGGCCTCCACTCAATTCGGATGGTCGTCCGCGACAAGGTTGGGAATCCCAGTTCCGCGCACATGACGTTCCGAGTGAAATAACGAACAGCCGTTGTGCGATGAATTCGAGTGAATGTTCCCGGAGGTGAATTTCGTGAAAACAGAAGACACCTGTCAGCCGGATAGCACGATGGAAACTACCCCCGAGAACGAACGCCGGCGAAATGGACGTGGAAAAGCAGCCACCGGTCCCGAGGCCGTATTTCTCAGTGGATTCGATATCGTGGAGAGCACCACGGTAGCCGATGTCCTCGCCCGAATCGGTTTTCCAGACCACCGAATCGTTTTATGTACGGTAGCTATGCTCTCCATGAGTCTCGAGAATGCACTTCGCGAAAGATCGTCGGATACTCCCGTTCCCGCGGACGCATTACCCCGGATTGTTATTGTTTCCGGCGTACCCGATCAGCGGATCAAGCATCTGCTCAATGCGTATCGGGCAACCGATCTCCCGTCGCCCATTTGGGCAACGTCAACTGAATCAAATCTCAAAATGACGGTAAGGAATGTGATTCGCCATCTTCTCTATGAGCATAGACACATGTCCGCAGGGGATTCAACGCAGTAGGATCAAGATCTCAGGCGGAATATGGCTTGGTCCAATGAACATTCGGTTTGTTCACGTGACGAGAGATCACGGAGAGAAACTGTTCCACGGTTCCGCTCATCCTCGCCTTGAATGAGGAGATAGGGTATGCCTCTCGACGCGGCGTACTTGATCTGTTCCCTGAAGGCATATCGTGATCCCAGATAGAGTTCCGCGGATATACCGGCATTCCTGAGCGTGGATGCCAGCTCGAACATGAGAGCGGAATCATCCTGCTGAAGGATCGAAATCAGAACGGTACATGAAGATGCGGAGTCTCGAAGAAGTTCCATTTCTTTCAATGCCACGAATAGCCGATCTATGCCCATTGAGACACCAACGGCAGGGAGATCCCTGTTGAGGAAGTGACCGATGAGACCGTCATACCGGCCGCCACTCATCACTGATCCGATGGACTCCTGTCCGGTTATGATGGTTTCAAATATAGCCCCCGTGTAATAATCCAATCCACGCGCCAGATGAGGAACGAACCGTACATATTCGGGATGACGTACAGCGACCCGAGACCATAGTCCGAGGATCGTCTCGATCTCATTCAGGCCGGTTGTCGCATCAGAGGATTGCAAGATTCCGGCAAGAGATTCGACTTTCTCACTATTTGATCCTTCGAGCGTAATTAGTCTTTCCAATATATCGATTTGCTTCCCTTTGAATCCCAATCCGTTGTTATCATATGGTTCCGCGCAGAGCTGGAGAAGTTTATGCGTCCCGATTTTGTCATGTTTGTCGAGAATTCTGAAGAAACGTATCTGATCTTCAGAAGTGATCAGACCTATTGTCCGGGCGAGACTTGAAAGAAGTTGTCGACTGGAGATTTGTATGGAGAAGTCTCCAATGCCAATGGCTTCCATACTCCGGTAAATAACTTCAATGATCTCGGTGTCGGCCATGGGATGCTGGACTCCCACTGTATCCACATCAAATTGCAGGAATTGGCGGAAACGTCCTCGTTGAGGTCGTTCGCCTCTCCACACATACCCTGATTGATACCGCTTGAACGGTAATGGAAGCCGATCGATATGTTGCCCCAGATACCGGGCAAGTGAGGCGGTCAGTTCGAAACGGAGCGCCGTGGTTTTCCGAGGAGCAGGGAGTGAATCCTTGAACAGACGATAGATCTGTTTTTCACCACCTTCCTCGTGACCGGAAACGAGAATATTGAGATACTCTACGCACGATGTGTCGAGCGGTACAAAACCGAATGATTTGTATACGTCGCAAACGCGTTCAATCATCCAGTCCCTTCCCGCACATTCATCCGGATGCAGATCCCGGAAACCTGATGGAAGACGGGGTTCCTGGTGTCGAGATTTCTTACTCATGCCGTTTCCTCCTCCCCGGCGGATGATGTACGCAGGAGAGCATCGATCTCACGGCGTATACTTCCGTTACGAATTAAGTGTACGGTTCGTTCCATCAGTTCGTAGAGCGGCATGTCATTCTCAACGAAGGGTACTTCCATCCCGGATAAGAGCTTATGAAGGAGTCTGCCGCCCGGACCCGGGCGAAGTGGCTGCCACATGTGTAATGCCTGGCCGGCCAGGAGAAGTTCGATGCCGACGACATCCTCAAGGTTTTCTACTATCTGACGGAGTTTCATGGCCGCGACCGGCCCCATACTTACATGATCTTCGGTATTCTCACACGTGGGAATTGAATCAACACTGGCCGGATGAGCCAGGAGCTTATTTTCCGAAGTCAAGGCTGCTGCCGTGTATTGCGCGATCATGAATCCCGAGTTTACACCACTCCTCGCTATGAGTTGTGACGGCAGTCCATAGTGATGAGACGAATCGAGAAGTTGAGCGGATTTCCTTTCTGATAATGACGCTATTTCCGCGGCGGCGATCCCTGCAATATCCAGAGCCATGGCAACCGGTTCACCATGAAAGTTACCTCCGCTCAATACTTCGGGAGTTACCGGATGTTCCTCTAATCCCGGAAATATGAGTGGATTGTCTGTTACGGCGTTCATCTCTGCTTCTATACGATCTACACAGAATTCAAGAGCCCATAGCGCACTGCCGAGTACTTGTGGAATGCATCGAAAACTGTAATCATCCTGTACTCGTGGTGATGATGGCGCTACCGATTCGATTTCAGACAAGATGGGGGCGAGATTTGATCGCAAGCGATCGAATCCGGCAGCATCGAGCGAGACAATTGCTTCAGATACTATCCTGAAAATATCACGAGTTTCCAGACGCGGGTGTTCACCGCGTTCGGTTTTTTCAATAACATGGTCACATTGATCGACGACTGAAACCAATGTTTCGCGTATCCGTTCAGGAATGGATTCACCGAGTATGGTTTCGATTCGCCGTCGTATGCGGTTGATATACGGTACATTATACGGACTCAAGAGAATGTCGCTTTCATGCAGAAGAGAACGGATCCATCCCGCGACTCTTACCTGCTGGTCCATATTTCTGAGTTTTGAGATACGATCATCAAATGCTTGGAGGGACCCTTTGATCGCCTCGAGACCGGCGGAGGCGGCCAGAATCGCTGCTTCGAACGCGACAAATGCATCGTACAAGCAGAGAGCGCCCATGGCTGTCATGAGTTGAGTACCATTTGTAAGGGCAAGCCCCTCTTTTGCCTTCAATCCATATGTCGATAACCCGCAGACCTGATGAAGGACGCCCTGATGCAGCGGTTGAAATCCGTTTGCCCGGGGCGAATCAATGTAATCCCCCCGATGTTTC
>Ga0180434_10003889_pt1 | contig 18598 bp, 11 predicted proteins | sample SS_ome_7_FD_132453 | JGI IMG/M metagenome (GOLD analysis project Ga0180434, IMG submission 132453) | Hypersaline lake sediment archaeal communities from the Salton Sea, California, USA - SS_1_D_2 metaG | ecosystem: Environmental > Aquatic > Non-marine Saline and Alkaline > Hypersaline >...
AGCTGACATAGTCAAAGCTAAGGGTGGAGTTCCTAGGGATATCAGCAATGACTCCTTTGACTACAGCGGGTTTCCCTTCGATCTCAATCACTTTTCCCATGGGTTCCTCATCACCGAAGTATTACTAGAATAAGCAATATAAGTGAAATAACCAAACTTTTTTTCAACCTATCACCCGTAATTAAGTTTATACCTCAATATTGCAGCAATGCCGCCAAGGCCGTCAAGCTTTTTTCCCGCATCATTCAAAGAGCTTATGATGTGAATGCTGCCTTTCATGCTCTCAACAAGCTTCATCAGGTTTTCCAGCTCGTCATATTTCTCTTTTTTCTGGAAATCATGAATTATCTTGTCAGTTAATATTAGCTTTTCTGCGGCTCCTGCCTCTACTGCCTCTTTTGTCTGCTTAAAACCGTAAGCTGCTAAGCTGTCTTTTGATATTTCCTCAAGCAGTTTCTCAACTAAAGCTATATCCTTCGCAAGCAAGTCTTCTCTTAAAACCTTCTGAACTTCGCTTCTTTTCAAAACCTCGCTTATTGCTGTCTCAGATGAGGATGAGCAGGTTGCAAGTGTTATCTTGTTTTTTAAATCTTCATCCTTTATTGTCTTGTAAAAGTCATCCTTCCAGAAAGCAGGGCTTGCTACTACAACCGCATCAAGGGTATATCTTTTGTTATACTCAATCAAGGCTTTCTCAATCAATGGGTAGAAGCTTTCCTTGGAGTTTTCATCAACTGCCTTTTTCTGGACATCTCCCTTGAGCTTTGAAATAATATCGTATTTGCTTCCTTTCAGCAGTGCAAAAACAGCATCATCCCTGTCCATAACGCAGATTACAATTTTAGGGCCCTTGTAAGAGGCTGCCTGCTGGATTTTCTCAAGCTGGTATTTTGACCACCTTTCCTTGAATATCTTTAAAATCGTGTTTTCCTCGATGTTCAGGGTGTGGTGGCTTCCCTTTGGAATGTCTTCCAGGCCTTCATAAACTGTGCCGGAAATCCTTAAAATATTGGTTGTTTCGTGAAACTCGGTTTTTTCAACCTGAACAGTAAGCGTGATTTTCTTTTTTACAGGTTTGGCTGCGCGTTCATCACCCAACTTTATCTTTCTGAAGGTCTGGCCTCTGACCAAATCACCTTGGCTGATTATGTTGCTGATGCACCACAAATCATTGATGGTTTCAGCTTTCAGCCTTATTTCTCCCTTCCTGAGATTTTTTTGAAGTATTTTCATTTCAAGGCTGAATAACTCGTATTATCTTTAAAAATCTTTAGTTTAAGTTGTTAAAATAGAAAAAAATTTAAAGCCAAAGTTATTTAAGTTCAGCATATATGAGAAGAAGCTATAAAAGAGGGCAACAGCAGATGGCCGCAGGAAGCGCAGCCGGACTAGTTGCAGTGATTACACTTATGATTATTCTTTACTTATTGTTTGTTCCGCCTGAAACAAGGGAAGAGCTTCTTGACGAGAACGGTGATGATAATGGCGGTTCAGAATACATAGAGGATGTAGAGAACATACTTACTGAAAAACCAGGAAGACTTGATTATCTGGAGGAAGACGAATATGAGCACAATATGCCCTCTTTTACATTATATAAGACCACAGATTCAAAAGTGCTTAAGCGAGAAAACCCGTTTTACATTAAAAACGGATGGTTTGACAAGAAATTCAAGACTATAAGCTGGGGCGTTGATGATATGAGCAACCTTGACAACATATTATTATCCTTTACATGCACTAAATACAGGGGAATTCTAACAGTAAAGCTTAATGATGCGGTTGTATTTGAAGGGGAAGTAACATCGCCTACAATAGCGCCTATTGCCCTGGACAAAGACAGCATTATGCCAGAAAACACCATTGAATTTACGGTTTCTGACGTTGGCTGGGCATTCTGGAAGACTAATGAGTACATGATTGAAGGATTGCAGATTACCGGTGACTTAACTGACATAAGCAGGCAGGAATCAGCAAATGTTGTTATGCTTTCAGGAACTGAATACCACAATCTTGACACAGTAAAACTTAAATTCAATCCTGACTGCCAGCCGAATGATGTCGGCATTTTAAAGATATATGCCAATAACCACCGGATTTTCTCAGGAGTTCCGGACTGCGGCATACTTAACAAGATTGAATTTTCTCCAAATTACCTGGAAAACGGGGAAAATGCCTTTGTTTTCAAAACTGAGAAGGGAAGCTATTTGGTAGACCAGATTAAGCTTGAAACTGAGTTAAAGGAAATAACATATCCTGTTTATTATTTTGAAATAAATGAGTCAATCTTTGAGGAAATCCGCGATGATGATGTTTATGTTAATTTATCATTGCTGTTTGTTGATGATGAAGAGCACAAGCAGGCTGAGGTGTTCGTAAACGGCCATAAAACAGGTTTTAGCACTTATGAGCAGGACTGGTGGAAAAAGATTAGTTCTTCTGTAAGAAACGGCAATAATGCTGTTAAAGTCATACCAGACCACACAACCCTGGACGTTTTAGAGCTCAAAGTGGATTTGTGGGAAGTTGACTGATTCTTAGAAAGATTTATATATTATATTAATATAGAAATACGTATATTAGTTAATAGTATATTGAAAAAAAGAGCGTGAAAGTGAATGCCTCAGCCAAGGGTTAATGATAAAGAGGCCCAGAAAAAGATAGATGAAGTGAGAGAGGCAGTTGATGGAGTTTCTGATTCTGTTGAGCAGTCAATTAATGAAATAGACGCCAAAAAGGCTCCTGACATTAATATTGAGGAAAAGTTTGAAAAAGCCAAAGGCGAAATACCTGCTGCAAATCCTGCGCCAAAAGTGGAAAACGAGGTAAATGTTGAAAACAAACCCGCAGATGTAAAAGTTAACACACAAGCTAATGGTCCTGGTCCCTTAGGGAATGACTTTGAAAAGAGCCTTGATGAAGTAGAGGCAGCTTCATATGAGAGCAAAAAAGCAGGTTCCGCACAGGAAGAGACTGCAAAAGCCGAAAAAGAGGCTGCAGAGGCAACTGAAGATGCTGCTGATGCCCAGAAAAACATGTCAGCTGAGGAAATTGCTCTTGAAAAGGAAAAAGTTGCTGCTGAGAAAGAAAATACGCAAGCGCAGGCAGATGCTGAAAAAGCTCAGGCAAAGCAACAGGGAAAAACAGCAAGGCAAAAGTCCCGCATGGAACTTTTAAGCAAGCTTGCAAGCACTGCTGTTGACGCCCATGGAAGGTGGGAAGGCTCTAATGGTCTTATTATTTATGGTTTAGTACTTCACTTTGTTTTCAAGGGGCTTCTTTGGAATTGGCAAATAAACACGCAGAGCATGGTTTTTGATTACCTCACGGCTATTGCGCTGTTCTTAATGTGGTGCGGCCTGTTTGAGGGTGAGATAAAGCCTCAAAAATGGCTTGCTGCAGCATATCCTGTTTTAATAGTTCTTGGATTCACTTATGCGTTGCCTTATTTTTTAAGCAAGATGTTTCCGGCACTTGCAGTGACCCAGCCATGGGACATAATTTTTAAGCCGCAGTACTGGCCTTGGTGGGCTCTTCTTGGTACTGTAAGAAACCCGGATTTGAAATTAGCAAGAATCGTCAGGGTTGTCTGGATTTTTGCAGTACTGATGCCTATTCTTTTTATCCTGCTACAGCCAACACCCCTTTACGGAGCTGTTGAGGACTGGTCAGGAGACATAATGAAATCAAGGGAAGCTGCAGCAGAAAATGAACAAACCGGGTTCTGGGAGTGGAATATAAACGTAACAAAGAATTGCATTTTCGGAGATACTGACGCATGCACATACATAGGAACACATCCTGAGCAGATAAGAAAAGAACGGGAAGAAAAGGAAACCTTAAGCACATTCATTGACAAACGCTTGCCAGTAAGTGCTGTTACAATGCTTGTAGCTTACCCTACATCAATAACAAGTGTTGATGAGAGCAGAACCATCAACGCGTTTATTGACGGATACGGAACACAGGCTGCCATCACCTGTGGAAAGAAAGGGGAATCAGCTAACGGCAAAATTACCTCTCATGATAAGGGCATTGTCAACCTTCAGGGAGACTCTGTTCTCGGCTCAAAAACAACAGTAACATGTGACTTGGAAAATGTTGACCTGGACGTGGGAAGCAACCAAATTATTTTCACAGCTGTTCTGGGCAATCTGCCTACTGAAAGCTACTATGATGCATACCTTATAAGCGATGAAGCCTGGAAAGCTGCAGAAGAAAAAAACTCTAAGCTGATAGAATCATACGAAAACAAGATAAGAATGATGGCCCAGTCAAGGCAAATTACAGAATCTGCTGTAAGGGCTGAAAGGGAAAAATTGTACAAGCAGTTATTCCCGGAAGTTATTGATAAATTCACCTCAAAATCACCTGATGACTTCGCTATCGTAACTTTAGAAACGTCGCCACTGCTTGCAGCAGTCTCTGAGAACAAAAATGAAATCCAAGCTGAATTAGCTGTTCAGAACAACAGGATTGATGGCAAAATAAACAAGATTTGGAAAATAACCCTGGATGTTCCCAATTACTGGATGCCCAAAGAGGGCGAGTGTCCATTACTTGATCGAACACCAGTTGATGCAGGCGCTTCTTATAACACTTACAAGGTAGACCTTGAGAATCTGAAATATGACTGGACTAAGGTTAAGATGGGCGAGCATTATCAGAAAAAACTGCCTGCGTGCACATTCCAGCTTGTTGATCCCGGAAGCAGCAGCCCGATTAGCAATGAAGGTCTTAGCCAGGTTCTTAACAACCCGACTTCTTTAAGCAAAGAGGAGATAGTTGCTTCCATGGTTTATGACTATCAGCTTGAGTCAACAGCCATAGTAACCGTAATGAAAGGAGCCTCAATACAGCACGACTGGCTTGGAGAGGTTGTGCCAACTTCAGAAGTGCAGAGGTTCATAATGGAGCAAGCACGTATCTATGGGGTGCACCCAAGACTGGCATTAGGAGTTGCTAGTGTTGAAAGTGGATTTAAACAGGAAAAAAGCAACATTGGAGAAAAGGAAGAATCTTACGGAATTTTCCAGATAAACAAAAATGCACACCCACAATGCTACGAAGAAAATGATATCGTAACCCAGTGTATGCCGACTTCCTGCGGAGTACCAAATTACTGTTACGGACAATATTGCGAAGATAAAACTCCCCAAACAGACTGGAAGTGCAACGTTGAAACCGGGATCCGCTTACTGGTACATTACTACTCCCAGCACGGGCTCAAACCAGAGGGTGTGACAACCTGCGGAAGAACTTATACTGACTGGGATGCTGCCCTGAGAGCATACAATGGCCTGGGACCTGAATGTGATACTGAACAAAAAACATACGTAGAAAGAGTGCATCAAGCATCATTACAGTTTGCTTAAAATGAGAAAGGAAATAATTGTCATAATATTGGCTTCACTCCTGCTTTACGGATGCGGGACTATAGGGGGCTCCAGAAAGGCAAGTGACAGCCCAGTATTTCAGGAGTACAGAAAAGGCACTAATGGAATTATTTTAAAATTCGTGAAAGACCTGCCTCCTGAAAAGGTATTTATGAACCAGAACTTTGACTTGGGAATTGAAATAAGAAATGTTGGCGCAACAGATGTTGACCAGGGATATCTTCATGTCATCAACCTTGAGAATGACTACATGAAGATGGAAACCGAGTGGAACCCAACAGAAGAATTGGCAATGCAATCTATATTAGAAGGAAAGAAAAGCTCAAGCCCTGACGGCGGCTACCAGTTCATAACCTTTCCTGTTGAAAATGTTGGAATCCCTGAGATAGAGGACTCGCATAAATTCACTTTTAAGGCACGTGTATGTTACAAGTACAGAACAGCGGGAACAGCCACTATGTGCATCAATCCCGGAATGTACAAGTTTCTTAATTTCCTTACTTCTGTCTGCAGAGTTGAGGATGTAAAGCTCTCGGGGGGACAGGGAGCTCCGATTGCAATAACAAAAGTCAGTGAAAGAATGATTCCTCGTGATGACAGCACGATGGAGCTGCAGTTCATCATTGACATACAAAATGCTGCTGACGGTCTGGTCACTTCTGCGCAGGGAGATGTCTTTGGCAACGAATGCAACAACAGGCCAGCTCCCAACGTCGGCCTTGACCAGATTGAACAAACAGACATACGTGTCTTTCTTTCAGGCCAGCAGATTGAGTGTGAGAAGCCAGCAGTTGACGCCCAAGACTCCAACAAAGGAACAATAATATGCAAAACACAGATAGATTCAAACCAGGGAAGCTACACAGCTCCGTTGGTGGTGCAATTTGATTATGGTTATGTGTCAAAAGACTATGAAAGCTCAGTTACAGTTGACAGGATGCTGCTTGATGTTTACTGCCCTGCTGAAAGATGCAAGGAAAAGGATAAGTTCGGAACCTGCAGTGTTTTTGGCGGAGAGGACAGAAGCATGGAATGCGAGGACTCGACCATGATGTGCTGCAAATACTCTGAACCTGACTGTGACCGGCTTCCGGAATATGAGGAATATTCATGTGGTGATGAAAAATGCAATACAGAGGACCTTCTCGTTAACAGATGCCCTGAAGGCCAGTACTGCTGCAAATCTGGCTCAACAAGCAACTGCCCATCCAACAACTGCATGGATACCGAAACAGAATGCAGAAACGGATTTGGCGGGGTTGATTATGACGGCACTTGCCCGGGCAACCAGGTCTGCTGCAAGTATGAGGCATTAGAAAGCCCTGACGCAACGCACTGCGGAGTAAAGGAAGACACTGCGGGATATGAATGTGTGGCAAATCCCTCAGCCTTATACACCTGTAAAAGCTTCCTCTGCCGAAATCCTAATGAAAAGTGCTGCAAGGAAGGAACCTTATGCCCTTCAGGAAACTGCCTGGCTTCTGAAAGCGCATGCAGAGCTGGCTACGGTGGAAAAAATGATAATCCTGAAGTAAAATGCCCTGATTCCAAGTTTCCTGTATGCTGTGTGCTGCCAGTGCCTGGAGTCGGAGAAAATCCATCCTATTGTGACAGACTCAACACTGATGAATCGTTAAGACAGCAGTTAGGGGTCACAACTTTAGCGGATCACAGATGGGCCTGTGTTCAGATAACAACATGGAGTGAAACAGATATTAATTCAAAATGCACTGATTATCTGTGCCCCGGAAGCTCTAAATGCTGCCAGATTTCAACAACAACTTAAAAAACAAAAAACTTTATATAGATTGATTTATAAAAGAAAACAAGAGGTTCAAAAAATGAGCAATTCAAAAGCAATTCTGGCCACACTGTTATTAGTTTCTGTTTTAATAAGCGGCTGCGGAGGCGTTAGAAGAGGAACTGACAGGCCCTCGCCAGTTTATGACGCGCATTCAGGCACGCAGGGACTGGAAATGAGACTTGTTCCAAACTACCCGCCTGCAAGGGTTTACTACTCTTTGTACAACCCGCCAAACCAAGACGGCTATCAAAATCCCATAACTGTGATGGCTGAGCTCTGGAACCGGGGTGCTTATGATATTGAATATGGCCAGGTTTATCTTTCTGGTTTTGACAGCTCAATAATTCAGTTTGCAGAAGGAAATGTTTATTCATTTGCACCCTTAGAGGGAAAAACATCTTTTAACCCTGAGGGAGGCTACACAACAGTTGAGTTCAAGGGAAATGTTCCTGCTGGAGCTTTGCCCGAAGGCATGGACCACTACCTGGCAAAGATGGTTTTGCAGAGCTGTTATGAATACCAGACAGAAGCCAATCCTTTAGTTTGCGTTGACCCGCAGCCATACTCAACAATCCAGGACAAGGCATGCACTGCCCAGACATCCACAATGGGCAAGGGAGCTGGCGGAGGACAGGGAGCTCCAATAGCTGTAACTGCAGTTGAGGAAGAGGCAACAGCCAACATGCTTTATTTCCGGATTAGAATCTCGAATTCCGGAGGAGGAATTGCATTAAGCCCTGGAAGCCTTCCAAATTGTCCTTTCCACCTTGAATACAATGACTTGAACAGGATTGAGTATGATGTAAGATTGGGCGGAATGGGAGCTGGTGCTGGTGCTCCGGTGAAGTGCGAGCCAAGCGAGGAAGGAGGAAATGTTGTAAGATTAATTGACGGCCATGCAACAGTCTACTGCACATTCAACATGCCAACTGGAGAATACTCTGCTTATGAAACACCGCTGCAGATTACTCTTAGATATGGCTATAAGAAAGGCATGGAAAGAACAGTGGAAATCAGAAACATTGACTAAATTATTTTTTTCTTATATCTACTTTTGAATTTTTGGTAATTTCAAGTCATCACAAGCTTCCTCATTTCAAACAAAAATTCTTTTGCCCTTTTAAGGGATGTAACTGCCTTTGCCTGCTTTACCGAATTCGGCATCTCATACTGGAACCTTGACCTCTTGGCCCTTTCATAATCATAATTTTGGATTATTGCCTCTGCTTTCACAGCAGAAATCTCTAATGCAGCATCCCTTGTGTCCTCATATTCATCAATAAGTTCTTTCTTAAGCTTATCCAAAGCCAGAACTATCAAGGCGTCTGATGTTACTTTGTGAACTATTGCATCAGATGTTTTAAAACCCAGATGCAGTAAGAAAGCGTTTGCCATATAGAACATTGAGTAATATGAGCATACAATCACCCACAAAAAAGGCTTTAATTCATCATTAATAAGTTTTTCAGCAACCTTTAAAGAAAGTTGTGCATTGCTCAGATACATTTCTTTTGCTGTATTGTTTGCTTGTTTTTTGAGCAATCCTTCATTTAAATAATGGCTGAAATTGTTATGAGCTTGTTTGATTCTTTTTTGGGATATCATTTCAATAATTCATAATATTGTTCAATCCCATACAATATAACATTATAACCCATAACTTCGTGAATTATGTTAGATTTCCGTAGATTTTTCATATTAAGAAACTCTTTTTCAGTAAAGATTACTGAGTGAATTTTCAGCGGCAATAATGCTGCTGCCTCGTGAATTTTTTTCTCAAGACCTTTTTTTGGTATAATAAACATCAGGTCTATATCAGAATTTTTTGTTTGTTTTTTTTTAGCGTAGGATCCAAATAAAAGAATAATCATATTTACACAGTTTACGTGTTCTTTAATTGTGTCGAGTGCTGCTGAAAGGTTCTTGTTTTTCAAAAGTCCTTTTTTCCTTTCAAACTCAACACAAAATACTTCTTTTGTGAGTTTGTTGTTGAATTTAACAACATTTGAACTTCCGATTTTTGATGTTGTTACTATTTTTTTTTCAATTAGCCTGCTTACTGCAGTATGTGTTATTTTATAATCTGAGCCTATTTGCTTTGACAGCTGCCTTACTGTGAAAATATCTTTATTTTCTATGAGATGTTTTATGATTTTTAACTCGGTCTTCATTATGTAGCTAAGTACATAACATTATGTATATAAATTTTTTGGTTTTTAAGAAAAATTAAAGTTCTTATCTCTTCGGAAACAGCTTGTTGTTAGGATTCAATGCAGCTGCATACGCAAGCGACATAAAAGCAACGTTTTGTCCTGCAGCAGACTGCATGAATGTGTAGTAAGATGGAGTTATTCTGTCATTAAATCCTGATACTGCATACGCTAACGCAAGCATGCCTGCGTTTCCTCCAAAGGCAGGACCATGCTTAAACATATCATCAATCTTCTCTTTGTTCTCAGCGTATGATTCTTTGTCATCGCCTGAACTGGATACAGCATATGCCAGTGTTAACCATCCAATATTGCTACCGCCAGCTACCTGATAAGCATCATCATAAAACTCCTCAATAGAATCATCAAGACCAGAAACAGCATAAGCCAAAGCAACCATACCAGCATTACCACCCATACCAGGACCATGCTTAAACATATCATCTATTTTCTCCTTGTTTTTATAATGAGTTGCCAAATCTGTGCTGCCGCTTGCAACAGCATACGCTAGTGTTAACCATCCAATATTGCCACCACCAGCTACCTGATAAGCATCATCATAAAACTCCTCAATAGAATCATCCAAACCAGAAACAGCATAAGCCAAAGCAACCATACCAGCATTACCACCCCTACCAGGACCAGTCCTAAACATATTATTAATTTTATCTCTTTTTTTGTAATATTCCTCAGCATTAGTAAATCCTCCTGTGGAATACGCTAAAGTCAGCCAGCCAATATTGCTACCGCCAGCAACATCACCAGCATCACTATACATATCTCTTACTATTCCCTCTAATCTTGACATGGAATCTGATTGCTCCAAAGAAGCTAATTCATTAGCAGCATATTCTAATTTAGTCACCGGTTTAGCTGAAATAGCGCTGCCAGCAAGAGCCAAACCAAGCCCTCCAGCAAGCATACGTTTCAAAAAACTCCTTCTTTTCATAGTGCTGTTTAGGTCCATAATATGTTATATTAGATTTACTAGTATTTAAATGTATCGTTTTTTACCATTAAGAAGTGGTGATTTTTACTTAATTTCACAACATATCTTTCCGGTTTCAGTGCAGGTTTCTATTGTACGCTTAGTACTACCTACCGCGGTACATTGGTCTTGTGTAACGCATGCATGCTCTCCGCAAGCCTTTCCAACGAAAACCTTTATTGTCTTTTTTTGAGGAGTACCCGTTTGGCCTTTCGTCTGGACATTCACAACCAAATCATCTCCATCAGCAGCGGTGGTTTCCTTGTCAGGTATCCAGTCATAACTGAAATATCCTGAGTTTGCATTCATGTACTTCTTCTTATCCTGGAAAGTGAAGTATGCTTCATATTCTGAAAGGTCGTTTGTTGAAAGGTCCAGCCGGACTACATGATCTGTGTTAAGTTGTAATAAAGAAGTTCCTGAATTGCCATCTATAGTAAAGCTTTTTATAAGCTCTCCTGAAGGCTGCACAGCGTTTGTTCCCCTTGAAACCTGCACACTAACCTCTTTTTCCTGCTTCGCTCCTTCAAAGAACACTGCATCTCCTATCTCATCCCCACCATACCGTGTTGTGTAAAGTCCAACCTTAAAGCGAAGCTGAGCCTGTCCTGAAACACTGCCCCTATTTACGGTTAATCTGCAGGTATATTCCTTATCTAGAGGATCCAATCTAAACTTGAAGCTACATAGTTCATCATATATTGTTTCTCCTGCAGGAACTGGTACGTCTTTTGTCTGTCCCTGACATGTTATTACATCCGGAGAAGATAAATATTCGCCGGGACATTCTGTCTGAGTCAAAGTCTGTTGTGTAGGATCTAGTATTACTTTAGTTGCTGTCGGATCTGAGCCTCTCAAATCAGCTTCAGTGATGAGGTGTCCTGACAATTGTTCTGAAGTCATTGTTGTGCTTTCAGTAAACTTGTGGTTAATCGGCGCAGCAAGTGCTTCTCCTGCAGCATTCATTTTTTCATATCTTAAGATAAACGGGCTTGTTGAAGGGTCTGTTGTGTCTCCGTAAACTGCCTGGACTGTGAATGGAATGCCTACTGGCTTTTGCTCTCCTGGCTGCAAAATAACATTATGCGAACTTGGCAATGGCTGCAGGAACCTTGCATAGCTCTGGTCTGCAAAAATCTTGCATGAAAACATATCATTGCCATCCAACCCTGCAGAGGGAACAACCTTGCAGTCAAAGAACTTGACAGACGCAATTTCATCAATATCAAACTCGTGCTCTCCGCTGTACTTTGTTCCGTCCAAAGACTGCCAAACAACCCGTATCTTGTTATATCTGAAAGTGTCGGAATTAACCTGCATATAACCGCCTTTGCTGACAAAGGCATTCTTTTCAACATCACGAACAACCCCTCCTGCAAGCTCATCCGGGTTTGCAGTTCTGAACAGCTTTATCTTCTCAGCTTTAGGACAGTCGCCTTCCTCATCGCATACAAGCAGGACCTTAACAAATCTCAGATTAGAGCCGGACGAAAAGCTCAAACCCATTCTGTACTCAATATTGGGAATTCCGGTTCCAGGATTATAGCCAAGCAATTCTCGAGTAGCAGGATAAACAACAACACTTGACTGGCGGGGCATTCCTCCGGCATCACCCCTGAAAAGCGCCTCAAATCCGGGGTCCCACTGGTGGAACAAGGCGCCCATGCAAACCATGTGTGACATTGAATTCAAATCAAAGTTAATTCCTGCCTGGCCTCTCTGCAACACACTTCCATAATCAGTCAAAAGCCTGTCCATTGAATCCTGCAATCCCATTCCAATAATAGATGCTGTGCTTGTACCAACAACCTGCTGGCTCTGACCCGTGCTTTTATACTTAACTGCAAAGCCCTTGACAAGTATCCAAGATAATAAATCACAAACATACTGAGAGAACATCTCTTTGCATGCTCCTGCATCTGCCTTTCCTGTTTCCTTTATCTGGTTTAGGCAGGAGCTCATATAATTAACGATGTTGCGGTACTGCTGTATTCTTCCGTAAAGGTCAGAGATGCATGCGCACTGTATTGATGCAAAGAAGTTCTGCGAAGGGTCAAAGAACAAATCATTAGAAAGCCACACCCTTGATTGGCCGAAGCAGCTTGACTTGTGCAGTCCGTCAACATACCGTACAACTCTTTTCTTGTATGGCTGGTTAAGGGGGGCATAAACCCGTCTAGGCTCACCATCAGTCTCAACAGTTGTCACAACTCTGAAATCCTGGCGGAGCATCCCGTCTTTGGTTTCCTTTTCAATTGTGAATGAGCCGTCCTTGTAAACCATGTTCTTATCTTTACTTTTTTCATAAAGCTCATCCATCTGGTTGCTGTCAGGGTCAACAAGGAGGTAATTGTTGGTCTGCTCGTCAGTATCCATCTCCTTGATTTGCTCAGGATTAATCCTTGAAAATAAAGGAAGTCCTCCTTCTTCCTGAGTTGAAAGCTCAAAGCTAAGACCGTCAATGTAAGCCATGGTGTTTGTCCTGAGTGTCTGGCCGTAAATGTATGCCCCTGGCCCCACAACCACAGATAATTGTTCTGATGACGCTTCCGGCAGTAATGCACATGCTTCGCCGTTGCTTTTCATATACTCTGAAACATAGCCCATATACCTTCCATAGTCCCACGGCTCTATTGCTCCAATTCCAGGTATGTTTCCTGTTCCCTTGATTTCATCCTTATCCTGGCTTGCAACCTTGTCAAAGCATTCCTCAGGCTCTAATTTCAAAGACGCAGCTGTATCCCATTCTGAAGCATTCATGAACTTAACTTCATCATAACCTGCCCGCATAGAAGTTAACAACTTGCAGCAGACAGGCCTGTCAAGGTCATTAACATTGATAGACTGCTGAAGAGGTGTTCCTGTGTCAGAATCAAACTGCGGATTGCAGTCAACTGTAAATCTTGAAACATCCTCTGCGAAAGGACCGCAAAGCTGCCTTCCAATAGGCGTGCCCTGCTCAGCCAGGAAATCCCTGTACTTCAAGCATATAAAATCAGGATCCGTCTTGCACCTGCCTTCTTCAGGATACCTGTCACCAATATGCGTCCTAGTTTGGGGCGGACTTCCGGGAGCATCTTCTCCTGTTCCAGGATTTATCGGAGTTGCAGGACACCATATTCTGTCGCACAGCATTCTCCTTACGTAGTACACCGCCTTTTCAGCCTTAATTGCCTTGGCGCAGTCATCTGCCTGTGTTGTTGAATCCAAAGATGGTTTGTTGCATGCAAACCTTGTCTTTATTCCCATAGCCATGTGAGCTACCAGAGCTCCCCAGCAGCCGTAGCTAATATACTTGGCTGCTGTCTCAAAAACAGGCTCAATAGCATTCAAAACCTCTCCGGTTGTGTTAAGCACAGCCAAGGAAACATCCAGAACCGCTTCAGGAATAACTAAGTTGGGGTCAACCTGCGGATTGATATAATGCGAGGATGAAAAGCATGTTTCCTGCCTCAGTGAGTATGTGCTTCCCTTCACCTTATAGCTTATGACTATCTTCAAAGGCAGTATGCACTGGTTTGTAATGAGTTTCTCAAAGTCCTTCCATTCAGAAATCATCTTGCTCGCGTTAGTCTCGTTAAAGCCCCTCCACTTGTTCAGCCTGTAGCTGATATACCACATCGTCCTGTTGCTGTTCTTCCATTGGTACACCGGCCTGTTGGGGAAAATGTTTCCCTTCTCACGAAGATAGCAGGCATAATTGGGGTCATTTTTCATCTCCTCTGTCTCAGGCATGGGCATTATCCATACCTTGTCAATTTTATCATACTCTCCAACTCCGATGTAGTCAAGCTTAATCACAAAATTGACTGTTTCAGTTCCGTCCATCAGCCTGTAAGGCCTCCAGTAATGCTCGTCCGGCTCAACAGTAACTGTCCAGTCAAGGCCCTGACCGCAGCTTTGAATGTTAAATGTTAGGGTTATGACTTCTGAACTCCTGTTGTAGTCGTCTTTTGCAACAATTTCAATATAATTAGGCACAGATGACTGGCTTGTCAAAGAAACCATTGAAGGTGTTGTACCGCCTATTGTGTTCATCTGAGCTCCTGCCTGCGCATCTACGGTTTCCATGCCCTGCATCGGAACATTGGCAGAAGACAAAGTTAAAGCAGCAAGAGAATCATCCAGTTTTATTTCAGCTGACCAGTAGCCAGAGCCGTTGGCTACAGCAGTTACAGTCGGCTCTGTTGGCTTGTTATTTTTATCAGTGTAAACAGTAATTTCAACTGTTGCTCCGGGAGTTGTTTTTCCCTCCAAAGTCTGGGAAGCCTTGCTCACTGAGATTGAGGTTGTTGTCTTTGATATGTTTGGGTATATCAGGCTTATTGTCGGCTTGGCAATCATTGTAATTGACTTTTCAACAACTCCAATGTTGCCGGCAGCATCCTCTGCAGTTATTTTCACGTTGTTGGTTGGCCCTAACTGTAGATTATGAGTGAATGTTGTTGCATCATTGAAAACCTGTCGCATAGCATCGTTATTGTATATGGTAATATCCGAAGTTTCATCAACATCACCTGAAATTACAGCAATCTCGCCAGCAACTGTTTCTGTAAAATTTCTTAAAGTAATAACCGGCGCAGTAGTGTCAACATCAACACTAAAGCTCTGCTCTGCCTCGTTTCCAGCAGCATCAGCTGCAACAACCTTAACATTGTTGCTTCCTGAAGCTAAATTGACAACTTTCCAGAACTTCCCGGAAGCACCGGCAGTAACACTTCCCTGATTAACAGTATTAACAGAAAAGCTGACAGTTGCATCTGCTTCGGTTGTTCCGGAAACATTAAGAGCAGCAGTATTAACTGAGGTTGGCGTTGTATCCAGAGTTAGTACAGGAGGAACATTATCAACTTGCGCATATACTGACGATAAATATAACGGCAGCATCACTACAAGCATGATGTTAAACATTGCGATTGCTTTAACATTCATCTTAGCTCTCAAACTCGGGTTTTGGTAATTTTTTAGAGTATTTCGTCATGTTTACAATTAGGTCAAGCTGCTTGTCCTCATTCTCAAGCACTGTTCCATCGAAGAAAACATGCATCCTTACATCCTCTGCAGTCCTGAGCTGGTCCCAGTCAGGGGTCCAGTTTCCTTTGTAGCCTCCAATCAGCTTGTCATCCTTAATCAGGTTCATCTCCAATGCATATTTGTGGTTTCCGTCTCCAAGAAGCTCTAATGTTGTTTCTCCTTCAGGAGCAGGATAAAGTGTGAAATAGTCGTACTCGTGTTCCATATTAACTATTGATATCACAACCAAATCGTCTTTGCCCAGGTCATAAACCAGGCCAGGGTCGCCTTTCTCGTGCTTAACAACAAAGGCCTTAACCTTCTCTATGGGCTTCATCTCAATTAGGAAGGGCTGCCCGTCATAATCATCAAGGTCAAAAAAGGTTTCGCTTTCCAAAAAGCCTTCCCCTCTTCCTATTACGGTAACTGCCTCGCAGTCAGGCACTTCAGCTTCCAAGATATACGTGTCTCTTTTTGGCAGAATCTCTCCCAAGAAGCATTCATAGTTTGCGCATCTCGCAGTAAGGTTTATATGAACCAAGGGTTCTCGGTTGAACGCATTCATAGCCTCAAAGGTTATCGGAACTGTCTTTGCGTTCTCGCAGAACTCTGCATCGTATATTTCTGATGGATATCCTGAAAACGGGGGATTCTCAACCCTGTCCGGCTTGTTGTGGTTTATCAGAAGAGGAATGGCAAAGTCAAACTGATAAGCATCATGGTCCGGAGCATCAAAATCAACCAAGGAAATCCTGACAGGCATTTGAATGTCATAAACGTAGTGATACTGCAAAAAGCAGGTGGGCAGCAGGAAAAACAGCCTTACCGGCACTGCCTTGAGATAAGCTCCCTGGCTGGGCGCAATATTCATCAGCAAAGGCCATGCAGGTTCATAACTAAATGTAACAGCAACATCATCGTATTCACGAACGCCTATTCCAATATCCCAGGTCAGATGCAAATTCGCGTATTTCTTGTCCTCATCCAGAAACCTGCTGTATCTGGTGTTGTTAATTCGCACATCACCAATATTATAGGATGCTATTTGCTTTAAGGTTTCTTTAATTCCTGATATTGATTTCACAAGGGGCGTGCACTGAAATTTGACATCTGAAATCGGTATTTCAGGGCTCAGAACCATAAGGCTGAAAAGCTCTTTCTCAAGGAACATCTCCTCGTTCTCCCGGTTAAGTATCTTCCTGGCAAATTCGTAAAGCCTTTTCAGGCGCACAGGAACTGTTGTGCTGAAGTCCTTCATCTTAATTTTCTCCCTCTCACTCTTCACCTCAAAACTAACCGGATATTCCAGCTGAACAGAAACATCGTCTTCAGCAATAACCGTGGTTGCTAATGGCTTTCCTAAGGTATCAATGTTGAAAATATCCTTCAAATCAGTAAAATTGGCTAAGCACTCCTCAAGATTCTCTTCAACATAGGACGAAATTCCTTCCTGCATCTGTTCCACTGTAGGATACTTCAAAACACCGTTAAAGTACCAGTAAGGTATGCCTGCTTCAGTTTCCCTTGAAAAGGAAAGGTAATTAAGTCCTGTCATAGTGTTTGGGGGCTTTTCGATGAAGCCGCCCTGCATCCCTATCCTTGCTAAAGCATCCCTAGCTACAGTGTCCAAGCAGAATTCAACGTAATCCTTAGCAGGAATGAATTTTTCAGGAACTGTTATCTCTGGCGTGACTTGCTGTGCTTTTTGCTTGACATAAATAAAGAACAAGGAAGCCATCAAGACTATGAGGCCTAGAATTATAAATACTGTGACCTGTGCCTTTTTCAGCTTCATCTTTACCTCTTTTTACACCGAACCACTGCAGTGCTTAAAACAAAGTGGATGTGTTAATTCTTACAATCATACTATTTAAAACTTTCGACAATAAAATTCGAAAGATTTATATAATTGAATCTATTGAATTAAACCTTGAAATAGTATCCAGAATAATTATAAAGGAGGTTACAAAATGGCTTCAAAAAGTGCATTTTTAATATCCGGTATTGCCTTGTTAATGCTTCTTGCAGGATGCAGCGAGAGTCCTGAAACCGGAGATACGTCAACCGGCGCTTTTATCGGTGGTGATGAAGGAGTTCTGCTTGGATTCCTTGAAGGCGCCCCGCCCTCAGAAGTTTTTGACACATCAAGTGATTTTTCTTTAAGCATCCGCCTGGAAAATGCTGGTGAGAATGATATAATTGCAGAAAACTATGATAATGCGCCAGTGTTAAGAATCACAGGAATTGACCCTGCAGACTTCGGAACAACATCATCTGCGTTAACAAAAACAATTGATGTTGAGCTTATGGGCGCAAAACTTGACCCGCAGGGAAACGTCATCCAGGGCACAATCGAAACAATAGACTTCCCAACAGACGGAAGCAACCTGCAGTACCAGGGAGAAGTCAGCGGCAATGTGGAGTTTAAGTTAAGAGCCAGTTTGTGCTATGAATATGTATCAAAGGCGCAGGCAAAGCTTTGTGTAAGGGAAGACCTTCTTGGAACAACTGGAAAAGAGGGTATTTGTGACCCGAATGCTGACAAGAACATCGAAAACTCAGGAGCTCCTGTTCATGTAAGCAATTTCATTGAATCGGTTATGGGCTCCAACAAGGTTGCATTTGTTTTCAAGATAAAGCATCTCGGTCAGGGAAACGTTTATCAGCGCGGCTTAAGTCCGGCTTGTGACGCAAGCAGCCATGCAAACCGCGATAAGGTATGGGTTGAAATCAATAACCCGCATCTTGGAAGCATGACCTGCTCAGGACTGGGCGGAACAGGCGCAGTGACAACAGGTTCAGGAAACACCCAAATTCAGGGTTACACAACCCTTTACGGAGGGGAGCGTTCTATAAGGTGCACACTTGAACTTGACGACCCGCAAGACCTTGAGAAAGTAGTGGAAATAAGGCTTAAGTACGCTTATGAAGACTACGCAGACACAACTGTTACAGTTAAGCACGCAACTTAAGATTTCTTTTTTTATTTTATTTTAACATGAATTGAGCTAGAAACGCTTCCAGCTGTAAGAATTCATCACTGCCTTCAACCATCCTGAATTCTGATCTATAGGAATTTCTTTTTTCTGTTGATTGTGATTTTCACTCCCATTCATCAAATATCCGTCCTCTGAGCAACTTCATCGCCCATCATACACACAAAAAATACATCTGGTCAACAAAAAAT
>Ga0180434_10003891_pt1 | contig 18590 bp, 9 predicted proteins | sample SS_ome_7_FD_132453 | JGI IMG/M metagenome (GOLD analysis project Ga0180434, IMG submission 132453) | Hypersaline lake sediment archaeal communities from the Salton Sea, California, USA - SS_1_D_2 metaG | ecosystem: Environmental > Aquatic > Non-marine Saline and Alkaline > Hypersaline > Sediment...
CCCGAGGAGGGGCATCGATTCAATCCGGCCAAGTTACTGATAGATCCGTACGCCAAGGCTATCAGCGGTCCGATCGAGTGGAATGACGCCATATTCGGCTACACGATCGGGCATGAGAAACAGGATCTGGTCTGGGACGCGCGCGACAGCGCGCCCTACGTGCCGAAATCGATCGTGGTCGATTCCGCGTTCACCTGGGGCGACGACCGTCATCCGCGCACGCCCTGGTCGCAAACCGTGATTTACGAGTGTCACGTCAAGGGCATGACCATCCGCCATCCGGACGTGGCGCCGGAGATGCGCGGCACTTACCTGGGCATGGCGTCGGATCCCATCATCGACCATTTGACGGATTTGGGCGTGACGGCGGTGGAATTGATGCCCGTGCATCAGTTCGTCGTCGAGCGGCACCTGTTGAAACAAGGCTTGACGAATTATTGGGGCTATCACTCGATCGGTTTTTTCGCGCCCGAAACGCGCTACGCCGTCGGAGAACTCGGCCAACACGTGTCCGAGTTCAAGACGATGGTCAAGCGTTTTCACAGCGCCGGGATAGAAGTGATTCTCGACGTCGTCTACAACCACTCGGGCGAGGGCAACCACCTGGGTCCGACGCTGAGCCTGCGCGGGGCCGACAACGCATCTTATTACCGACTCGATCAGAACAAGCGTTATTACACGGATTTCACGGGTTGCGGCAACAGTCTGAACATGGTCAGGCGTCGCACGATCCAGCTAATCATGGATTCGCTGCGCTACTGGGTGCAGGAGATGCACGTCGACGGATTCCGCTTCGATCTGGCCCCGGTGCTGGCGCGCGAGTTGCACGAGGTCGATCGGCTGGGGCGCTTCTTCGCCATCATCCAGCAGGATCCCGTCATGGCCCAGACCAAGCTCATCGCCGAACCGTGGGATCTCGGGCATGGCGGTTATCAGATCGGCAAGTTCCCGCGCGGCTGGACCGAATGGAACGGCAAATATCGCGACGCGGTTCGACGTTTCTGGCGAGGAGACAAGGGGATGATTCCCGAGGTGGCTTCGCGGCTGTCCGGCAGCAGCGACGTCTTCGGCGAATTCCGCCGACACGCCACCGGCAGCATCAACTTCGTCACCTGCCACGACGGTTTCACGTTGCAGGACATGGTCAGCTACGAGCAAAAGCACAATACCGCGAACGGCGAGGACAATCGCGACGGACACAATGACAACCTGAGCCGCAACTGGGGCGTCGAGGGTCCGACTGATAAAGCAGAAATCATCGAAATCCGCGACCGCATCAAACGCAATTTCCTGGCCACGCTGGCTTTTTCGCAAGGCGTGCCGATGATTTCCGCCGGCGACGAGATCGGGCGCACCCAGAAGGGCAACAACAACGCCTATTGCCAGGACAACGAAATCAGTTGGTTGGATTGGAGCCTCGACGACGACAAGCGCGCCTTGTTGGATTTCACGCGCAATGTCTTTGCCCTGCGCCGCAAGAATCCCGTGCTGCACCGGCGAGCTTTTTTCAGCGGCGAGCTGACGTCGGGCGAGGAGGAAAAAGACCTTCTCTGGTTGCGGTCCGACGGTCAGGAAATGACCCAGGACGATTGGCACGACCACTCGCGCCACGTGCTCGGCATGCTTACGCATGGACATGCCTCCGACCAGGTGGACGAACGCGGCCGTCTGATAAGCGGAGACACGCTGCTGCTGATCGTCAACAACGGCGATCAAGAGTGCGCCTTTACGCCCCCCGAACTCAGCGATCCGGGATTATGGATCGAACGGATCAATACGGCGCGTTCGGGGAAACATCGTTATCTGAAACCCGAAGCGGTGACCGTATCGCCGTACTCGCTCATATTGTTAAGCTATACCGAAGCCTGAGGAAATGGAAAGCCGAGTGACGACAGTACGAAAGAGAAAAACGCCGCGCTCGTCGCACAAGGCCGAACTTGCCCGCTTATGCGCGGGCGACCACGGCGAGCCGCACCGCCTGCTCGGGGCGCATCCGCGGCGGCGCGGCGGCAAGAGCGGCGTGCTGATACGAACCCACCATCCGGACGCCGCGGGCGTCGACTTGCTGAGGCCCGACCACGAACCGATCGAGATGACGCCGGAAGGTCTCGACGGCTTGTACTCGGCGTTTTTGCCGGGCGCGAAGCTGCCGACGCGCTATCGCTTCCGCTTTCGCTTTCCAGACGGACACGTCTGGGAACAGGAAGATCCTTACCGCTTTCTGCCGACGCTCGGCGACGTGGACTTGCACCTGTTTAACGAAGGCACGCACTCGCGGCTCTGGGAATGCATGGGCGCGCGGCGGCGCGTGATCGACGGCGTCGCGGGCGTCGCCTTCGCCGTCTGGGCGCCGAACGCCATGCGCGTCAGCGTCGTCGGCGAATTCTGCCAATGGAACGGCCGCCGCTATCCCATGCGCCGGATGGGCTCTTCCGGCGTATTCGAGCTGTTCATTCCCGGACTGGAATCAGGCGAGCTGTACAAATATGAAATCAAAACGAAGAGCGGGCAGATTCGCCTGAAAACCGATCCGTACGCCTACGCCATGGAAATGCCGCCCGGCACCGCCGCACGCGTTTTCGAATCGAAACATGAATGGCGGGACGGCGAGTGGATGGACCGCCGCCCGACGCGCGACTACACGCGCGAGCCGATGGCGATCTACGAAATCCACTTCAGCTCGTGGCGCTGGCACGAGGACGGCCGGCCCTACACCTATCGCGAACTCGCCCCGCTCATCGTCGAGCATGTCAAACGCTTCGGCTTTAACTATATCGAGCCGCTGCCGCTGGCCGAACATCCCTTCGGCGGTTCTTGGGGCTATCAGGTTTCCGGATACTATGCTCCCACGTCGCGCTACGGCGATCCGGATGATTTTCGATATTTCATCGACTACTGTCACCAACACGGAGTCGGCGTGATCGTCGATTGGGTGCCGGCGCATTTTCCCAAGGACGATTTCGCTCTACGACTCTTCGACGGGACCGCCCTCTACGAACACGACGACCCGCGGCTCGGCGAACACCCCGACTGGGGCACGCTGGTCTTCAATTTCGGCCGACACGAGGTGCGCAACTTTCTGATAGCAGGCGCGTCGTACTGGTTGAAGGAGTTGCACATCGACGGCTTGCGCGTCGACGCCGTAGCGTTGATGCTCTATCTCGACTACAGCCGCGCCGACGGCGAGTGGATTCCGAACAAGTACGGCGGCCGAGAAAACCTCGAGGCGATCCATTTTTTGCAAAGCATGAACGAAACCATCCGCCGCGAGGCCCCGGGCGCCATCATGGTCGCCGAGGAATCGACCGCTTGGGGCGGCGTGACGCGGCCGGCCGAGGAGGGCGGCCTCGGATTCACGTTCAAGTGGAACATGGGCTGGATGCACGACACCCTGCTCTATTTCTCGAAAGAGCCGATTCACCGCCGCTATCACCACAACGACCTGACGTTCGCGATGATCTACGAGCAGACCGAGCGTTTTATCATGCCGCTTTCGCACGACGAGGTCGTACACGGCAAGGGCGCGTTGCTTTCGAAAATGCCCGGCGACTTGTGGCAGCAATTCGCCAACCTGCGCACGCTGTTGGCCTACCAGTACACCCGCCCCGGTAAGATCCTGCTGTTCATGGGCGTCGAGTTGGCGCCGTGGTATGAATGGAATTACGAATGGCCGCTGGATTGGCGACTGTCTGAAAATCACGAGCGGGCCGCCCTGCAACGTTACATGGAGGATCTGGGTAAGCTCTATCACGATACGCCGTGCTTGTGGCGCTCAGACCCCGATCCGCACGGTTGCTCGTGGATCGACTGCCACGACAGCGATAATTCAGTGCTGTCGTATTTCCGCCAGGACGGCGACCAGTACGCGATCGTCGTATTAAACCTGACCCCCGTGCCGCGCGACAACTACCGCCTCGGCGTACCCGTGCAGGGCGGATACGTGGAGCGGCTCAACACCGACGACCTGAAATACCACGGCGGCGATTACCCGACGGTCAAGGCGGCTCATTCCGAGCCGACGCCCTGGCAGGGTTTCCAGCAGTCGATCAACCTCAACCTACCCCCCTTGGGCGCGCTCATCTTCACACCTGAGTAACGATCGAACTCCGCGCGAGCTGAAACGTACCGGCCGCCCCCCGTCTCCGCCGAAACGCAGCGGCCGACCCCCGTGTCGGCCGTAGTCCGATGTAGCGGCGGCCGCCTCGCCCGCCGTAGTCAACGGAATCCGTCCGCCGTCACATACACGGCCGGGGGCGGCTGTGCCCCACGCCAATTAAAAAACGGGCGGTCGCGCCGGAGTAAACTCCGGCGCGGCGCCCGCGTAATGTATTTGGTTTATCGCCTGCTTGGCTTAGCGACGGCGCATCACGCCGAACGCGCCGAGAAGCAGCAACGCCAGGCTGCCGGGCTCGGGCACGAAATCATGCGTACCGGGCGTGGTGTACATCAGGTGCATTTCGACGGGGTCGTCACCCTCGAGCGAATCCAGACCGCCGTAGAACCACTCGTTCTGCACCATTGGATTCTGCCCGACGATGTAGTCAGGTAGACGGTAGGAATAACCGTCCATGTATTCCCAGAAAGTGCCGTTGCCGTCGACGCCGACCTCGCCGTAGACATCGATTGCGCCGGTGCCGTCATGCGGAGCGCCGGGATTGCCGGCATAGAGCACGAGAACGTCGTCGCCGTTGAAGAAGGAACCGAAATCATAGTTGTCGGGCTCGAAGCCGTAGGTGTCCAGAAAGACGCCGAGGCCAGGCTCGTCGCCGCCCTCATAGGAGCAGACATACGAATCGCCGGCGGCCAGCATGCCGCTGAGATCGGTGGGGGCGTAGGTTGACTCGGGAGCGCCATTGTTGATGTTGCCTAGGCTGTAACCGGCCAGATCGATCGCCGTGTCGCCGGTATTGGTCAGCTCGACGAACTTGGGTAAACCACTGTCGACGGTGCCGTCGACGACTTCGCTGATGATCAGGTTGGCGTTCGCTGAAACGACGAAACAAAGACCAATCACCGCCACTACACTCGCTAATTTACGCATTGTCTCACTCCTCCAAAGAGTAGCCGCGAATGGAAACCCAGGGACGACGCGCCGCGGCGTCGCGCAGTCAAAACGTTGTGAACAAAAACTCCTCGTTAGTCAGTCGTGCCTTTCGAGAGAGCACTCTCTAACAGCGGCACTTTGTAACACGGCTCTGTTAGCCGCGAGTCAGCCTTATATGAAGATTTCTTCAAATTCGTCGCCGATGAAATGATCCTTTCCTCTCTTTATACGGTTTTTAACACGTTTACGGCCTTGAAGCAAATAGATTTCAGAGAATCGCGGGATTTATCGGCATTCCAGCGCTGCCTACGCGCGCCGCGCAATGCGACCATGGCCGCGTTCTAACACGTGCTGCGTCAAGCATCGATTGACGGGCGCGCGGCGCGTGGCGCGGGGCCGGTCGCTTACGCACGCGGTTCTGTTTCGCCCCCGGCGTCGCCCGACGCTAGTTTCCTGAACAAATATGTCGCCGTTCCGCTGAGTCCGATCGCTATCAGGAACGAGCTGTTCCCCAGCAGCGTGTTGGCGAGCAGGCTTAAATATGGCATGGTCAGCGCCCTCACGCCGGTAAACGCCACGTGGATGCTCATGTACAGGTCCACTTGGTTCTTACGCGCGAAGTGCAGGTGTCCGATGCTCCAAGCGATGATTCCGCCGCCGTGAGCGACGCCTTTCAAAACACGCCCCGCGACGATTATTCCGATCGCGAGCCCGAAATACTCGCTGGCGCCGCTTTCGATAATCAGCATTGCAGCGGCCACGCAAATGTACGACGAGATCCACACATAGCAATTCGCCACCCGGAACCGCACGACACCGACCTTGTCGAAATACGGGGCCCAGAAGCGTATCGCTAGCCACGAGCACATTCCGGGAATCACCGCCATTACCATAATGGAGGTCAGGTAGTCGAAATCGAGGCGCATCGTAATCACGACCAGCAACATGGGATCGGTAAAGAAGTTCGCCGATCCTAGCGAGAACTGGGCCAGCATGTACCGCCTGAATTCGTGATGACGCCGCAGTATCCCGCCGGCTTCCTTAACTCCGCCCCATAGCCCGGTCGAGGCGCCCCCGGATTCACGCAGCTTCACCCGATGGGCGCGATATTCCTTAATTTCACTGCGCTCGCGGCGAACGCGAAATCGCCGCATCGGCACGAGCGAAAGTAATCCCAACCCCGCGACGGCGGGATAGACGATGCAATAATGACTCGGATCGAGGTCAAACTGCGCCGATACGACGGCGGCGGAAAGCGGGACGAACAGGAAGCGAATGGTCTGGATGCGTCCTATAATACGGCCGCGGATCGATTCCGGGTAGTTCACTTGCCACATCGACGAACGCAATGTGACCAAGCCGCTGACAAAAAAATGAATCAGCCCGATTTGGCCGGCGAAGACCCAACCACCCCATGGATGCCATTCAGGCGTGGCGAATGCGATTGAGCCGGTTAGCAAGGCGGCGACAATCGTGAGAATGAAGAGAACGAGCTTCCGCGGGCGGCCGCGGATAATCAAGCCCCACAGCACGTTCAGCATCATCATGACCACGGGAAGACCCCAAACTACCGTGGTGAGCAGCTTCGAGGCGTGGAATGTTTTAGTCACGACAACGCCGGCCAGGTTGGCCTCGATCGTCCCGAGCACGAGCGACCAGATGATTAAATGCGCGCGTTCCTGCAAGTACGTAGCCCGGGCGACGTATGGAATGTCGTCCGATCGCAGGAAATCGAAGATGCGTTGCATGCGCGTGGTTCCAAAATCATCATTATAGCCGCGCCCGTTTCGCCGTGCGAATCGGATTCGCGCGACACGGCTCCGCACGAATCTTGCTGGCTGCATAATCAAAAACAGCAATTTCGGTCACGAAAGTCTTGCATCGAAAGGCGCGTTGTGTATCATTTATGCTTCTGAAGCGACCCGCTCGGCGGGCCGCGCGGCAAAGGTCTGTCAACAAGGTCAGGTGTGTATGCTCAGGGTTAAGGTTCGCGGTAACGAATCCATCGAACAAATGGTTCGTCGCTTTAAGAAGCTGTGTGAAAAGGAAGGGCTTATTCGGGACATCAAGCGCACGAGCTATTTCGAGAAGCCCTCGGAACAAAAGCGGCGCAAATTCCGGAAATCGATGAAGCGTATCGCACGCGAACAATTCTAACCCCGGCATTAATCCAAGCGGCTTGTGTACTGGCTCGGAAATAATGCGGCATTCACAGGATAGTGCGAAGCGCCAGCTTCGCATGGATGTTCTGGCTTCACACGGGTGAAGAATAATTTCACCCAGCCACCCGCCGGCGCGGGCGAGTGGATAATCTGGCGCCCTATTCGTCTAGCGGGCGGGGGAACGCGACTCCAGCGGACGAATTATTCACCGCCGAACATAAGCATCCGCGGCCGGACGCGCGGTCAATCCCGCCGGGATGCCGTTCAAGCGACTACGATTGCGTTTTAACACGGACATTCGCGACCAAGGAGTGTTATCTGTGAGCAGGTTTAACCGAACTCATCGAACCGTGCTTATGTATTGCCTGATCTTCATGGCGGCGTCCTGCCTTTCGCCGAACGCGGCATTCGCCCAGGAATCGAGCGAACCGTCCGTGACGGCGGCCGCGCCGACGCCGGTTGAATCGGCGTCTAATCCGCAGCGGCCGGGGATTCCGTTCTGGTGGTGGATCGCTCCGATCGGGGCTTGCGTGGCGTTGTATTTCGCCCACAAGTTTTATCACGAAGTCGTCGCGGCCGATCCGGGCGACGACGACATGATCGAGATCGCCAACCACGTTAAAGACGGTGCGATGGCGTATCTATGGCGTCAGTACAAGGTCGTGTTCGTCGTATTCGTCATTCTCAGCGCCATTCTGGCCTGGATGGCGTTCGGTTTGCACGTTCAAAACGGGATCGTCTGGGGCGCCTTCCTTACGGGCGGTTTCTTCAGCGGTTTGTGCGGTTTCCTCGGGATGAAAACCGCCACGATGGCCAGCAATCGTACGGCGGCCGGCGCGCGCGACAGCTTGAACAAGGGCCTGGTGGTAGCGTTCCGAGCGGGCGCCGTCATGGGCCTGGTCGTGGTCGGCTTTGCGTTGATCGACATCAGCGTCTGGTTTCTGATTCTGTATTACGTTACCGATTTGAGCCTGACGGTGATTACCGTCGTGATGCTCACGTTCGGCATGGGCGCCAGCACGCAAGCGTTGTTCGCGCGTGTCGGCGGCGGCATCTATACCAAGGCGGCGGACGTCGGGGCGGACCTGGTCGGCAAGGTTGAAGCCGGCATTCCCGAGGACGACGCACGCAACCCGGCGACGATCGCGGACAATGTCGGCGACAACGTCGGCGACGTGGCCGGCATGGGCGCCGACCTTTACGAGTCCTATTGCGGTTCTATTCTCGCAACTTCGGCGTTGGGCGTGGCGGCGGCGGTGGCGCTTTTCGGCGTGGACGGCGGGAACGACACATGGGCCGCGGCGATTAATTTCATCGCCACGCCGATGGTGTTGGCCGGCGTCGGCATCCTCCTCTCGATAGTAGGCATCTACATGGTGCGGACCGAGGAAGGGGCCTCCATGGCCAAGCTGATGGGCGCCCTCGGGAAGGGCGTCGACGGCAGCAGTCTCATGATCGCCGCGGTCGGCGCCTTGGTTTGCTGGCTGTTGCTCGGCGACATCTCGACCGCGGACGGCTATCACGTTCGATGGTGGGGAATCTGGCTGAGCATGGTCAGCGGTCTGGCCGCGGGCGTGATCATCGGAAAAGCGACCGAGTATTACACCAGCTACGATTACAGCCCTACGAAACGGATATCCGAACAGGGGATCACCGGGCCGGCGACCATCATCATCAGCGGCATCGCCGAGGGCATGAAGTCCACGTGGGCTTCGCTGGCGACGATTATCATCGCGATCATGCTCGCCTTCACCTTCGCCGGCGGCGGCGTCGAGTTCATGCTCGGCCTCTACGGCGTAGGTTTCGCGGCGGTGGGCATGCTGGCCACGCTGGGAATCACGCTGGCGACGGACGCATATGGGCCTATCGCCGACAACGCAGGCGGCAACGCCGAGATGACGGGACAGGATCCGCAGGTTCGCCAGCGGACCGACGCGCTCGATTCGCTGGGCAATACGACGGCCGCCACGGGCAAGGGCTTTGCGATTGGCTCGGCGGCGTTGACGGCGTTGGCGCTGTTGGCCGCGTACATCGAGGAAGTTCGCTTCGGACAGATCCACGAATCGCAGGCGATCGTGGAGCAGGTCGAAATGACGCAGGCTAATCCCGACCAGGCGCTTTACATCGGGCACGGCAAGTGGGCCGCGCGCCTGGAAGAGGGCGACGGCAAGAACGCCTTCGGCTCATTCATGACGCTGAATTACGGCAAGCTGCCGGCTTATGCGAAAGACGAACTTAAGGCCGGCGCCGGCGAGATGAAGCTGGACATGGCGCCTCACACCGGTAAGGAGGGCGGCTACATCAGGCACGCCTCGATGCTGGTCGATCACAACGGCGAGCAGAAGCGATTCGATCTGGAATTGGTAGCGGCCCGCAAGGCTTCGCTCGAACAGTTCATGACGTTTTACAACGTGACGCTGATGAATCCGAAGGTGTTGTGCGGGATGTTCAGCGGCGTGCTGCTGGCGTTCCTGTTCTGTGCGATGACGATGAAGGCGGTCGGTCGGGCGGCCAACCAGATGATGAAGGAATGCCGCCGACAGTTCGAGAAGATCCGCCAGGCGTTGCGCAACGACGGCAAGGACGAAGCCTTCGTGCAGGATCCGGACAACTGGCCCAATCGCGTCGAGGTCGAGGGTCATAAATACCCTGACTACGCGAACTGCGTGGCGATCTCGACCGCCGGCGCCCAGAAGGAAATGATCGTCCCGTCGTTGCTCGCGATTGTCGTGCCGATCATCGTCGGTTTGCTCTTCGGCGTGCCGGGCGTGATGGGCCTGCTGGCGGGCGGTCTGACCAGCGGTTTCGCGGTGGCGATCTTCATGGCCAACGCGGGCGGCGCCTGGGACAACGCCAAGAAGCTGATCGAGACCTTCGGCAAAATCACCGCCGGTGATCTGGTCAAGAGCGGAGAAGCACAAGACAAGCTTCCGGCGGCGATTAGGGCCGATCTGATGACGCGCGCCCAACTGGCGGTGAACGCCGGCAATCCTGACATGATCATCTACGGCAAGGGTTCCGAGGACCACAAGGCAGGCGTCGTGGGCGATACCGTCGGCGATCCGTTCAAGGACACCTCCGGACCCAGCCTGAACATCCTCATCAAGCTGATGAGCATGGTTAGCGTCGTGTTCGCCGGCTTGATCGTTAAATTCGCCCCGATGATCGGAGATTTGCTGGGTCTCGGCGGCTAAAATTCCATTGATGCTCGATTGATGCGTGCAGCTAGCCGCACTCGGCCGCGTACGTCTTGGGCCAGACGCCCGGGCTACGCCACAAATTCGATGGGGTAAGACAGCAGCGTTCGGCGCCTCACGGTCGGCGTCTTCATTAGGCCAGGAATCGCGTAGGATTTCGGCGATGACGGAAAGCAAGGACATTTCGGACACGAACGAAGAGATCCCGGCACACGACGATGCGCGGGAGTTCGCAGTCGCGGCTGCCCGGATCGCCGACGAGCAGAAAACGGAAGGTGTCGTGGTTTTGGACTTGCGCGGGCTAAGCGGGCTGGCGGACTTCTTTGTCATTGGAACGGGCAGCTCGGAACGTCAAATGCATTCGGTCATGGATCACCTCCACGATTACTCCAAAACCGTGGGCAGACGCCCCTTCAATGTAGCCGACAGGCGCGCTACATCGTGGGTGCTGGCGGATTACGTTGACGTGGTAGTCCACATTTTCGATGAAAAGCATCGCGATTATTACGATCTCGACAGCTTATGGGGTGACGCACCGCACGTGGATTGGAAGACCGAAGTCGATCGGGCGAGAGCGAAAGCGTAGATTACATCCATAGATTCGTCATGGCTTTTGCGGATTTCCGGGTGTCCTCCTGAGACCTGTTCATATCTGAATCTAGCGAACTGTGCGTTTTGAAGCCAAGGCTGCATTAATTATAGGACCATGGGGTGAGCGGGGATATTTGAGAGAATAAGTATCTTTTTACTCCAGAATGATCCCGCCGCTACCGATATCTGTAACTATCACTGGTTCTCGCCAACCAGTTCCCGAATGTCCTTGTCGAATGACCCGCGGCCAGCTTGCTCGGTTGCGGGTTCATTTTTTGACCTCACGCCTGTCGTCGAGCAAATTCAATCCTTTTATAATCAATGAACACCTTACCAGAGAGCGTGTGTGGCGCGGCTCGCTTGGAGCCATCGGCCGGCAGTGAAAAAGCCCGCGAAACTCGGGGCTACACGGCCCACGTCCGATAAATTCAGCAACACGAAAACGGCTGTATATTGCGAATATTTTAGGCTTTCTCGGTAAAGTTGTCTTGACGTTACCGCTGCCGAAAGCGTAAGATCGGAGTTGATCTGAGAGTGGGCAAGAAGCAAACACATTAATACGAGGAACTCTTCTTCGGCCTACTCATCTTTGTGATTGTCACGAGCGAAAGTTCGACACCATCTTCAATCGCGCCCGACATGATCACGGATCATTTCAAGGCCGTCGCGTCGTCGGTCTTGGAACATAAGGAGCAGGCGCTAGCGGCGAGTGTTACGAAGAATGTTGCGGAACACTATTCAGGTTTGCGGCCAGGATTATCGTTGTCGGTGTTTACCGACACGGCGGGCTCGTGTTTTTCAGCCGGTCGTGTCGCCCAGCAGCACCGCGCGGCGTCTTTGGCGCTCACCACCCCTTTCGAGCACTCATCAAACGTTAAACGCCGGCTTCAATGTTTCGACGCATCCGGGGGTATCTCCACATTTCGCGATCGGCCGCGAATTCCCGCGGCGTTACGGAAAGCAGCGTCAAGTTTCACTGTTACACGTTGGCGCGCATTTTCAGCCTATGGACACAGTTTCTTTAAGGAGGTGTCACAGATGAATTGGAAAAAACCCGTTTTTATGTTAGGCGCCGTACTGATGTGTACGAGCCTTCTGGTGGCGGCCGTCCCCGCGACGGATATCACCGGATCACAAAATGCCATTGCACAGGCTCCCGTAGCCGTGCAAACGGATGCGGCGTTGAAGGGCGCTTCAAACCCATCCAAGTTCAACACCGAGAAAGCTCGGAATTTGCTTCAGCAGCAAGCACTTTCAACAACCAGCAATGTCTTATTGAACACGCGTGACGTACCGGTGAACGACATGTGCGCCGATGCGATCGCGATCTTCGACGGCGTCACGGCCTTTAGCACGATCGACGCCACGACCGACGGTCCGACTCACGCCGAATGCATGTTCGACGGCCAGACGTACTTTGACATCTGGTACACGTATACTGCCACGCAAACCGGCACGTTGATCGTCAGCACCTGCAGCGACGCCGATTACGACACCGACTTGGTGGCGTACGACGGTTGCGATTGTATGGATCTCGTTCTCGCCGCGTGCAACGACGACATGTCCGGTTGCGACGGCTACACGTCGGAAATCACATTCCCGGTGGTCGAAGGCTATTGCTACCTGATTCGCGTCGGCAGCTACAGCTCCTCAACCACTCCCGGAATGGGCAATCTGACCCTGTCTTACTACCAGGAGCCGCTCGGCGCCTGTTGCGATGAGGGACTGAACTGCATCGCCACCAACACCGAACCCGAATGCGATGCACTCGACGGCACATGGTACCTGGCCCAAGACTGCAGCACTTTTGTCTGCCCCGACGCCATCGGCGGCGACGACTGCGAGGATGCGGTCGAGATCTACGCCCCGTATCCCGTCACCGTTCCCGGCACCAACATCGGCATGACCCTCGACTGCCCCGGGCTGCTCGACTGGAACGCCATGTGGTACCTCTTCGAGCTGCCTTACGCCAGTAACGACGTGACAATCGTTCTCACCGCGTCTGGCTTGTATTCTGTCGGCATTGTCGTGATGGACGACTGTCTCTGCGACGACTACACCCTTATGGCTTATTCCTTTGCCGGCGATACGGTCACGATGACAGTTAATCTGGCCGGTCCTGGCGCCTGGTACTTCCCGGCCTATGCCGTGGATGATCTCGACAACCCGCTCGACTTCACCGTCACGTTCGACGTCGTCGAGCACGAGGCCTGCATTCTCGAGTGCGAGCCGAACGAAGATGAAGTCGTCTGTTACGATGAGTATGACGACGTCACCAACGCCGGCTGCAACAGCGAACCGCCGACGTTCCAGACCCTGGAATGCGGCGAGACCATGTGCGGCACCTCGGGCGTTTTCCCGTTCGCGGGCAGCACCTACCGCGACATGGACTGGTTCCAGGTTACTCTCGCCGAGGCCGGCCTGCTCACTTGGTCCGGTATCGCCGAATTCCCGCTCGGCATGTGGATTATGCCTGACGGTTGTCCCGCCAGCGTGCTTGAGTCCGGTACGGCCCCCGAGTGCACCCAGCTGACCCTGTCAGCGGTTGTTGAAGCCGGCACTTACATCGTGGTCATCTCCCCTTCGGATTGGGATCCGCATCCGTGCGGCCTCAAGTGGGAAGCCACTGTGAGTTGCGGCGCGGTAATGGGCGCCTGCTGCACCGAAGACGGCGCTGTTTGCGAAAACACGCTCGAAGGCGACTGCACCGGCGACTGGTATATCGGCGAGGATTGCGCGACGTTCGATTGCCCGGTTCCTTGCCCGGATGTCCAGGTTGATATCGAGATCCTGACGGATAACTACGGCAGCGAAACCAGTTGGGAAATCACCGATAACACCTCTGGCGCCGTACTCCTGGCAGGCGGTCCGCTCGAAAGCAACACCCTCTACAACGAGCGTTTCTGCATGACCCAGGACGATTGCGTCGATTTCACCATCTACGACAGCTACGGCGACGGCATCTGCTGCTCGTACGGCAATGGTTACTACGAAGTGTATCTTGACGGCGACCTTGTCGGCTCCGGCGGAGAATTCAATGATGTCGAAACCGTCGATATGATCGGTTACAATTGCGAATTCCCGCTCGGCGCCTGCTGCGTCGAGCTCGAATGCGTTGCGACCAATTACGAAGCTGAGTGCGACGCGCTTGGCGGCAGTTGGTACATCGGCGAAGAATGCCCCGCGTTCGAGTGCCCCCTCTGTTACGACTTCGAGGTCACTGCTCCGTACACGTCCGAAGTGATGACCACCTGCGGAATGGGTGACGATTGCAGCCCGGACAGCCAGTACAATGATACCGAAGACATCGTCTTCAAGGTCACGATTCCTTGCGACGGCTTGTGGAACTTCAACACCTGCCTCCTCGAAGGTTTCGACACCTGGATGGCGCTCGGCACCGACTGCTGCCTGGAAGACCTCGCCTACAACGACGACGCTTGCGGCGTGCAGTCCGAGATCGTAATCCTTCTGGATGCCGGCACGTACTACGTCGACATTGAAGGTTACAGCACCTGCGGCGATTTCATTCTCGAGATCACGCAAGAGGAAGAATGCATCCTCGAGTGCGAGCCGAACGAAGATGAAGTCGTCTGTTACGACGAGTACGACGACGTCACGAACGCCGGCTGCAACAGCGAACCGCCGACGTTCCAGACCCTGGAATGCGGCGAGACCATGTGCGGCACGTCGGGCGTTTTCCCGTTCGGCACCAGCACCTACCGCGACATGGACTGGTTCCAGGTAACTATGGCCGAGGGCGGCCTGCTCACTTGGAGCGGTATCGCCGAATTCCCGCTCGGCATGTGGATTATGTACGACGGCTGTCCCGCCAGCGTGATTGAGTCAGGTACGGCTGATGATTGCACCCAGCTGACCCTGTCCGCGGTCGTGGAAGCCGGCACTTACATCGTGGTGATCTCTCCGTCGGATTGGGGCCCCTATCCTTGCGGCGCCAAGTGGGAAGCCACTGTGAGTTGCGGCGCGGTAATGGGCGCCTGCTGCACCGAAGACGGCGCTGTTTGCGAAAACACGCTTGAAGACGACTGCACCGGCGACTGGTATATCGGCGAGGATTGCGCGACGTTCGAATGCCCGACTCCTTGCGAGGACTGCACCGTCGATCTCGTGCTGTTCACCGATAATTATGCCAGTGAAACCTCATGGCAGATCACCGACAGCGACACTGGCGCCGTGCTCATGGAAGCCGTTCAAGGAACGCTTTCCAACAACACCCTCTACAATGTGCAGTACTGCTTAGCTGACGGCGCTTGCGTCGACTTCACCATCTACGACAGCTACGGCGACGGCATCTGCTGTGCATACGGCGACGGTTACTACGAAGTGTGGCTTGACGACGTGCTTATCGGCTCCGGCGGCGAATTCTTGGAGTCCGAGACCGTTGCGGATATTTGCTGCGAAGGCGGCATGTGCGGCGACTTGGATGGCGACGGAGACGTCGATATCGACGACTTCTGGCTCTTCCTCGACTCGTTCGGCACTTGTGTCGGCGATCTCAAGTACATCGTCGAGGCCGATCTTGATGAAGACGGTTGCATCACGCTGGTCGATTACGGCATGTGGATCCAGTGCTGGCGCGACGCCAATCCTGGCGCTACGTTCCGTCCGCATTTGCAGCGTGCAAATGTCAAGAGCGCTTCGTCCGGCAAGGCTACGATGTTGAAGTAACGTTATTACGGGCGTATGATGCCTGCCGGCTTCGGTCGGCGGGCATCGCCGCCCTCGTTTGAGGCCATGTTAAGCCTCGATTTGGAATGGACTAACGAGAAGGCAGGACTAATAATCCTGGAGGAGGTTAGATAACTATGAGAAAAACGCTTTGTTCAATCTTTGCCGTCGGCATGCTGACAATGGCCAGCGCCTCGGCTACCATCATGGTCGATTTTGAACCGTGGGACGCTTACATCTACGGTCCTATCGGCGATACCGTGGAAGTCGAAATCTGGGCGGATATCCCCGAAGCCGACGCAATCCTGGGCTGGGGCCTGGATCTGATCGTCGATGATCCCTCTATCGCGGATGTAACCGGCACACCGGTCATCGGCGGCGACTTCTACGCTGGCGCCGGCGGCGACGGCGACGGCCTCGCAGGTTTGGCGTTCCCCGACCCGATCTGGGGTCCGCACGTCACCTTGGCCACGGTCACCTTCGAACGTATCAGCCCCATTGACTGGATCTGGACGGACATCTGGATGGACGCCACTGAAGGCGACCTGAAGGAAGGTTTCCTGCTCGCCGACGGCATCAACTTTGCCGATTGGTATTCGCTGACAGGTTACGTCAACACTCCGGAACCGGCCTCGCTGACCATGTTGGCGCTGTTCGGTCTGGCTCTGCGTCGTCGGTAATCGATCTCGCTGAGACCAGCAGTTAGTAATCAGAGAGCCGTTTCCCAGCACGGGAAACGGCTCTTTCTTTGCGCCGACATATTATCCCGCAATCAAAACTTTGAGAGTCGGCGAGCGGTCAGTGCGGTCTTCCGGCCGTAGATCGCCAAGAGCGGTTATTCCGCACAAAGAGCGAGCGTGTCATGCCCCCCCTACGTCCGGCACGGGATTCGGATGCTGCATCGAATGTGCGGACGCTGCTTTTTGGGGGCGTAAAGATTCAAAAACACACTTGCCAGACGACGGGGTCGCATGGATAATGGCGCGTTACTGAAATAATCGGCGAGCGCGACAAGCGGCTGGCCGAAACATGCAGGGCGGCGTACCCAAGTGGACTAAGGGAACGGTTTGCAAAACCGTCATTCGCGGGTTCGAATCCCGCCGCCGCCTGTACCTTCCAGGCGCCCCGGGGGTGCACTAAACTGATGCACTTCTTTCGCGTGTGCGGTTGACGACCGAAGACGGCGCGGCCAGAACAAACATCGAGTGAGGCTGTCTTCTGGCGGATGGAACGACCCACTTGCCCCGCCGGCACTGAACCGGCAATAACTGCCGATTCAGTTCTTCTAACGTCGCCGACATAAAGCCGACGCGCAATATTTTCCGATAAACACTGAAGACGAGCAGGTGGAGGAGGACGGACGTTTCTCCATCATTCTCGATCGATCGGACTATTGTCGAGAAAGCATAGGAATGGAATCCATGCCTCAGAAAAAGAACGATGCATCAACGAGTAAGCGTCCTAAACCAGAAAACCAAGTGAATACTATTCAGCCGAAGGCCGCGCAGGCGATGTCGGCGAAGCCGGACGATGTCTCCGCCACGCCCGAGATTGCGGCGAAAGCTTTCGACAAAAAGACGACGGCGGCGTCGGAGGAATCCGCGGAAACGTCAGGCGCCCGTCCGGTCGCGCGTGATCAGGCGCCGGAGCCGGCGTCGTCCGACACTTTTACCGACGCGCGCGACGACGTGCTCGGGGTGATCAATGAGTTGGAAGAGCAACTCGATCGCTACGAGGATATGCGCGAACATCTCGAACGCGAACTGTCGCAATCCCAGGAGCAGGGCCGGGCCGCCAAGCAACGGATCCAAGAATTGGAATGGCAGTCAGTCACGTTACAAACCCGAGTAGAGGCGCTCGAGCACGCGCGTCAGGAAGTCTCGCTGCTCGAGGAGGAAATCCGCGACGCCAACGCTTGTTCCCAGCGTTTAACCGATCAGATCGCGCGAGATGAGAAGGAAAAGAAGCGGCTGGGCGGAGACCTCAAGGCCGCCAATAAACAGCTTGAGGAGCTCTGGGCGGTGCGCAAGGAACGCGACGGGCTGCGGGCCGATATCAAGAGCACAATCTCTAAGCTCGATCAGATCGAGCGTGCTCACAGGGAGCTTCAGGAGGATCGCAACAACCTCCAGAGCAAGCAACAGGAAACCCAAATAGCGCTCGACGAAACCCGCGCCGCCAAGCACGAACTCGAAATGGATTTGCGCTCGGCCGAAAGCCGTTGCGAGGAGCTGCGCGGCGGCGGCGAGGACGTCAAGGCGCGTCTCGATACGATGCGGGCGGAGAAAAAGAATTTGCAGGTTCAGTTAACGCATGTCGAACGAGAAAATACGCGTTTGATCGAGCAGCAACAATATCACGAGCGTGAGCTGAACTCGCTGCGCGGCGCGAACCGAACGGCTGAGGCCGCGCTGGCGAACGTCAAGAAGGCGTTCGCCGAGGTTCGTGTGGCGTTAGCCGAAACCAAGACGCGCGCCCGTCGGCGCTCCTCGGATAGTCGGCCGCGCACCAGTTACCGACCGCTCGAGGCCGTGACGCCCGCCATTGCGGATCCGGACACCGAAGCGATTCGCGCCATCGCCGACGTAATGCCCGGCGAACCCGCGGAAGCGACGCCGAGCGAGGAATAAAACTCCTGGACATATCACGTTTTCCGCAGCGCCCACGCTTCGTCGATCGGAGCTGTTCGATAATGCTACGTCCGACAGGGGGATCGGGCGCTACGTGCGGCGCTGTTAGGCGAGCATCGCAGCGGCCATGGGTTTGGACTTGGTGAGCGTCCGCATTGGCTACCAGGCGCGGGATGTTGTGCTTGACGCCGCAATCGACCAGGACGATGCGAGGTGACGCCGCGTCATGTCCGCGGTCGGCGATTGGCGCTCGGAGCGGTCGTGCCACGTATGCGCCGAC
>Ga0180434_10003892_pt1 | contig 18589 bp, 18 predicted proteins | sample SS_ome_7_FD_132453 | JGI IMG/M metagenome (GOLD analysis project Ga0180434, IMG submission 132453) | Hypersaline lake sediment archaeal communities from the Salton Sea, California, USA - SS_1_D_2 metaG | ecosystem: Environmental > Aquatic > Non-marine Saline and Alkaline > Hypersaline >...
CTGGGTCCGAAACGCCTTGGCAATGAACTGCTCGAACGAGGCACTTTTGAAGTGATCGATAGTTGTGTATCAGTTAATAAATATCTGACCGAGGAAGACCGTTTGACTCTATACGAATTTGCGAAATCACAGATCCATTCGGCGAACACAAGTAACAGAAGAGGAAGAGTTAGATGATTTCTGTCGTGATACCCTGTTACAACGAGTCTGAAGTTTTACAGTTAACGTGTTCTGCGGTCAGAGAGGCGGCAAAGAGTTGGAAAGATTCATATGAGTTGCTGCTTGTGGATGATGGGTCTGAGGACGATACCTGGAAAATTATCGAGCGGGAGGCATCACAGCATTCGAACTTCCGAGGAATCAAACTTTCGAGGAATTTTGGGCACCAGGCCGCTATTGGTGCCGGCTTTGAGAAGGCCAGTGGAAGCGCGGTGGTTGTTTTAGACGCTGACTTACAGGATCCGCCCGAGCTAATAGGGGAAATGATCCAAAAATGGCGTGACGGGTTTGACGTTGTCTATGCTCGGCGAAGTGCTAGGCAGGGCGAGTCGGTTTTCAAAAAAGTCGCATGTCACGTCTTCTATCGCGTGTTGGGAAAGATAAACAGCATTTCCATTCCTAGCGACACGGGCGATTTCGCTCTTATGGACATTCGAGTGGTTGAGGAGATGTTAAAATCTGCTGAGCATGCGATGTTTTGGCGTGGTTTGCGGTGTTGGGTCGGCTTTCGACACACATGTGTTGAGTATGATCGGCCTGGCAGGGTAAGCGGCGAGTCGAAGTATACATTGGCTATGTTAATGCAGTTGGCGCTGAACGGACTTTTTTCTTTTTCCTCGTTTCCTCTAAGACTTCCTGCCTATTTGGGCGCGGCTATGTTAGTTGCGTCGATAGCGGCCACATTTGGACTATCGATTGGGGCAGTTATAGGGCTGGATTTGCCATGGTGGAGTCTGGCTATACTGCTGGCCGTTTTTTGGCTAGGCTCAATCCAGATGATTTGCATTGGCATTTTGGGTGAGTTTTTGGACCGGGTTTATAACGAGGTTCGCGGTAGGACACGCTGGATTATTGAGTCGAGCACCGAAAGTGAAGCTGTCGAGAAATCTAACGATAAGCGAGCTGCGTGACACAGGCTTCACTATCGGCGCAAGGTTTAGAAGGCCGCCTGGCTGATTTTTACCACGGACTACTTTATTAAAGAACCGGGATTTCATTTCGACTTCACCTCGCGTTTCTGCGGAACGCTATTGCACGATTTGTTTAGCTACAGACCGTAAGTCGGGTGAAAGTCAGGCTAATTTTCAATTCGAAGTTGCCCCAATTTTAAGATCAAGCGCATTTGCAACCTTCCGACATAGGATCATAGTTTCTTCAAACTGCTGGAAATTTAGCGACTGATAGCCGTCGCTCATTGCCGTTTCCGGATCGGGGTGTACCTCAATTACTAGTCCGTCGGCTCCTGCCGCTATTGCGGCTGCCGCCATTCTTGGCACCAAACTCGTGTGGCCTGTGCCGTGGCTCGGGTCGACAATCACCGGGAGGTGACTTCTTTCATGCAGATAGGGTACGGATGCGAGTGTCAGCGAGAAGCGTGTATGTGTTTCGAACGTCCGAATACCGCGATCGCAAAGCATAACGTTTGGGTTGCCTGCGTTGAGGATGTACTCGGCCGCCAACAAAAGCTCGTCGATAGACGCTGCTGGGCCTCGCTTGAGCAGTACGGGCAACCCCTCGCCACCCACTTCTTCGAGGAGTCGGTAGTTTTGCATGTTTCGAGCCCCGATTTGAAGGACGTCGGCGTACTTGGCCACCAGTTTGACATCGTTTTCTGAAATAACTTCAGTGACGATTGCCAGTCCTGTTTCCTTTTTTGCAGTTGCAAGGATCTTCAGACCATCTTCTTTTAGGCCTTGGAAACTGTATGGACTAGTTCGTGGTTTGAATGCTCCACCCCGAATGGCGGTTGCGCCAGACGCCTTGACGGATTTGGCAGTCGAGACTGTCTGTTCTTCGCTTTCGACTGAGCATGGTCCGGCGATCATGCCAACGTGACTGTTTCCGACCACGAGGCTGCCTGCGCTGACGACGGTTGGCTCAGGTTTAACCTCTAGGCTAGCAACTTTATAGGGCGCCAAGATTGGTACGACTTCAGATACGCCGGCGCCGCTTTCGAGCGATTGACGATGTTCATCTCGCTTTTCGCCGATCGCGGCGATTACTGTTTGCTCTGTACCATAGATAGGATGTGCTTTTAGACCCAAAGCTTCCACACGTTGTATCATGTGTTCAATCTGGGCTGCCGTTGCGCCCTGCTTCATTACGACAATCATGGCGATAGCTCCTCAGGCTTAGGATGATGTACGAGTCTTTTTGCATGTTACAAATGGAAATAAAAAAAGCCGCAAGATCCTGAAAAAGGGTCTTGGGGCTTTTCTTACCGTCGCTTGTGGCGAGATGCTATCCGCTTACACCTCCTCCGGCCCCGCGACCCAGCGGGTAATAAAACCAAAACCAGAGATAGGTAAATTGCCGTCTCATGTCTTTCTAAATATCGTCGGCCGTTGCCTCAAACCTCAATCAATCTCGACTACGACGAAACCGCACCACACCCGATATTCTCGCAGGACTCTGCATAAATGCAAGGGTTAAAATGTCCGAAGCGGCGATTTTGCCTCGGGTCGGCTTTATCGTTTTCAGACTATTGGCGGTCGGTTATGACTAGTCGACTGTTATTTACGTGATATGTAAGGCCCACGCTGGAAAGCGTTTTAGTTAGGATTTCTGCCACTGTCGCATTTGATAAATGAATGCAAACTTTCGCGTTCTTTGTGGTCCTTGCGATTTCTCCGAAGGTGATATTTAGCGAGCTGAGCTGGCCGAGCAGATTGACGACGTTCGAAAGCGAACCATCCTGTATGTCGATCTCGGGGATTTTGGCGGCCAGTTTTTTGGCGATTTCGGTTGGAATTCTTGGACGCGATTCGGGTATCTTTGGGATTGGCGAGTTGGCCAGTTGTCGAGTTCCGGGCTGTTCGCCGGATTTTGCGGGTCTGGCCTGGTCGAGCAAAAGATTAGATAGCGCTGGGGTATCGTGTTTCCAATTTGTGCATATCCTGACCGATGTCTTCAATAAAGTACACTTTGTGTCTGGTATGGTTGAGAGTCCTTGTTTGGATAGTAAGTCAACGACGGCCGAATGAACCTGTTCAGCACTGGTTTCGGTTTCACATGTCAATGTTAGAGTACTTTGGAGGCTGTCTTTTAGTAGAATTTCAATTGCGAGTCCGACTGGCATTTGGCGAATTATGTTCCAGGCGACGCGGTCAGTGGGAAATTTTTCCAAGAGTCCCTTCGGTAAGTGCCACCCAGCTTTTCTAGCCGAACTAAGATCTAAAAGCAGTTTTGCGTGGGCTTCAGCAGAGGCGGTTTTCCAGAGGTTGGCTATCGGGGTTGTCCCATGCGACGTTGAATCACGATCGACCAGACTTTGGAGAATGTCTAGTGGTCCGGTGACGATTGTATGGGGGTCTAGCACCGCGTATGGATGTTGCCAGTCGGCGTTGCGGAGTTGGCGAAACTGGATGTTGCGAATGCTCAAATCGATCTCTTCGCCGATTGCGAGTAGTGGCTCCGCGTTTTGCGTCTTTTTGAGCCGAATCAAAAAGACGCTTCGTTTGGGCCAATTGGTCAGGTCGGTTGATGCACAGTCGAGACATTCAATATCGCCATCCGCCATCTCGAAGGTGTATCGAATGTCGTTAGCCATCGATTGGCATATGGCGCTGAAATGCTTGCCAAATCTTTCTATTCCAGGCATCTCGCTCAGTTGAGAGATCGGTAGGCTTAAATACATGCATGTGTTATCTGGAACCCAGTGGATCGACTCGTCGAAGATGGCCGGTTGAGCTTGTGGAGGGTCGATTGGTTTGGCCGGTTCCTCGGCTGATTCTGTTGCCTTTGGAGCGAGCGATTCTTCAGCTAAGACTTCTTTCGGCGAAGTTTTTTTATCTTTTGCGCTGAGTATCGACCATATGCCTATCACCACCACAAACACACTAATCGGACCGGCTACTAGAATGAGCCATTTTCGGTAGAGTAACTCATTGGGTGTGGACCAGCACGAGTTTGACACCAGCTCCGGTGGCAAAAATGGTGGTGAGTGAGATTTTTGTGGAGGGGTTGGCGGGAGCTTTGGCGGTGTTTTGGGTTTGGCCAATTTTGGGTCGTCGTTTGCCCCCGAACCTGGTCGAGCGACTATTTGTACCATGCTGCCACATTTTGGGCAGGGCAAAATTGTACCGATTGCAGACTTGCCACGCACGCCCAGTTTGGTCCCACATGTGGTACAAGAAACTGAAAACAAGACTCTTTGCACGGTATGGCCACGTCCGAAAGGTGGTGAGGTTGTCCTTGTTCCGATGTCGATAAAGCAGAATTGCTGGCGACGTTTTCAATTGTAGGGCACGTTTACGTTTTCTTCATAGTATTAAGTGACGATTTTATTGTAGGGTCTCGTATTAGTTGTGTTTTTTGGTGCTTGTGGGGGGCGGCGTTGTACATTATATGCAGGGGTTATTCGATGGGAGTTTCGGCAGAAAGGGGTTTTGTCTGGGCGACCGACAGAACAGAATGGAAGGTTCCGGTGTCATGGTGAAGGACGCAATGGCGGAAAATTGAAGATTTTGGAGCGATTGATGGACCATAAAGGCTTGAATATCACGAGAATAGCCAGCAAACGCGATAATATTTGCGAAGCAATGGCCAATTTGCGTCGCAAGTTGAGCCCGCAGGGGAATGTTGTTAGTCAGTCGGGGAAGCGGCGGACGATTGAAATCTTTGGTCAGCCGCTTACGCCTGTGGAGGTTGTCGATCGAATTTGTCGAGATGTCGCGGAGAAGGGGCTTGAGGCCGTATTGGACTATTCCGCTCGAATCGACAAGGCAGACGTTAAGCCTGAGTCGCTTCGTGTTTCCAGCCAAGAACTCCGGGAGGCCCACAGCCAAGCCGACTCGGAATTGCTGGCGACGGTCCGACGGGTTCGAGAGAACATTCGGCAGTTTCAGGAGGCTATCCTGCATAGCGATGTTAAGGTAGACCGATCGGGTGGATACCTCAAACAGCGGTATCGGCCTATGCGGCGGATTGGTATATGTGTGCCGGGCGGTGCCGCAGCATACCCTTCGACCGTCTTGATGACGGCCGTTCCAGCACAGGTCGCTGGAGTCGAGCAGATAGTGGTCGTTGCACCACCAACAAAATTTGGATCTTTCAACAAAGACATGTTGGCTACCTGCCACGAGCTTGGAATCAAGGAGGTGTACAGGGTAGGAGGGGCACAGGCGGTGGCTGCCATGGCGTACGGTGTTGATGGATTGGATCGAGTTGACAAGATCGTTGGGCCTGGCAGTCTGTTCGTCGCGTTGGCCAAAAAAACGGTTTACGGAGAGGTTGATATCGATTCGATTGCAGGACCCAGCGAGGTTGTGGTTATTGTCGACCAGTCTACAAGGGCAGATTACACAGCGGCCGATCTGATTGCTCAGGCAGAGCATGCACCAGGGGCAAGTGTGTTGATCGGTTGGGATGAGCGAGTGTTGGATGTGGCTGTTGGGGAGTTGTCAAAGCAGCTTGCAAAGTTGGAACGAGGCGATTTGGCACGTCAGAGCCTTGAGGATTTTGGGGCCGTTATCCTTGCGAAAGACGCTGATGAGGCGTGCAAACTTACAGATCAGATAGCGCCTGAACACCTGCATATAGCAACGGAGGATGCCGAGACGTTGGCCGACAAAATTCGATACGCTGGTGCAATTTTCCTGGGCAACTACACACCAGTGGCACTTGGTGACTATGCGGCTGGACCTTCGCATGTCTTGCCCACGAGCGGGACTGCCCGGTTTGCGAGTGGACTATCGGCAAATGATTTTTTGCGAACGAACAGCATTCTGAAATTTGAGCGTGAGGCGATGGCTAGAATCGCCCCGGACGTTGGAGTGCTTGCAACCAAGGAAGGCCTCACTGCACATCGAGAAAGTGTAAACGTCAGATTGGACCATCAGTCGGAATAACTAAAAGTTAGTGCGACTTCAGAAAATGAATTATTTTCGAGAAGAAATCAGGGAAATGTCTGGGTACGTGCCGGGCGAGCAGACCCAAGACGGCCAGGTTATCAAGCTCAACACGAACGAGAATCCGTATCCGGCATCGGAGACAGTAGCCTGGGCGATTGAGAAGACAGCGCAATCCGGGCTGCAAAGGTATCCGTGCCCGACGGCCAGTGCGTTTAGGTATCGGGCGGCAGAGGTGCTGGGCCTTGAGCCGGATTGGATACTTTGCGGCAACGGAAGCGATGACATCCTAACGATTGTCACACGCGCGTTTGTCGGTCAGGGGCAGCAAATCCGACTGCCTTACCCGAGCTATATTCTTTACAAGACGCTTGCTCAGATCCAGGGTGCCGAAAGCGAGGAGGTGTGGTTCAATAACGACTGGTCGCTATCAGGAGATTTTTCTGCTGCGTCGGATGGTTTGCGATTGGTGTTTCTTCCGAATCCGAACAGTCCATCCGGAACCGTTGTCTCGAGTGAGGTGATATTGGAATTGGCAGACCGGCTGCCATGTCCGATATTGATCGATGAGGCTTATGCCGACTTTGCCGATACGAACGCGCTAGAGCTGGTCGCCAAAAACGAGAAGATCATGGTGTCGCGTACACTTAGCAAGTCGTATGCATTGGCCGGACTGCGGTTTGGGTTTATTGTGGCCCAACCCCAAATTGTCCAGCAGTTGTTGAAGGTTAAGGATTCGTATAACTGCGATTCTCTGTCTATAAGCGCAGCGACCGCCGCGATCGGGGATCAACAGTGGCTGCTTGAGAATCGGCAGAAGATAATAACTATTCGAGCTCGATTGACCAAAGACATGCGAAAACTGGGGTTCGTTACGCCCGATTCGCAGGCAAACTTTACCTGGAATACCCATCCCGAACAGTCGGCAAGAGAGCTGTTCGAAGGACTCAAACGAGATCGTATATTGGTCCGATACATGAATTACGAGGGATGGGGTGATGGCCTGCGCATCAGTGTTGGCACGGATGAGCAGATCGACATCTGCTTGGAGAAGCTGGCTTCGCTAATGTGAGTTGGTGAGTTTATCTAGGAAGGCGAAAAAAGAAACATGACGCGTGAAGCCAAAATCTGTCGGAAGACTGCGGAAACTGAAATTGAGATTGACTTGCTGATCGATGGCATTGGCGAGTCGAACATCAGCACAGGCATCGGCTTCTTTGACCACATGCTAACCCTCTTTGCCAAACATTCGGCGCTCGACCTGACCGTGAAGGCAAAAGGTGATCTGCAAGTCGATCAGCATCACACGGTCGAAGACGTTGGGATTTCGCTTGGTTTGGCGTTTCGTAAAGCACTTGGCGATAAGGTTGGGATCGCCAGATATGGACACTTCATCCTGCCGATGGAAGAGACGTTGTCTACGGTTGCGATTGATCTGGGCGGGCGAGCGTTTTTCGTAATTGACGCAGAATTTCCAACGCAAAAGATCGGGGATTTCGACAGCGAGCTTGTCGAAGATTTTTGGCAGGCGTTTTCTACCAACGCATTGTGTAATCTACACATTAGGACGAATTACGGCCGGAACGGTCATCACATAGCCGAAAGCATATTCAAAGCAGTGGCGAGATCGATTCGAATGGCCGTTGCAGTAGACGATCGTATCAAGGGAGTGCCGAGCACGAAAGGCACCATCTAGATTATCGGGCCCGTCTGTTTTCCGAAAATTGGAACTTTCGTTTCAGTTATCGCCTATATGGGCTCGGCCAGGCGTACGGGCTGGAGGGCTATTTTCCTTTGCCGATCAATTCGAGCTCTTTTGCCTCGGCAGAATCGATGCATATGCGACGTATTTTGGCTGCGAGCCCGGTTTCTTGATTGAACTCGACAATTGTCCCGTTCAAACGATTGTCTTCGGTGGCAACATCAAAGTTGGTTGGCCTGAAAGTTCGCGTCGTTTCCAAAACTCGTTCGATTTTTCGCCCCAGAATACTCAAATGAGGGCCGGTCATGCCTACGTCACATTGGAATGCAGTGCCCCCGGGTAAGATGGTTTCGTCGGCGGTCGGCACGTGTGTATGCGTTCCTAGGACGGCGGTAACCCGTCCGTCGAGGTGACGGGCCATTGCCTGCATATCGCTTGTCGCTTCAGCGTGAAAGTCGACTACTATGGAGACAACGTTGTCTGGCAATTTTTTCAGAATATTGTCGATTGCGTGGAAGGGGCAATCGACAGGAGGCATAAAAACGCGGCCCAGTAAACAGCATATGGCTACTGGTACGTTATTGCGTGCGGTTATGATAGTGTAGGGTCGACCTGGAGACTCTTCTGGATAATTTGCCGGTCGTACAATCCTCGCCTCGCCATTGATGATAGAGAAGATCTCTCGACGTCGAAATGCGTGGTCACCCAAGGTGATGCAATCAACGCCCGTTGCAATCAATTCCCGGTAAATGTTAGGGGTGATTCCGGAGCCGCCCGCAGCATTTTCTGCGTTGACTACTACGAGGTCGAGATTTTCCCTGATCCTTAACCCCCGTAAGACCTGAGTAAGGATCTGACGTCCTGGCTTTCCTACAACATCTCCTACAAACAGCAAGCGCACTCGCAACTTCTTTCTATTCAGTGATAGTCATTGTTGACGAAAATCAGTGGGCGATCTCGGTATATCTGGTCTCTCGTAGCACTGTCACCTTTATTTCGCCCGGATATGTGAGTTGCTCTTCAAACGCCTTGGCTATGTCTCGACAGATTTTGGCTGCGACCTCGTCGGTAGCCTCTTTGGAGTTGATCATAACCCTCAACTCTCGGCCGGCCTGAATGGCGACAGCCCCTTCGACGCCTGGGAAGCCTTTGGCGATCGATTCCAATTCTTCCATGCGCTTGACGTAGCGTTCCAGGGTTTCCCTTCTGGCGCCTGGCCGTGACGCACTGCATGCGTCGGCCGCAGCTACTATTACAGTGTATGGGTTTTCGAGGTTAAGATCGTCGTGGTGTCCGGCAGCTGCCTTTACCACTTCGGGTGGCTCCCCATAGCGTTTTAGAAGATCAGCACCGATCTTGGGATGTCCACCTTCGATTTCGTGATCGGCCGCCTTTCCGATGTCATGGAGCAACCCACATCGTCTTCCGAGGTCCCCGTCCATTCCCAACTCTTCGGCGATCATGCCTGACAAGAATGCGACTTCGATAGAGTGTCGCAGAACATTTTGGCTGTAGCTAGTTCGAAATTTGAGTCGACCAAGTAGGTTTACAATTCTTTCGTGTAGTCCGTGGACCATTGCTTCTTGGGTGGCGTCGATTCCGACCTTACGGACGTGATTTTCCATCTCTTTTTGCGTGTTTTCGACGACCTCTTCAATTCTGGCGGGGTGAATCCGACCATCGGCAATAAGTTTGTTCAGCGACAGTCGGGCCACTTCACGTCGGATCATGTCGAAAGCGCTAACAATAACCACCCCCGGAGTGTCGTCGATAATTACATCCACGCCGCTAACCTTTTCGAACGCCCGAATATTGCGACCTTCTCGACCGATTATTCGGCCCTTCATCTCGTCGTTCGGAATGTCGACCGTACTTGTGGTGGTTTCGGCTGTGTGGGTGGCCGCGTACCTTTGCAGTGAGGTTAGGAGCAGTTCACGAGATTTTACCTCGCAGGCTTCCTTGATCTTCTTTTCATGCTTTAAAACCACCGCGCCGGTTTCCTGCTGGAGTCGCACGTCGAGCATTTCCAGCAGTCGTTTGGTCGCTTCCGCCTTATTCAGCCCGCTCAACTCGTGAAGCGTTTGCCGTTGTAGATCGAATAGTTTATTAAGCTCGTCTTTTCTCCGGTTTGTGTCCTGGATTTTTTCGGTAAGTTTCCGCTGCGTGCTTTCGACGATCTTTTCCTGCTTAGATAGGTGTTCTATCTGTTTTTCGATGGAGTCTTGCCTTTTGTCGAGCGATCTTTCTCTGTCGTGCAGCTCGTGCCGGAGCTTGCGAAGCTCTTTTTCATCCTCGGCCTTCTGCTGGATGCTCAGCTCCTTGATTTCCAACTCAGCCTCGCGGCGTCGACGAGCGGCGTCCTGTTCTGTCTTTTCAATTATCGCCAACGCATCGCTTTCAGCATCCCTGAGTCGCAGGTGATCCAAAATCTTGACCAGTACGAAGGTCAGCGCCGAAGCTAACACGCCTGTGATAATGACGTAAATGACTTGTCCCTGTGTCACAATCGATATCCTCGCTCACGATGAACAGTACGAGCGACTCGGCACCGGACGGGGTGGACGATTGGATCGACACACGTCTACGTGAGATTAGTAGCCGGCTACTGACAAAGAAAAGCAAAAAGCGACTCAATGTCCAACGGACATCAGGCAACGAAAGGTACCCTACAGACTAGCAAACAGCGAAAGGTCGCATTATACCAGACATGGTTGCAATCCGAGCTTTTGTCATGTATCTGATTTTGGCAAAAACCCAGTTTTCATTCACAGAAAGTAATAGTTTTCCTCTTCCGTTATCCCAATTGTTAAGCCTTCTAAAAACACCAGGCTGGGAAAGAAAACCAAAACTCTCTGGAACAAGTCGAACGCTAACCCGAGAGACACTCGAAATTCTCAAAGACCGACGTCCTGGTTCGGAAGAATCCCGCCCGAAAACAGGTGCCAAAGCCAATCGTGAGGGGACAAAAAATCCGCCGGTTTCAAAAAGGCTGGTTAGGCATTGATAAATTATCAAAAGACAATACATCAGATTTTCGATTTCCAGGTGTCTGTGGGTGAACGAAGCTGGTCCGTTGCTACCTGATTCAGAGTCAGTCGTAATCTCGCTTTTCTTCGTCTATCGGCTGATCACCATCCCGGAGCGCCGAAGACACTCATAGTTCAAATTTTACACAAGTTTGGTACGTTTTTTTCAGTACGATCTAAACGGGCTGCCTTCTTCCTTCACCCGGTACGGTTTTTGCCGGATGCGTGGCTACAAAGGCAGACTGTCTATGATCGATATCACAATGTTACCAGAGTTTTGGCGATCTGCAACTGGCAATTGCAATATCGATTTGAGATAACCTGCTTCATGGGGCAGAGTTAGGGCAAAACGTTGGCCAAATGGGTTGATTGGGAGGTTTCTAGTGATCTTCGTATGTATGACGAACATCGACTAAATCCATAAAGCTAGAAAAACGGTAATAGCCCGGAAGTTCTACGGTTGTCTGTCACGTGAGCCTGATTTGGTTCGGGGTTTGCCAGGGGTGGGGGGGGTTATCTGGAGAGTCATCTTTAAGAAAATGCTGAGATGGGAAGACATGATATTGTCGAAAAACTTGCTGCCGCTTGGGAGCCAACCGAGTGGCGTGATGTGACTGTTCTACTGGCGGTCAGTGGTGGCGTTGACAGTGTTGCAATGGCTCGTGCGATGAAAACACTCAAGGTCGGGGGGGCGGGGAGGTTAGCCATCGCTCATTTCAACCACCAAATTCGCGTACACGATTCAACCAAGGATGAAGCCTTTGTTTCGGAGCTTTGTGGGCAGTTGGGTTTGGATTTTTACGTTGGTCGGGCTGCTCCTGGGCAAATCGTTGGGGGCTCGACCGACGGGGTCGAGTCTGCGTCCCGAGATGCTAGGTACAAATTTCTAAAACAGATATCTGCCAAAATCGGTGCCAGGTATGTTGTGACCGCACACACGGCCGATGACCAGGTCGAGACCATCATACATCGAATAGTCCGAGGGACGGGCATCGCCGGGTTGTCGGGTATGGCTCGGGCCAGACCTTTGGGGCAGGCTGTGACTCTGATAAGGCCTTTACTGGGACTGCGACGGGCAGAGTTGATCGAATATCTTAATGACCTGGGCCAGTCGTATTGTCATGATATGACCAACGATGATATTCAGTTTACACGCAACCGGATCCGTCACGGACTATTGCCAATTCTGCGCAAGGATTTCAATCCCAATGTGATCGACGCTATTCTTCGGCTTGGTTCATTGGCCGGAGAAGTTCAGACGCTGGTCGACGAGATTGTTTGTGGGTTGATAGATCGTTGTGTTGTCGCCAGGGAGGCTGGCTATGTTCAAATCGACGTAGGGCAACTAGCTGGCAAACCAAGTTATGCGGTTCGCGAGTTTTTCATCGCAGTTTGGAAAGAGTGTGGCTGGCCGATGCAATCAATGGGATTTGTTCAGTGGAAGGAGCTATCCGACCTGAGAAAACTTGGGACAGGCGATGCCCCGGTCAAAAAGACTTTTCCAGGGAATATCCTTGTGGAGGTCTGCGGCGACAAAATGCTACTGCGTTGCGTTTGAGAGTCGATGGGGATCCGGTGGCCATCTTTTTGGTTGGCAGTGATTTTCACGCACGTGAGACATATTCGTCTGTGCGTGTGTCGATCTTGATGATTTAACCTTCGGAGAGATACTCTGGCACTTGGACGACGAGCTCTGTTTCAAGTTTGGCTGGCTTATTACGGGCAGTGGCCGAGGCGCCTTTTATCCTGGGATCACATTGGACAATTTTCAACTCGACGGTTAACGGCAACTTTATGCCGACACACTGATCCTCGTAGATCAAAGCTTGTATTCCTTCAAGCTCTTCGGTGATATATTTGCACTCGTCGGCCAGGTTTTCTTTGGGTAGGGAATACTGTTCGTAGTTTTCCTGGTCAAGGAAGTTTACTCCATCGCTATCAGAGTACATGAATTTGACTTCGCGCCGCTCGAAGTCGGCCTCTTCAATTGACTCGCCGCCCTTGAGTGTGATGTCGGTCTTTTGCTTTGTAATTAGGTTTCTTGCACGATACTTGTACAACGTGTTGGCGCCACGGGCTGACGGGGTCTGCACCAGGACGGACTCGACAATACACGGTGAGCCATTATAGTTGACGATACTGCCGCGTTTAACGTCTTTTGGTAGCATGTAAATTCCTGAAGCAGCAATTGGAACAAAGTTGTAGAACCAAGTTAGAGGAGTTTCTAGTCGCCGGACACAACAATGCCCCCCTGTGGGTCGATCGCAGTTCCACCGCACAGCTTTGCCAACGTGTTCAACACCAAAAGAAGCGTGCTGGGGTCGAGCATTCCTTCAGGCTCGTCTTCTATGAAATCGGCTATTTGTTCAAAGTGTAACACGTCGAACCGGGCGTTGCAGAGCCTGATCTGCTCGATTTGTTCTTTTGAATCGGGCTCGCAACCAGGCCCGGAGAGTTCATCGATTAATTGCTCTGTGTGCTCCCTCACCTCATCGCCATCCAAGTAACAGATGTCCAATGCAGCAAAATCGTCTGTTGCGAGCAAAGTGAGCGACTCGAACGCCCCCTCATCTGTTGCATTTAGGTTAGTCATCAGCAGCGAGCCGTCCATTCGGGAGAGCGCTTTTCGGACCTCCTTTAGTGATGGTCGTTTCTTGGAGTCGAAAAGGACGAAATAGGTTTCTCTCCAGCGGTACTTGTCATTCTCGAACATTGACATTAGCGTCTTCCTTCGGTGCTACAAAACTTTAACTGTGGGCGATCACAATTTGTGTTAGACGTGGCTAAGACTATATATCTGTCTCGTCGTACGATTTTCCTTAGCGTAAGATAACGGTACCAGACCTCCTGCGAGAATTGGACTGGCTCCTTTCATCCTCTGGTCGAACCCTGTACGCATCCTCAAGTCAACAATCCCTTCGATAGGAAAATTTTGGTGCTTCTGTTGTTCACAAAATTCGGCACAGTGGAGGATATTTTCGACAAATTGTTCAAAAAATCAGCAAATTGTACAACTTAGTCTATACTAGTTTTTCTTGCCCAACTCGATTGACTTTTCGGTTGCCGCCTGGATTGCTGTGATCAGCGCCCCACGGTGTCCGGCCGATTCCAGGGCGTGCAGTCCAGCGATTGTCGTTCCGCCTGGACTCGCTATCTTATCTTTCAGCACACTAGGGTGTTCCTTCAATCGGAGAACCATCTCCGAGGCTCCTTTCAACGTCTGGGCCGCCAACACAGTAGCCACATTTCGCGGGAGCCCCATCTTGACCCCACCGTCGCTTAGCGCCTCAATAATCTGAAATGCGTATGCCGGGCCCGAACCTGACAGCCCGGTTATGGCGTCCATCAGGTTTTCGTTCACCTTGAAAGAGATGCCAACCGCGCGCAACATCTGCTCGACGAGTTTGTCGTCCTCTTCCGTAGCCTTTTCACTGAGACAGTATCCACAGGCACCCTCTCCGATCAAACACGGTGTGTTGGGCATTATCCGGACTATTCGGGCGTTGTCTCCGATCACCTTAGTTAGGACCGAAAGTCGAGCCCCGGCCGCGATCGAGACGATCAGTTTTTGACTGTCAACCTTCGACGCAATTTCGGCCGCGACAGCTTTGATATGGTGTGGCTTAACTGCCAAAAAAATCACATCCGCAATATCGACCACCTCGGAGTTATCCGTCGAGGTCTTTGCATCAGTCGCCTCGGCAAAACGGTCCCTTGCCACGGCGCTTGGGTCCGATGCTATCAGTTTATCGCCTGATGTCAGTCCGGCGCCGACAAAACCCTTGGCCAACGCCAAGGCCATCTGGCCGGCCCCAATAAATCCAATTCGCTGCTTCAACATGTCTGGGTAGGTTTCCATTGGCTGTAACGCCTGTGTGTATTGTCAGTTAGTGAAGTAAATGCTAACCCAAAACTGGGGTCAGACACAATGGGACGATTAGCCACCTACACGCGTGACGAGCATTGTATATTAGGTGCAATGCGTTAGATAGGTCGATCGTTTGGGCTTTTTTGCTTTGTGACACCTCGTCTGCGGTGAGCTTAGCAAAAATGCAGATTTCCACAGTGCAATACAAAAAAATTACCGGTCATGTACGTTTGGCGGGGCAATTTTTGGAAATCGATATGGACGAACGGGAATGTTTTTGGGACACTCCCGCCCCACTCCTGGTGGACGTTACGTCGATGGTCGTATTGTCGTCGGAAGGGTAATTGGAAATGAATGTTAAATTTGGTGGACTTTCGGTACTGGTGTTGTTCTTCCTGGTCGGCACTACGCCGGTCGAAGCGGCTGAATGGTCGTTGAAGGATTTGAATCCGTTTGCGAGCAAAAACAATAAGGCCAAAACTAGCATACATCGTGTTGCTAGGACCACGATTAGCGACCCGTTGGCTAAGTTAAATGCGGGCACGAAAAAATTCTTTTCCGATGCAGTTGATCTTGTGACCTTAAAACCTATCACCAAAACGGTAACCAAGGCGTCGTATTCGTGGGAACGTTCTTCGAAAACGGAAAAAAGTAGGGCACCTTTTTTCAAATCGTGGTTTGCCCCGACCGAATCAAAGAAACGACCTGAAACGGTTAACGAATGGATGCGCCAAGACAGCGTGGGTATGTGATTGTTTAAAATCAGGGCTGTTTGGATGAAAAATAGACGCTCCTCAATTTTTGGCCCACCATCGGTAGCAGCGGCCAGCTGCGGTGTGGTTTCTTGTCTTATGTGCTTCGGGTGCAATTCCGTTGGTGATAACTTCGGTGATCCCGTGGCGGCCGTGCGGAGTAAGCCGATCGATTCGGAGTTTCGAAAGATGGTTGAAAAAGATCCGTTTCCAACCGCGACCAAAGCTGGCGTAATGATCGCCAAAAAATAATTGGGATGAGGCTTATCGCGAGCTGCGAATTTCTAAATCTTCTGTTGCCAACATTTCGTTCAGACTACCACTTCGGAAGCCCTCAAGGTCGACAGAGATGTATTTGAAGCCGATCTCATGTAGGTGTTCCGTGAGGGACTCTTGGAACACGGCATCGAAAATTTTCGGCATTTGAGCTTTCAGAACCTCGATTCGTGCGACGTCGCCTTTATGATATCGGACTCGGAGCGGCTCGAATCCCCGTTTGCGAAGAAAAGCCTCAGCCCGCTCGACCATAGCAAGTCGTTCGGAGGTGACCGTTTCACCGTAGGCTATACGGCTGCTTAAGCAGGGGGTTGCCGGTTTATTCCAGATTGGCAGCTGCCAATCCGCTGCTATTTGTCTTAATTCCTCTTTGGTAAGCTGGCATTCGGCAAGTGGGCTTCTGACACCCAGTTCGGCCGCAGCTCGGCGTCCCGGTCGGTGTTCTTTGTCGTCGTCTATGTTTGATCCGTCGACGATAATCTCGATATTCAATTCATTGGCTAAAACTTTCAGTTTAGCGAACAGTTCGTTTTTGCAATGGTAGCAACGGTCGGCCGTGTTGCGTTGGTAGTCGGTGTTGGATAGTTCGTCGGTGTCTATTAGATGGTGCCGGATCCCGATCTGATCGGCCATGGATCGACATCCGTCCAACTCGGCGCGTGCTATGCTGTCGCTAACGCCAGTGACTGCCACAGCGTCGTTTCGCAGCGACATTTGGGCAGCCTTTGCCAGGACACTACTGTCGAGTCCGCCTGAGAAAGCGACTGCGCAGGACCTAAAGCTTTTCAGAAGCGCAAGGAGCTTCTCGACCTTGTCGTCGAGGTTTACCATGGAGCCGGCCATATAATGTAGATCCGAAACGCAAGAAAAAAAGGAGGCCCTCCACCGCAATGCCGTGGCGATGCATGTTTGAGAGCCCGTCTTAACAAGGGGGGTGACCTGGATTCCGGGTTGTGTGATCCGTTCCGAAAAAGCCAAAGCAAAACCGGATTACGGCTATACACGCGGCCGGGATCATTAGTTTCAGGCACCCAACGGGTAACTTATCGGCTCCTCAAAATTGACACCGACAACACGAACATGGTAGAGGGCCACGAATAACAACACTCCGCCCAAATTTTTCGTTGTTGAAGGCAACCCAAACCGACCCAATTCTACGGAAAATTTACGAATTGAGCAAGGCTCACCGAGCTCCGGTGCGTGGCGTATGAAGATGACTCACGGTGTCAGAGCGGAGGGGTATAGTTAAAAAAGATTGCGTTTACAAATTGTGAAACGGGGAGGAATGTTTACTTTTAGTTAATACTTGCCCCACGTTAAAGTATCATTTGAATGTTGTTTTGATTGCGTTTGCGAGAAACGAGATTAGATCGCTTGCGATAATGCTGACCTGCCCGGTTTGTTCGGCTGCCAGGTCGCCGGCTAGTCCGTGTAAGTAGACGCCCAGACGCGAAGCGTCGTATGGTTCGAGTTTTTGGCATAAAAGAGCCGTAATTAGCCCGGTCAAAACGTCTCCGGTGCCACCGGTGGCCATGCCAGGGTTTCCCGTGTTGTTTTTCACGTGCTGGGTTCCGTCTGTGACCAACGTGTTATGCCCTTTGAGTGCGATGACCACCCCACACTGTGACGCAAGCTGGATAGCAGCATTATCTCGCTGGTTTTTGGGGAGTTTATTTCCAATGAGTCTGGCAAATTCGCCTGGGTGTGGTGTTAAGATGCGTGGGCCGCCAGGCCTTGATAGAGCATCGGGCTGCATCGCGAGTGCGTTTAGCGCGTCAGCATCGAAGACCATCGGTTTTTTGACTTTCTGGTATAGCCGAACTACCAACTCTTCCAACTCGTTGGTTTTCCCTAGTCCCGGCCCACAGGCAATTGCGGTTGCAGCATTAGACTGCTCCACGAGGCTATCCCATGCGTCGATCGATATGTGTCCGGCCTGATCGGCCGGCAGTGGGAGCGTCATATACGACGGGTTGAAGCTGGCGACCGTGTTGAGGCACACATCCGGCACAGCTACTCGGACCAGTCCTGCGCCGCCACGTAAAGCGGCCATTCCGGCCAGCCCGGCCGCGCCACTCATTCCAAGTGAACCTCCAACGATCAAAGCGGTTCCAAATCGGCCTTTGTGGTCTTCGTCGTTCCTTTTTGGGAGGTCAGGTAACGGGATCTTTCCCTTCATACTTGGCCACTCCGTTTTTCTCGAGCTTGAGCCACATTTTGGGCGATCAACCCAGCGACGTATCCGCCCTTAAAGCCTGCATCGATGTTTACCACAGTCACGTTCGAAGAGCAACTGTTGAGCATTCCCAGCAACGCCGCCATTCCTCCGAGGCTTGCACCGTATCCCACACTGGTTGGTACGCCGATGACCGGACATGAAACATGTCCTCCGACTACGCTTGGTAGCGCGCCTTCCATTCCGGCGACCACAACAATTGCATCTGCTTTTCTTAATGTGTCCAAGTGAAGTGTCAGTCGGTGAGGGCCTGCGACGCCCACATCTTTAATGGAGTCTACAGAAGCGCCCGTCCAAAGGGCCGTTTCCAACGCTTCTTCTGCAACCGGTGCGTCGCTCGTACCAGCGGTGACGACCAGAACTGTTCCGCTTGACGCTAGCTTGCCACATTCGGTCGATTTATTTGGAATGCGAAACGTTCGGCCTACTGGATTATATCGGGCCGTCGGAAACATCTTCAGGAGTTCGTCCGCCTGTTCGGACGACATTCGAGTGGCTAAAACATCGTCGCCACGATCGGTCATGACCTGGAAGATCTTGCTAATGGCGTTGACTGTTTTGCCCTCGGCAAAGACCACTTCCGGAAAGCCACACCTGCAGCCGCGGTGCAGATCGATTTGAGCGTCACCCACATCTGCAATGCCAAGCTGGGCTACGTTTA
>Ga0180434_10003896_pt1 | contig 18572 bp, 14 predicted proteins | sample SS_ome_7_FD_132453 | JGI IMG/M metagenome (GOLD analysis project Ga0180434, IMG submission 132453) | Hypersaline lake sediment archaeal communities from the Salton Sea, California, USA - SS_1_D_2 metaG | ecosystem: Environmental > Aquatic > Non-marine Saline and Alkaline > Hypersaline >...
ATTGCCGGGTTCTCAAGCAGGGGCTCACCGGCCGCTGGTGCGACCGCTACGAGAATCGCGGCAAGCAGAGCGGGGCCTTCAGTTGCGGCACGTTCGACGGCGATCCCTATATCCTGATGAACTACCAGCCGGACGTCCTCGATCACGTGTTTACCCTGGCCCACGAGGCGGGCCACTCGATGCACAGCCACTATTCCTCGAAGAACCAGCCCTACGCCTATTACGACTATGTGATCTTCGTCGCCGAGGTGGCCAGCACGTTCAACGAGCAATTGCTCGGCAAATACCTGCTCGACCGCGCCAAGGACGATCGCCAACGGGCGTACCTGATCAACCGGCAACTCGACGCGATGCGCGGGACGATCTTGCGGCAGACGATGTTCGCCGAGTTCGAGAAGATCACGCACGAACTGGCCGAGTCGGGGGAGCCGCTGACGATCGAGCGGTTCCGCAAAGTCTATCGCGAGTTGTTGGAGCAGTATTTCGGCCCCGATTTCGTCCTCGACGAGGAGATGGAGCTGGAGTGCCTGCGTATCCCGCATTTCTATCGGGCGTTTTACGTCTACAAATACGCCACGGGCATGTCGGCCGCCATCGCGCTGGCCGAGCGCGTGACCGGCGGCGGCCGACAGGAGCTGGACGACTACCTCGGCTTCCTGGCCGGCGGCTGCTCGAAAGACCCGCTCGATCTGCTCCGCGACGCCGGCGTCGACATGGAGCAGCCCCAGGCGGTCGACACCGCCCTGGAGCAGTTCGGCCGGCTGGTCGACGAGCTTGATGCGCTGTTGTGATGTGTTGATCGGGAAGCAAAGTCCATACAAGCTCGACGCGCTTTCCGTACCTAATCGTCATTTCCGCCTGCGCGGCAGTGACGATTGAAAGGTACCCGCGTGCCCGTTCCCTCGCGGGGGAAGAATATGCCGAAGTCATTCTTGAGTCGTTCCTTGACGCCAGGCCGGTGACAAACCGGTGCCCTGTCACGGAGACCTCCCAATGAGATTATGCCGCCAATCGCCAGTCGTGCAAACCGCATCGATCGCGTCGACCCATCGAATGCATACCCTGAATCGCCTCGCTTCACAGCTAACCGCCCTGGCATTGACCGCCGTGGTCGCTTGGGGGGCCGGGTGCGGCGAGCAGGCGCCTGTTGAGCAATCCGCGGATACAAGCATACCGCCTGCGACCGCCGAAGATTCTTCCCAAGAGCCGGAAGCAGAACAGGCGGCGGAGAAAGCCTCAACGCCGGAGGCGGAGCCGGCCGTATCAACCGCCGACTACGACGCCGTCGAGGGGCAATGGTATCGCGCCGACGGCGGCTATGTGATCGTGATCGAAGAAGCGAAGCGGGACGGACGTCTTAAGGCCGGCTACTTCAACCCGAACCCGATCAACGTCGCCAAGGCCGAGGCGAGCGAGAAGGACGGGAAAATCCACGTGTTCGTCGAGCTGCGCGACCAGAGCTACCCAGGCTGCACCTACAACCTGACGTACGACGCCGACCGCGACACGCTCGAAGGCACCTACTTCCAGGCCGCCGTCAAGCAGACCTACGACGTATTGTTTGTCCGGATGCAGCAGTAGCGAATTGGGGGCACCCAAGAATTGAGAGGGCGAAGCTCCCGCCGAGTCGTGAATTTTGGGAACGGCAGCGGCTCGGCGGGAGCCGCGCCCTCGCAGACTTCGAACTGCTGTAATTGCAAGAACGAGAAAAGGGAGAGCACGGCGCCGGCCGCGCTCTCCCTTGGATTGATCTGGGAACCGGGACGCCTACTCGGTCTCGCCGCCGGTGGTTTCCGAGCCGGCCTCCTCAAGTTCCTTCACCGCCGCGCGGCGGCTGAGCTTCACGCGGTCCTGATCGTCGACCGCAATGACCTTCACTTCCATCTCGTCGCCGACCTTGCAGACGTCGCCGACGCTGGAGACATAGCCGTCGGACAGCTCGCTGATGTGGCAGAGGCCGTCCTTGCCGGGCAGGATCTCGATGAAGGCGCCGAAGTCCTTCACGCTGGTAACCCGACCGTGATAGATCCGGCCGATCTCGACCTTCGCGGTCAGGGCATCGACGCGGCGCATGGCCTCCTCGGCTCCCTCGGCCAGGACGCTGGAGATCACGACCACGCCGTCGTCGTCCACTTCGATCATCGCGCCGGTCGATTCCTGGATCGCGCGGATCGTCTTACCGCCCGGGCCGATCAGCAGGCCGATTTTTTCCGGATCGATCTTGGTCCGCAGCAAGCGCGGCGCCCAGGAGGATATCTCCCCGCGCGGCCGGGAAATAGCCGTGAGCATCGTGCGGAGGATTTCGATCCTCGCTTCCCGGGCTTGCGTGAGGGTTTTGCGGACGATCTCTTCGTTGATGCCGGCGATCTTCAGGTCGAGCTGGATGCCGGTGATCCCGTTTTGGGTGCCGGAGACTTTGAAGTCCATATCGCCGAAATGATCCTCGTCGCCGATAATGTCGGTCAGCAGGGCGTAGCGATCGGCTTCCTTGACCAGGCCGACCGAGATGCCGGCCACGGGATTGCTGATCGGCACGCCGGCGGCCATCAGCCCGAGCGTCGCGCCGCAGACGCTGGCCATGGAGCTGGAGCCGTTGCTTTCGAGGATATCGGAGAGAATCCGGATGGTGTAGGGGAACTCCTCCGGGCCGGGCAAGACCGGCTTGATACTGCGTTCGGCCAAGGCCCCGTGCCCGATTTCCCGGCGCCCCGGTCCGCGGATCATGCGGCATTCGCCCACGGAGAACGGCGGGAAGTAATAGTGCAGCATGAATTTCTCGGAGTACTCCTCGACCAGCCCGTCGACCCGCTGCTCGTCGCGGCCGGTGCCCAGCGTGACGGTGATCAGCGCCTGCGTCTCGCCGCGCTGGAACAGGGCCGAGCCGTGAACCCGCGGAAGCAGGTCGACCTTGCACATCAACGGACGAACCGTGGTATGGTCGCGACCGTCGGACCGGGTGCCGCTGAGGATCAAGTCGCGGATGACCCGGGCTTCCAGATCGTGCCAGGCGCGGCTGAAGGCGGCCGGATCGATGGCTCCCTCGGCGGCCGCATCGGGAATCATCTCCTCGGTTGCTCGCTGCTTCACTTGGCCGCAGGCCTCGGCCCGAGCGTGCTTGCCCTCGGTCCGCGTGGCTTCGGTCAGGGCGTCGTAATAACGCTCTTTGAGCCGCTCGAACAGCCCGTCGGGCTCGGGGATCTCATATTCCGGCTTTTGCACGCCGGCCTTCTCGACCAGCTCTTCCTGCATTTCGCAAATCTGCCGGATGATCGCGTGGGCCGCCATCACGGCGTCGCCCATCTCCTGCTCGGGCAGTTCGCGGGCAAAGCCCTCGATCATCAGCACCGAATCCTTCGTGCCCGAGACGATCAGATCCAGATCGCTCATCTCCAACTGGTCGTGGGTCGGGAAGGGCACAAGCTGGCCGTCGACCAGGGCCATCCGGACCGAGCCGATCGGGCCCCCGAAGGGCATCGGCGAGAGACACAAGCTGGCCGAGGCGCCGTTCATCGCCAGCACATCGCCGTCGTTCTGGCGGTCGCTGGCCATCACGAAGGTGAGCACCTGGACCTCGTCGCGGAACCATTCCGGGAACGAGGGGCGGATCGGACGGTCGATCAGCCGCGCGGTGAGTGTTTCCTTGGTGGTGGGGCGGCCTTCCCGCTTGAGGAACCCGCCGGGGAACTTTCCGGCCGCGGCGACCCGCTCGCGATAATCGCAGGTCAGAGGAAAGAAGTCGATGCCCGGGCGGGGGGCACCGGTCGTCGCGGCACAGAGGACCACGGTCTCGCCGTATTGGACCAAACAACTGCCGGCGGCCTGCTTGGCAAGTTCACCTGTTTCAATCGAAAGAGTTTCCGCCCCAATCTGTCGTTCTACTCGTACTTTCAAGATTCGTCCCTACCTTCATGTCACCGGCTCCAACCCGGCTGGCAAGGCGACAGCTGCCTCACCTCTTCCCGGCAGACGGACCCCTAAGCGCGAACACAAGTTCTCCGCGAGAAAACCACCGGGAGATGTCCCTGCCGCCTGACCATCACCAAACGAGCGAACCTGAAGACACGATCCTACTTGCGGATATTCAACCGCTGAATCGTATCCAGATAGCGCTGAGGCTCGATCCGCTTCAGGTAATCCAACAGCCGCCGCCGGCGACTAACCAGCATCAGCAGCCCACGCCGACAGGCGTGGTCCTTCTTATGCTCTTTGAGATGCTCAGTCAGGCTGTTGATTCGCGACGTGAGAATGGCAATCTGGACCTCGGGAGATCCCGTGTCCTTCTCCTCGTGGCGAAACTCCGCGATCAGTTCCTGTTTCCGCTCTTTGGTGATGGTCATTGGCTACCGCGACTGCTCCACATGGCTTGGCTCGGAGCGCTTCAGGGAAGCATCCTCCTCTGGCCGGGTTGTTGGAACCTTTCCAAACTTTTAGTTGACTACAACTACCAAGATCGTCAGTCTATCACGCCGGTGGGCTTTTGCAAGCGCAAATGGCGGGATTCGGCCAGGGGGTGTTTCGCGGCGGGACTCGCACCCGCACATCTTACGTGGCGGCGAGCGATAGGCCCGCCAACGGATTGGTGGCGAACAACGTAAAGCCCGAAAGGGAAACATCTTATGGCTCAGCAAAAACGCGCCGGGCAAGCCGGGCCGCTCAACGGCGCGCTTGTCACCACGCCGCTATCCCACCATTCGATGACTCCACCACTCCGCTGCCGACGCCTCACACCCCAGCGGCGGCCTCATTCGGCACAATCTGCTTGCCGACCGCTTCGGCCACGCGGCGGCAAAGGACCATCAACTCCTCGAACTGCGCGAAATCGAGCGATTGATAGCCGTCGCTCATGGCCGTCTCCGGGTCGGGGTGGACCTCGATCATTAGTCCATCGGCCCCGGCGGCGACCGCGGCGGCCGCCATCCGCGTGACCAGACTCGCGTGACCGGTCCCGTGGCTGGGGTCGACAACGACCGGAAGGTGGGTGCGCTCGTGCAGATACGGCACGCTGGTCAGGTTCAGCGTGAAGCGGACATGGCTTTCGAACGTCCGGACCCCCCGTTCGCAGAGCATCACGTTCGGGTTGCCGGCGTTGAGCACGTATTCGGCCGCCAAGAGGAGTTCGTCCATCGTCGCGCTGGGGCCGCGTTTCAGAAGCACCGGACGGCCCGATTCGCCGGCCGCCTCCAACAGCCGGTAGTTCTGCATATTGCGGGCACCGATCTGCAGAACATCGGCATAGCGGGCGACCAACTCGACGTCGGTGGCCGCTACCACTTCGGTGACCACGGCCAGGCCGGTCTCCTCCCGGGCAGTGGCCAGGATCTTCAGGCCGTCTTCTTTCAGTCCCTGGAAGCTGTAGGGGCTGGTCCGCGGCTTGAACGCGCCGCCGCGCAGGGCCGTCGCCCCGGCCGCCTTGACCGCCCGGGCGGTGACGAGCGTCTGCTCTTCGCTCTCGACCGAGCAGGGGCCGGCGATCATGCCCAGGTGGGAGTCGCCCACCGCCAGGCTGCCTGCCCGAACGACCGTCGGCTCGGGCTTGACCTCCAGGCTGGCGACTTTGTAGGGGGCGAGGATCGGGACGACTTCGGCCACGCCGGGGCCGCTTTCGAGCGATTGGCGGTGTTCATCCCGCTTCTCCCCGATTGCGGCGATCACCGTCCGTTCGGTACCGTAGATCGGGTGCGGCTTCAGTCCCAACTGCTCCACACGCTCGATCATGTGCTCGATTTGCTGCGGGGTCGCCCCCTTCTTCATCACGACAATCATGGGAAAGGTCTCCGTCTTGGGGTAAGAGGCCAGGCACTGAAGTGCCCAGCCCGCCTACTGAAGTGCCAGCTCTGCCACAAAAAAACCCCGCGGTCCGGTGAGGATCGCGGGGTCTTGAGGATTCTGGTTGTACCGTGCGTCTACAAACCACCTCCGGCCCCGCGATTGAGCGGGCTAAAGTAAAACCGAAAATAGCCGAACCAACGCAGGCCCATACGTCTCACCATCGTCAGGTTGCAGAACCGTTTCCAACAACATCTCCATTGTTGCCCCAGGCCGCGAAAAGTGCAAGGGGAAAAACGGCGCCCCTACGCCGGCCCCGGGAGGTAGGCGTCGAGAACGACCGCGTACCCTTCCGGACGGATGCCGACCTCCCCGGCAGCGGCCGGCAAGAGCATCGTTTCGCCAAGACGCAGGGGCCGATCGGCCGGATCGCCGTCGACCCGGACCGCCCCTTCGAGCACGCAGAGGATATGGCATCGCCGGTCGCCGCCGAGCGTTCGCGGCATGTCGAGGCGGCAGCGGTCGAGCAGGAACTTCTCGCACTCGACTAGTCGCTCGGCCCAAGGGCGGTCGGTTGGCCGGGGTGTCTGCGGGTTGACCGGCCCCCGGGCGTAGTCGACGACCTCGAGCGCCTGCTCGATGTGCAACGGGCGGGGCTTGCCGTCGGGGCCGAGGCGGTTCCAGTCGAACAGCCGGTAGGTCACGTCGCTTGCTTGCTGGATTTCGGCGATCAGAAGCCCCTCGCCCAGGGCATGGACCGTGCCAGCCGGCAAATAGACGCAGTCGCCCGGCGCGGCCTCGAAGCGATGCAGGCACGACTCGCAGGTTCCCGCGCGGACGGCCTCGTCGAGCTGCTGGCGGTCGATACCCGGCCGAAGCCCAGCGTAGATCGCGGACGCCGGCTCGGCCGCCAGCACAACCCAGGCCTCGCTCTTACCTAGGTCGGGGGGGATTCGTTGGGCCGCTTGGGTATCATTCGGGTGGACCTGAACGCTGAGCGTCCGTGCCGCATCGAGAAATTTGACCAGCAGAGGGAATCGGGGCTGTGGGTGGTGACGGCCGAGCACCTCCGCCCCGCGTTCCCCAACCAGTTCAGCGAGCGCAACGCCCTTAAGCGGCCCGAAGGCAACCCGGCTCTGATCCGCGTCGTGGTCGCAGATTTCCCAGCTTTCGGCATAGTCGGATTCCGGGCCGATCGGCTTTGCGAGAACGGCCCCGAGTCGCCGCCCCCCCCAGATGTACCGCCGAAGGATCGGTTGGAAGCGTAACGGGTAGAGTTGGCTCATGGAGTTGCTCTGGGCTTTGGCATGGCTCGCGGTGGTTAAGTCGACGGTTATGGCGTTTCGTTGCTGCGATGCGCGGGCGCTGTTATGATACAGTATTGCCTTGTTGACGTGGGCCCCTGCTGGACGGTGCCTCCACGCTCGACCCTGTTCGCTTTTCCCCCAGAAGGGCAGACCGACGCAAACCGGCCGCCGGACGAGTCCCCGCCCCCCCACATTCCGCCATGCCCAGGCCGCGAGACGAAGACCTCTTTGCCGATTCGACGATGACCTTCGGGGAGCACCTCGAAGAGTTGCGGTCGTGCCTGTTCCGCGCGGTCATCGGGCTGGCGATCGGGTTCGTGCTGGGGCTATTCGTCGGCAATCATGTGGTGACGTTCATCCAAGAGCCGTTGAAGGACGCCCTGACGAACTACTATATCCAGAAGTCGGAATCCGATATCGCCCGACATCGCGATCGACTACTGGAGGCCGGTTATACCGAATCGGACAACCCCGGCTCGCTGGAGCAATTGGCGTCGAAGGAGGGATTGGTCTTCCGCGAGGTTCTCGTCAATCCGCGAGAACTGCTTGCGCACCTGAAGAAGGTCGCTCCCGAGCGGTTCCCCGAGGCGCCCGATGCTGGGAACGATGCCGGTGGCGAATTCTCCAGCAAGGACCTAGTTCCGCTGCACCTGTGGCACCCGATCGCCGAGGACGCCCGGATTCAGACGAAGAGCCTCAACGCCCACGAGGCGTTTGTCATCTGGATCAAGGCTTCGCTGCTGGTTGGCGCGTTGCTTTCCAGCCCCTGGGTATTCTATCAAGTCTGGATGTTCGTCGCGGCGGGCCTGTATCCGCACGAAAAGCAATACATCCACGTTTTCCTGCCGTTCAGCCTCGGCTTGTTCTTTCTCGGGGCGGCCATGGCGTTCTTCTTCGTATTCGAGCCGGTGTTGACGTTCCTCTTCAGCTTCAACCAGATGTTGGGCATCGACCCCGACCCACGTATCAGCGAATGGCTGGGCTTCGTGTTGGTCTTGCCGTTGGGTTTTGGGATCAGCTTCCAGTTGCCGCTGGTGATGCTGTTTTTGGAGCGGATTGGGATATTCGACGTCGAGGCTTATCGGTCGAAGTGGCGGATGGCCATCTTGGTGATTGCCGTGATGTCGATGATGCTTACCCCGGCCGATCCGACGAGCATGATGCTGATGCTGGTCCCGCTGACGGTTCTCTATTTCGGCGGGATTCTCCTCTGCAAGTGGATGCCGCGAAACCGGAGCCCGTACGAGGAGGAGTGAACCGCGGATGAACGCCGATAGACGCTAATTCTCTGAACGCAGTAATTCGAAGTCATACGCCGAAATGTCGTGGACGAGAGGGCGAAGCTTCTGTTGAGCCGTACGCTTGTCGTGGTTCATCGGCTCGGCGGGGAGCCTCGCCCTCCCAGGCCTCGAACTACTGGAATGCCGATTCTTCTCTTCATTCGCGGTTTCTACTTCTCGGCCTGGAAATTCCGGCTCTGCCGAAACCACGCGATCGGGTTGTCGTGGACGATCTGGCGGATGAGCGACTCGGGATGCCGGCGGCGGCGCATCTCCTGGATGAAGGCTGGCACGGCAAACGGATCGGACGGCCCCCAGTCGGCCGAACTGTTCACCAGCAGCCGGTCGGGACCGTACATCTCGACCATATCGGCCGCGCGTTGCGGCGTGGCTTTCGTGGTCGGATAGAGCGTGATGCCCGCCCAATAGCCGGCCTCCAACGCCAGACGCACCGTGTGCTCCTCGCAGTGGTCGATGCAGACGCGCCCGTGGTCGATCCGCCGGTCGTCGGCCAGGATGTCGAGGATCATCCGCGTGCCCTTGTGCTTGTCTTCCAAGTGCGGCGTGTGGAACAGCAGCGGCTGGTCGTGCTCGACGGCCACGGCGATCAGTTCCAGTAGCGTGGTCACTTCGTTGCGGGTGCATTTGTGCAGCCCCACTTCGCCGATCCCCAGCACCGTGGGCCGTTTGAGCAGCTCCGGCAGCACGGCGATGACCTCGCGAGCGAACTCGACGTTCTCGGCCTCCTTGGCGTTGAGCCCGACCCAACACCAGTGGCGGATGCCGTAGCGGCGGGTGCGGGTGGGTTCCCACTCGGTCAGTTGCCGGTAATAGTCGTAGAAGCTAGTCACACCGGAGCGGTCGAAGCCCATCCAGAAGGCCGGCTCGCCGACCGCCACACAGCCCATCCTGGCCATGAGTTGAAGATCGTCGGTCGTGCGCGACGCGATGTGGATATGCGGGTCGATGAATTGCATGGGCCGACTCCGTTGTGATAGGGTGGGAAAATCGGGAACTGACACCCGGCAGCGCGAGGCTCCCGCCGAGCCGTGAGTTGCGAGGCGCCTCATCGGGTTAGCTGATACACCCCCCGGAGGCAGTCGCGCTACTGCCGCGCGAATTCTTCCCGCCACGCCTTCTCGTAGGGCAGCGAGAAGATCAACTGGATCTGCTCGGCGCGTTCGGAGGTTTCCGCGGCGAGAACGTCCAAGCTCTTGCGGACTTTCTGCAAACGGGGATCCTCGGCGACGGTGCCTTCGGCACGTTCGAGGCGATCGAGAATCGACGCCGCATCGATCAACTTCGCCCTCAGGTCGAGAAACTCGCGATCCAACACTTCGGCGGCAGACAGGGGGATCGGCATGGCGGCTCCTTGGGTTGGGGTTCCCGTTTATCTTACCGCGAAGTTGCGAATTTGCATATGCGCCCCCCTCGCTCGGGCTGGCGGCGACAGTCCCCATAATTGGCCCTCGCCCGCATTTTCGGTACAACCGCTACCGCCGGAGGGCAGCTTGGGGAAGTTTCTCATGAATTGCCGGTCGTGCTGGAGATAGAAATCGTGGTGGTCGATGTAGGACCATGGGGTACTATCGCCGAAAAGGGCATAATACCGTGAGCAGCGGGCTAGCGACAACCATCCGATTGCTGAGCAAGACGGACAACGAGGCGGCTGTCCGCGTGCTTACGGCTGCGCTGGATTCGCCGAACGCCCCCATCAAAGAGGGGGCTCTCTCGGCTTTGCTGAAACGGCGAAGCCCGACCGGCGGACGCGAAATCCTCCGTCGCATCCCCGACATCCCGGTCGCATGGAAAGAGATCATCCGCCAGCACCACGGGGCGATGACCCGGGCGATCCGCGATGCCCTGCTCGGCAGCGACCGGCGCCTGTGCCTGAACGCCTGTCGGGCGTTGGTCTGGTTTCGGGAATACGACCTGATGCCGACGCTGTTGAATCTTCTGGAGGACCGCCAGAAGGAGAAAGCCCAACTGGCGGCGGAGACGCTGACCGAGCTGATCGGCCAGCTCTACGAGCAGCTGGCCGGTCCGCGCGACTATGCCGACCGCCGCGACCCGCAGATGATTCGGCGTCACGTCCTCGGCAGCCTCGAGCTTTCGCTGAAGCGGTTCAACCAGCACAAGCGGCGCGAGGTGGTCGAGGCGTTCTTGATACTGGTTGGGCGCGACAATGTCGTATTGAAGCAGATCCTGACCGACCCGCATCATAGTTGTTTTGTGGTGACGGTCGATCTGCTGTCGAAGAGCAAGCAGGGCGGGGTGATTCGGCTATTGTTGAGTTTTCTCGACGATCCGCACACGCCGTCGGCGGCCCTTTCGATAATCGCCAACCGCCACGACCTGAAGTTCGTGAACTATCTGCTTCGGAAGATCGGACGCGACCCGTCGGCCACGGCCCGGCAGAACCTGAAGCGGCTGGAGACGATCGGCTGGCTGAAATCGGCCGCTGAGGTGCTCGACGAACTCGACGATGCGGCCCAGTATGGTGCGGTGCGCCTGGTGATGACCTCCGGCGTCTCGCGCATCCAGGCGTATTCGGTGGTCGAGTATCTTCTGTTGCACGGCCGGCCCGGCGGGCGCCGCGCGGCGGCCGAAGCGCTGGCCGAGTTCCACGGCGCCGACGCCAATGCGTTGGCCGTTCGGGCACTGGACGACGCCGATCCCCAGGTGCAGGCCCAGGTGGTCTCGCAGTTGCGCAGCCGGGGGATTCCGGGCGTGCTGCTGCGCTTGATCGACCTGATCGACAGCCCTCACGCCGAAGTGCGCCACGCAGTGCGGGAGAGCCTAGCAGAGTTCACCTTCCCGCGGTATTTGGCGGCCTTCGACGAACTCGACGACGAAGTCCGCCGCAGCACCGGCGCATTGGTGCGAAAGGTCGATCAGAAGAGCCTAACGCTGTTGCGGGCGGAGTTGGTCTCCCAGGTCCGCGGCCGGCGGATGCGCGGGTTGGGGATGGCCCGGGCGATGGACGCCGTCGGCGCGATTGAGGAGACGATTGTCGCGATGCTCAACGACGAGGACCACCTGGTCCGGGCCGAAGCGGCCGCGTCGTTGACCCTGTCTTCGAGCGAGGCCAGCCGGCGGGCGCTGGAAAGGGCGCTCGACGACAGCAGCCAGAAGGTGCGGGAGGTGGCCCAGAAGAGCCTCCAGAACCGCATGCAGTTCCATCAGTGGCGCGAGACGCTTGCCGACCCCCGCGATTGAGGAGCTGTTGGGAAACGGGGACGGGCTCCCGGTTGTTAGGCACTGGTTTCCGCCTTTTCACGAAATAAGGTGCCTGTCCCCGTTTTCAAACAGCCTCAGAGGAGCCTACCGAGGACCGCCATGCGCGACCTGATGAACCACATACTGTTCGCCGCCCCGAGCCGCCTGGACAGCCTCTCGCGCGGCTTCCGCGGACGCCGCATGCACCTGGAAATGCACGATATCGTGCTGGGGCTGGCGGTCGTCGGCCTGGTGGCGTTGGCCGCCTGGGGGCTCTCGTATTTGCTGCGCATGCAGGAACGCGGGCAGGGCTTGGCCGGGCCGTTGCGGTTGTTCCTGGCCCTTTGCCGCGAGCATGGGTTGAAATGGTCCGACCAGTGGCTGTTGTACCGCGTGGCGAAACTCCAGCGGTTGCCGGACCCGGCCCGACTGTTCCTCGAACCGGAGCGTTTCCAGCCGATCAACCTGGGGCCCTTGGCCGTGCATGCGCCGCGGATGCAGGCGTTGGCCCGACGCCTGTTCGCATTGCCACCGGAAGAAGATTCCGCCGAGAAGGCGGCACCGAAAGCCGAACCGACGCGGCAACCCGATGCTTCCGAACCGGCCGCCAGCCCATTGCCGCTGGTCGCGCCGCCGGAGATTGCCGGCGGAGCGTCGGGGCAAGGCATCCCTGCCGGCTAGGACGCCCACGTCAAACGACTACAAGCTCGGCGCGCAAGCGCGCCGGTCGCGGGCCACAACACCGCCCACTCGCTTGCGAGTCGAGCTTGTACTGCCTGGGGATTCCAAAAGCAGTAGCTCCAAGTTTCACCATGACGGGGATCGACCGGGAGGGTGAAGCGCCCGCCGGGTCGTGAATTTTGGCGACGGCAGCGGCTCGCCGGGAGCCTCGCCCTCCCAAACTCGGGACTACTGAAGATCAATACGCACCCGAGCGGTTGCCGCTTCGGGGGTTCCGCTTCTTGAAGATTTCGCTGACGTTGCCGGTGGAGACCTTCGGCCCGCCCTCGGGTGCCCGGGGTTTGAAGTCGTCGGGGTTGGCGCCGCGGCCGAAGCCGATCACCTGCCGCCGCATCGGCTGGCCCATCCGCTGCAACAGATCGCCCAGCGGCACTTCTTGCAGTCCGAACCGATCGGCGTCCTTCATCATTTGGGTGTAGGTGGCCAGCATCTTGGGCTGTTCATTGGAATCGGGGGCCTTGCCCATGACCAGGAACCGCGTGTTCATGCTCATCGTTCCGTGGCGGTTGCCCGATTCGTCCATAAAGGAATCGATCACGCCGCCGTTCATCGTGATGAGGTTGCGCACGACGTGCAGGTCGCTCTTGCCGTCGCCGTCGACGTCGAGGATGCCGGCCAGGGCGAAATGCTTTTGCTGGCCGGGGCTCCAGACGGGCGTGAAGATCTTGTCGCCCGGCATCAGCGGATCGGCCGTCGCATCCTCGACGATGCGGGCCTCGGCCAAATGGTCGCCGAGTAACTGCGTCACCTCGATGCTGCCCTTCTTGCCGCCTCGGGCCATGTCGGTGACGTCGGCCGGATAGACGCTGAAGGTGACCTGCCGGCTCAGCCCGTCGGCACGCCCCAGGTCGATCCAGACCGTGCCGTTGTGCTGGTTGACCCAGCGGATCTCGCCGTCGGGGACCTCGAAGCTCTCTTGGGTCACCCCGGCGATGATTTCGCTCTGCTTGGACAACTGCCCGGTGAGCTGCTTGATCTGGCCGCCCGCCTGGCGCAGCTTGTTTTCCACCGCGGCGACCGAGGCGCGTTGTTGCTGTTGGGCTTTGGCCAGTCTGGCTTGCAGTTGCTGCTGCTCGGTGGTCAGCCGATCGCGGTCGCGCCGCTGGCTGGCCGTGGCCTGAACGACCCGATCCCGGGCGTCGGCCATCGTGTTCTGGAATTCGTCGATCTGGCCCTTCCGCCCGGCCTCGGCGACCTGGTACTCGTCCTTGAGCCCTTGCAGTTCGTTCTTTAGTTCGACCACTTCCCCATCGCGGTCCTGGATGGTCTGGAACAAATAGGCCAACAGCGGGCTGTAGTAGCGGTTTTCTTCCGGGAAGTTGGCGCCGTAGCTCCGCATGTCTTCGGAGTACTTGGCGTTGACCTCGTCAAGGCCCATGGTGGCCGGAAATCCCATCAGCTCCTTCAGCCGGTTGTTCTCTTCCTGAATGGTGGTGTTGGCGCGGGCCTTCTCCTTGGCGTCTTGCTCCGACGCTTGGGCTCGCATCAGCGCATCCTGCGACTGCCCGTAGAAAACGAAGGTAGTGACCCCCAACAGAATCGTGAGGATCACAAAAGCGATCAGCGCGAATTGCAGACCCTGGTTTTCGCGTGCCATGACAGGCGTGCCTCCTCAGGTGCCACGGAGCGGCAGCGAGCGCGTCCGAGCTATGCAGGATGAATTGCCTCTTCCCAACCCACTATGGGTTACGGCCGTTGACGAGAACGTGGTGTCCCGGGCGAACAGTCTATTGTGATTGTAATCGAGGAAAAATCAAGTGTCAACAAGCAGACCCCGCCCACGCGGGGGGCATTCTCGCCGCTGTCGACGGCCGGCCCGCGACTGGGTATCATTGGGGGAGTTGTCCGGATTCGCCGGGCAAGGTAAGGCCGCTCAACGGGCAATTCCCGTTTTCGCTTCCCGGAACCCATAAATCGGATTTCCGGCTAACTATGCCAAAACCGTCCGCCATCGATGAAGTCCTCGAAAAGCTCAACCACCAGCAGCGCGAAGCCGCCACTTTTGGCGACTCGCCGCTGCTGATCATCGCCGGCGCCGGGACCGGAAAGACCGCCACACTGGTCCATCGGGTGGCGTGCCTCATATCCCAGGGAGTAGACCCCGGCCGAATCCTGCTGCTGACCTTTACCCGACGGGCGGCAGCCGAGATGCTCCGCCGGGTCGACGGCCTGCTGCGCCAACTCGATGCCTCGGAGCCAAGAATCCGCTCGGCCGGCAGCCGCATTTGGGGCGGCACATTCCACGCCGTCGCCACCCGGCTGCTGCGCCGCTACGGCAAGATGATCGACCTGCCGCCGCAGTTCGGCATCCACGATCGGGGCGACTCCGAGGACCTGATCAACGTCGTTCGCACCGAACTGAAGCTGAACAAGACCGACAAGCGGTTCCCGCAAAAGGGAACCTGCATGGCCATCTACAGCCGCTGCGTCAACTCGCAAGAGGACCTCAAGACCACGCTCGCCCACCACTTCCCCTGGTGCGGCGAATGGGCGAAAGAACTCAAGCAGCTTTTCGACGCTTATGTCGACCGCAAAGAGGCCGCCGGCGTGTTGGACTACGACGACCTGCTGCTCTACTGGAGTTCGCTGCTGGCCGACGAGAAGGCCGGAGCGGCGGTCCGCAAACTGTTCGACTGCGTGCTGGTCGACGAGTACCAGGACACCAACGCCCTGCAGGCCGACATCCTCTACCGGCTTCGGCCCGACGGCAAGGGGCTAACCGTCGTTGGCGACGACGCCCAGGCGATCTACTCCTTCCGCGCGGCGACGGTGCGCAACATCCTCGACTTCCCCAAGCATTACCCCGGCGCGACCGTTCTCCCACTGGAGCAGAACTACCGCAGCACGCCGACAATCCTCGAAGCGACCAATCAGGTGATCGCTTTGGCCGAGGAGCGGTATACCAAGAACCTCTGGTCCCAGCGCGAGCCGGGCGAGTTGCCTTGCCTGGTCCACTGCGAGGACGAGGACGACCAGGCCGAGTTTCTAATCCGCAAAATCCTCGAACATCGCGAGTCGGGCACTCTGCTGCGGCGGCAGGCCGTGCTGTTTCGGGCATCGCATCATAGCATGGTATTCGAGGCCGAACTTGCACGCCGCAACATTCCATTCCACAAGTACGGCGGGCTGCGGTTCGTCGAGGCGGCCCATATCAAGGACCTGCTGGCGTTTCTGCGACTGGCCGAAAACCCGCATGATGTGGTGGCCGGCGGGCGGATTCTGCCGTTGCTGCCGGGCATTGGTCCGGTCAAGGCGCGGCAACTGATCGCGATGCTCGCCGCCGACGGTGGCGGTTTCTCGGCGTGGAGAAGCTGGAAGGCCCCGCCGCCGGCCGCGAAGCTCTGGCCGCGGATGGTCGCTTTGCTGGAGAAGCTGGCCGGCTCGAAAGATCCGTTGCCCTCCCAGGTGCATCAGGCGCGGAAGTTCTATGCGCCGTTGGCCGAGCAGAAGTTCGACAACCCCGGTCCGCGTTTGCGTGACCTGGAGCAACTCGAACAGATCGCTTCGCGCTACCGCCGCCGCGACCAGATGCTCACCGAGTTGACGCTCGACCCGCCCAGTTCGACCCAGGACCTGGCCGGGCCGCCCCACTTGGACGACGATTACCTGGTCCTCAGCACGATCCATTCGGCCAAGGGGCTGGAGTGGGACGCCGTGTACGTCATCCACGCCTCCGACGGCAATATCCCGTCGGACATGGCCACCGGCAGCTCCGAGCAGATCGAGGAGGAGCGGCGGCTGTTCTACGTCGCGCTGACCCGGGCGAAGAACTGGCTCTACGTCTGTTGCCCGATCCGATACTACCGGTCGTTCCAGTCGAACCTTACCGGCCATTATGGGTTTGCCCAGCGGACGCGGTTTCTGCCGGAGAGCGTGGTGCAGTTGTTCGAAACCCGCGTCAGCTCGCGGGAGTTCGACGACTTCGACGAAGAGGACGTGCAGACCAGCCTGACCAGCCGCAAGATTCGTCGCAAGACGAAGGAACTCTGGAAGTAGGGGAATACAAGCTCAATCCCCATACCCGTCCGGGTGCGTCTCGAACCATGGCCAGGCGGTGGCGACGATCTGGTCGATCTCGGTGTACTTCGCCGACCAGCCGAGTTCCGTGTTGATCTTGCTTGCATCCGCGTAGAGCACGGCAGGATCGCCCGCTCTGCGCTGGCCGTATTCAATCGGAATTTCCCGGCCGGTCACGCGGCGGCAGGCGTCGATCACCTCGCGCACGGAATACCCCCGGCCGATCCCGAGGTTGTAGATCCGCGTGTCGCCCGGCTGCAGGGCTTCCATCGCGACGATATGGGCGGCGCAAAGGTCCTCGACGTGGATGTAGTCGCGGATGCACGTGCCGTCGGGCGTCGGGTAGTCGGTGCCGAAGACCGTGATGTGCTCCCGTTTGCCCAGCGCCGCCTGAAGCACCACGGGGATCAGGTGCGTCTCGGGCTGGTGATCTTCGCCCAGCGAACCGTCGGCCGCCGAGCCGGCCACGTTGAAGTAGCGCAAGGCCGTAAAGCCAAACTCCGGTTCCGCCGCCGCGTAGTCCAACAGAATCCGCTCGACGAACAGCTTCGACCAGCCGTAGGGATTGATCGGCCGCTGTGGCAGCGTTTCGACGATCGGCGTCCGCTCCGGCTCGCCGTAGGTGGCACAGGTCGAGCTGAAGACCATCCGCCGCACACCGGCCAGGTGCATTGCCTCCAGCAGGCTCACGGTGCCGGACGTGTTATTGTCGTAGTAGGTTAGCGGCTCGGTGACCGACTCGCCCACGTAGGCCAGCGCGGCGAAATGCATCACGCAGTCGACCGCATGCTCGCGGAGCAGATCGGCCAGGGTGTCGACGTCGGCCAGGTCGACTTCGGCGAAGGCGGCCTTCGGATGGACCGCCTGGCGATGGCCGCGGAAGAGGTTGTCGGCCACCACGACTTGGTGCCCGGCTTCGATCAGTTGTTTGGTGGCGTGCGAGCCGATATAGCCCGCCCCGCCGGCAACGAGGATGTTCATGGCGTCTTTTGTTCCGAGTGGCTTTGCAGCACTTCAGCCGAATGGAGCGGTGCGCTTGCCGTCATTCCCGCGCTGGCGGGAATGACGTACTTCAGACGGCTGGAGTGTTACGTGGATTTAATGATCGGTAAGTACTCTATTTCATGCCGACGGCCGCCGCGTGTCAATCCCCCCCGGCCGAAACGGGCGGTACCGGGCACTTCTCCTCGGCGTCTTGCCGCGGTAGGCTGTATAGGGAGATCCTGCACTATCCGGAGAACCGACCATGAAAATCCTGGTCACCGGCGGACATGGCCAGCTCGGCGGAGAACTCGCCCGATTGCTCGGGGCCGAGGCCGTGGCAATGGACGTCGATCAGCTCGACCTGACCCAGGTGGGGATCGTTCGGGCGACGCTGCGGGAAATCGGCCCCGATGCCGTGATCAACTGCGCGGCCTATACCCATGTGGACAACGCCGAGGCCGAAGCCGGCCGTTGCCGAAAAATCAATGCCCTGGCCGTGGAGCATCTGGCCGGCGTTTGCGCGGAACTCGACTGTCCGCTGGTGCAAATCAGCACCGACTACGTCTTCGGCGATACGCCCGATCGTCGGGAACCGCGGAACGAAGAGCAATCCCCCAGCCCACGGGGTGTCTACGCCCAAACGAAGCTCGAAGGCGAACGGGCCGCGGCCCGGCACGAAAAGCACCTGATCGTGCGGACCTGTGGGCTCTACGCCCGACCGACCGACGAGCGGGCTCGCAATTTCGTCAAGACGATTCTGCTGCTGGGGCACCGCGGCCGGCAGTTGAAGGTCGTCGACGACCAGCACTGCACGCCCAGCTACGTGCCGCATGTGGCCGCAGCCGTGGCGTTTCTGGCCAAGGCGGCCGTCGCCGGCGAGACTCCCTGGGGGACTTATCACGTCACCAACCAAGGGGCAACAACCTGGCACGATTTCGCTGTCGAGATCCTGCGTCGGGCCGGCATTGAGGCGGCGATCGAGCCAATTAGCACGGCGGAATACGGCGCGGCAGCCCCCCGACCGGAGTACAGCGTGCTTGACACCGCCAAATATCATGGACTAGGCGGTCCCGCGATGCCCGATTGGAAGGAAGCGCTCAGCCAGTTTTTCGCCGAATGGGCCCTTGCCCGCCGGCGCAACGGCGGATAGCGCAATCCGTTCGCGGTCCCGCCGGATGGGCTCTGGCGAACAGAGGGGGTGAAGTCGAGAGGTCCGTAGTTCCAAATCCGGGAGGGCGAGGCTCCCGCCGAGCCGCTG
>Ga0180434_10003897_pt1 | contig 18569 bp, 14 predicted proteins | sample SS_ome_7_FD_132453 | JGI IMG/M metagenome (GOLD analysis project Ga0180434, IMG submission 132453) | Hypersaline lake sediment archaeal communities from the Salton Sea, California, USA - SS_1_D_2 metaG | ecosystem: Environmental > Aquatic > Non-marine Saline and Alkaline > Hypersaline >...
CGTGGTCGAGCCGGGCGCGGATCTGCTCGATGTAGTCGGTCTGGATGGGCCGTTCCTCTCGCGAGGCGGTCCAGATGTCGACCAGCGTCTGTTCGAGCCGCACAACGGCGGCGCGTACCAACCCTTCTTCGCCGCTGATGCCGATTTCGTCGAGCGAGAGGCCAGGCAGGAATTCGATCAGCATCGATGCCTTGTCGTCATCCTCGTGATAGCTGAAGACCTTAGGGGCAATGCCGGGGAAGCGTTCGCTCCAAGCGTTCAGGCTCTCGCGCTCCGCCCGGATCTTGCGTGGGTTGCCTTCCTTGAAGATGCTGCCCTGGGCGCGTCCCTCGAGTCCGCGGCCGGCGCCGACTTGGGCAATGCGGCACCCCGAGCGCGTACCCCAGATCGAACGGTAGTCGACGTCGTTCATCGATCCCTGGAAGCCGGTCTTATCAAGCGTCTGTTGCAGCGCTTGGAACTGATGGATCTTCACGCGCTCCCCGACGATCGCGAGCAACAGGGCTTCGCCGATGTTCAGCAGCGCGTCGCCAATGCGCTCGAGGTAGCGGTAGATGAAGAGGGTCGTGACCAAGTTCTGAGCATTGCGGCCGCTCTGCAGGCGCGGCATGATCTCACCGAAGATCTCCTTGTAGACCTCATCCAGGTCGTGCTCGGCGCGGCAGATGCCTAGCGCTCCCGAGAGATCGCGTTCGCGGAGCACGACGTCGATGCTGGAAATCTTCGATTCGATCAGATCGAACGCGGCGCGATAGTCGAACTGCTCGAGAAACGCAGGGTCCTCGAGATGCGTCCACTGGCGAATGATGTTGATGCAGTGGTCGGCGATTCGTTCCAGATTGACACCAATGCTCTGCGTGGCACGGATGTAGTTGACATCCTCGCGCTTCATGCCCTTGCGCGAGTTGAGCTCGGCGTAGCACTTGTTCTCGACAACCGTCTTCAGATTGTCGATGTAGTCGTCGCGGGACGCGATCGCGTCGTACGTGCGAGACTCCGGTGAGGCGACGAAATCACGCGCGGCACGAACGAGATTCTGGGTTTCCAGAACCAGGAATTGGAAGTTCTCGTGGATGCCTTCGAACGTCAGCATGACTTGCTAGGAGACCGCCAAGTCGTCGTCGCCTGGATCGGGCTCGGTCTGTTTCCACGTGATCCTGATCGACAGCTTGCTGAGGGCCCCCTTCTTCTTGGCCCTGATCGATAGGTCGAGCAGCTCGGCGGGCGTCAGGACAATCTCATCGCCATTGGAATCGAGCACAATCCTGCGCTTCTCGATGCCATCGAGGATCGCGCTGATGTGCTCACGGATCGTATCAGGATCCTGAATCGATTCATACTCGAACCGTTCTGTGTCAGCCATAGTGCCTCGCTCCCCGCGGTCTGGCAGCAACGCCGGCTGCGGCTCACCCGCGTAGCCGTTCGCGATACTCCTGCATCACTTGTTCACGGTCCATCCGAGCGACGATCAACCGCTTGCGGATGCGGAGGTCATCCCAGGCCTGCTGGACGCCGATCTCGCGGGCGGCCTTGCTCGGGTCCTGGAATGCAGGTTCCTTGACCTTCTCGCTCATGTGGGTGTCATCCCCCATGAAGACGAGCAGCCGCCGCCGTGTCTGGCGGGCGGTGTTCTTCTGATAGAGGACCGAAATCAAGAACTCGGTATAGCGGCGGGATTGCGGGTTCCAGACCTCGATCCCGTCGACATCGATGTCGGCGAGCAAGATCGGCCAGAATTGCTCCGGATGTGGAATGACGATCCCGGCGCCGATGCTGCGCGCCTCCTCGATGATCTCATTCGTGCGATAGAAGTAGGTCAAGGGGAACTGGGCCTTGACGATCTTCTTGACCGCCTTGAGATAGGCTTGCGCGCGGCTGATGAAGGGGCTGCCGGCCGTGGGGCGCAGCGTGTCGATGAAGTCGCGAAGGAGCTTGTTCTTAAGCATCTCGGTCGGGATGCGGCCGGCGTGTTGCTCGATCAGGCGTTCCACCTTGCCGACCGCAATGCGCACGAAGCGCACGACGTCGGCATCGGCACCGGTGTCGGCGACCGCGGCATCGAGCCGCTGTTCGTTCGGCTTCGTGAAGGTGTGGATCAGATCGTAGAGCTGGGATGAGCGGTACTTGAACGTATACTCGAGCATGGCGCGCAGCACGTCCGCGCGATGCAGTTTCTCGGCGGAGAAGTGCAGCAGGAGCTGGACCTTCTGATTGAACCCCTCCGAATAGCAGTCGACCTCGACCCCGCTGAAGCCGTTGTAGGTAAGGAGGATGTTGTGTTGGGTCGGGATCACGAGCTCGTCGACACGCTGGGGGTAGAGATGGTGAAGCCGGCGCGTGACGAGCTCGAGTGGGATGTACTCGGGATGCCAGTGCACCGCGAGGACCTGTTTCTGGTGCGGATACCGCTTGCGCGGGTGGATGATGCGCTCGACCTGGTCTTGATCGAGGTGGGTACTGACCGTGCGCAGGAAGTTGCGCTCATCCGCGTCGCTGATCTCCTCGCGGATGTCCCCCGTGGGGAGGGGGATCACCTGTCGCTTGTTCCTCGGATCCGACACTTGGCTCTTCCTTACGCTGCCTGGGCGGCCCCTACGCCGGACGGAATCGACCGGCTCCGAAAGCAGAGCTAGGCATAGCGATCGTGGCAGCGCTGCTTGAGCGCGTCGAGCGTCTGCAGTCGCATGGCGAAGCGTTCCGGATCCTGGGCCTGGAACGCTTCGAGGAGTGCCTCGCACGCCTGCCGATAGTCGCCGTACTGCGCGTCCCCCTTGCCGGGATACGCGAGCATGCGCTCAGAATCCGCCAGGAAGCCGTCGAGAAGACTCTCCGCCGGCAGCGTCCGCCGCCGCGCGGCGGCGATCAGCGCCGCGAAGCTCCCGTCCATGCGCTTCTTGAGACGCTCGTACTTCTCGAGCGGCGCGGGGCGGCCGCCGGTATCATCGGCCCCGGCGACGACTTCCACTGCCGGAGTTTCGTCGGGCAGGTCCTGCTTGACCTTCAGCTTGAGGCTGAAGCCCTCACCGCTCGGCTTCAAACCGAGGTCGAAACGCCGCAACATCCGCGCGTCGACCGCCAACTCGGTCTCGGTCGTCCCGGCGGGCGCGGCCAAGCTGTCGGCGAGCCGATGCAACAGAGCCGGCAGCTCGTCGCGCGGGATCCAGCGCTCGATCTTCGTCTCTTTCGGCATGATTCATCGCTCGGCGACTTCCGGCGTCGCAGGCAACCGATCGCTCCCCAACGGCCATCCCCGTGCGTGACCCAGTCTGGTCGTGGGGCGCTCCCGTGCCAGTGGGCCGCAAGACCCAAGCCTAGCAAACCCATTGCCGGTTGTCTCGCTGTAAGCCGCAGGAGCGGCATGAGTTTCGCGCAAGGAGAAAGGTCGGCACCGGAGATCTCGATTGTTAGGATTGCGTTTGCTATGAGGGTGTGAGCCGCGTTCCTGACGCAGCCAACACGCGCGGGGGAAGTGGGGGCGAGGTTACAACTTGTTGTATGAAATCGTGTTAAGCCCTTCGCGCTCCGGGTCAGAGATCGAACCGATCGAGTTCTTCGAGCGTGTCGGGATTGAGGACCTCGACCGTGACGCGCGGCCCCGCGACATGGAACAGCACGACCGCGTTCTGCGTGCTAAAGGCGCGCACGTGTTGCGCCCACGGCGTTTCCTCGCGCCCGTAATAGGGTGCGCCGGCGGCGCCATTGTTGATTTGCCATACGCCGCGCGCGAGCGCGAGGCGGGGTCCATCGTAGTTCTGTGGGTAGCGTGGCATCGCCTCCGTGATGCGCAGCCTGCTGTAGTTGTGCTCATCGCCGGTGAGGAAGGCGACTACCTTGGTTGTCTGGTTGACGGCGACTTCGAGTAACGCGTCGCGCCGCTCGATAATGCCCTCCGCGTAGGGTCGCCCGGCGACATGCGGGCGGACGCGATTGTCGCCCCGGTACCACATGTCATCCCCGACGTGACCGCCGTTGGGGAAGAGCGGCGTGTGCACGGTGACGAATACGTGGTCGATATGGGCGTCGCGCTCGAGGCGCTGCAACGTTGCGCGCAACCAATCGAGCTGGGCGTCCATGATGTAGCCGTGCGGATTGCCGCCGATCGCGGGGTGCCGGCGCACGCTTGGGGCGAACCAGTAGTTGCTGTTGAGCGAGATCACGGCCACGTTGTCGTAGGTGTACCAGAAGGCGGTCTCGTCGTAGGGTGGGAAATCGCGGCGGCGGGGATCCGGATCGTAGGCCGTGCCGTCTTCGCTGTCGGGCCCGTTGTGCGGATTGGCGAACGCCGCGGCGAAGAGCGCTTCCCCCGATTCGGTCTCATACGGGAAGCGATCGATCCATACGTTCGCCGAGTCACCGAGCAAACCATGGAAGACGCCTTCATGGTTGCCGAAGCCGGCGACGAACGGAAGGTAGGCGGCGTAGGGTTCGACGGTGCGCTTCCAGTTTGCGTACTGGAGGCGGATCTCTGCCGGTGCAATCGTGTTCCCGGTGACGAGGTCGCCGGTGAATTGCATGAACCGAGCATCACGCGCACGGATCAGGGCGGCGATGCGTTTGAGGATGTAGGCGTTTAGGCCATAGAGATTCCGCTCGCCGCCGCCCGTGTTGGCGCGCCCATCCGAAGCGTAGGCAAACGTGAAGGGCCGCCGCGATCCGGGCAGTGGTGCGGTTCGGAGGCGATAGGTTTCGACTTCGTCACCGACTCGCACCTCGTAGGGATATGTCTGATCGGCGGTCAGCCCCGTCACCTCGATCTCATGCCGCAGTCCGATTCCGTCCGCGAGGAATCGCCGGCCGGCGATCGCGACCAGCGGTGCCGCCGGATGGCTCGTGGCGAAGGAGATCACCGCGCCGTGATCGCTCAGCCGACTGAGCAGGGGGCCTTCGACGAGGCAGGTGTCGACGCGGAAGGGGCCGGTTCCCTTGAGCGTGATTCGCCCGTCGTAGATCAAGTCTCCCTCGTGCGAGACGACGCGATAGCCGAGACGCAGTCGGCCCTCTTCCTCCCAGTCGACGACGTCGTACTTGCCGGCGAGGCGCCCGCGCACGTCGGCCTCCGCGCGTCCCGCCTCGATCGCGGCGACGTGTCGGCCGTAGAGCGGATAGCGATGATCGACCGCGTCCTGGTCCGGAATCAACCCGTAGTACAGACGGCCAGCAAATGACGAGTCACCGAAGTCGAAGCGCACGCCATCGGCGGTGCCACGCGGCAGAATGCGCATCTGGCGCAGCGAGTAGTCTGGAGCTCGAACCGCTTCGCGAAGCGTATCTCCGCTGGCGTGAATCAGGCGCAACCGGCCGTGCGGATCGCGGTCGAGGTGCGGGTGGCCGCCCGGAAGTGCCGCAGTCGTGCCGGCAGCGGGAGTGGCGTTCGACGCCCATGGTAGGGCGGCTGCAATCAGGGCCAGGGTGACGATCGACGTCCTTGTCGCCGCACCGGCGGAGCGTGCACACCGCATTCGAGTTTCCTCCTCCTCGGGCCGTGCCCGGAGCGGAGCCTAGCGGATGATGCGCACGGAGGCGACCCGTTCCCACGCGATTGCGGTGGAGCCGCCCTGCTGAGCACTGCCGCGCAGGCGCAGCCAATAGGTGCCGCTCGGCACGCGGCGGCCGGCATTGTCCCGGCCGTCCCAGCGGCAGGTGCCCGGTCCCCAGGCGGTCGTCCCGCTGCCGAACCCGTCGGCCGCGGTCAGGATCCGGCGGCCGTGGATGTCGAAGATATCGAGCCAAACACCGTCCATTTCTGTTCCGGCAATCGGTTCCCAGCGCAAGGTCGCCGCCCCCCGGGTCGGATTCGGCCGTGTTTGCAGAAACCCTACCCGGTCTTCCAGTTCAGGCGGCGCGCTGGGTTCGAATCCGGCGGCCGAGGCTCCGCCCTGGAAGGTCCGATGGGTGGGCATGCAGGCCGCCAGGTGTCCGCCCAGATCAACGGCCGTCACACGCCATACATAGGTCGAATCTGTGAGGATGTCGACATCGAGCAGGCAGGCGGTTGATTCGACCCAGGCCGCGGCGAGACAGGGCGTGAAACTCGTGTCGGCCGCGATCTCGACGCAGTAGCGCAGGCGATCTCCCTCCTCCGGATCGTTGGCGGGGCTCCAGGAAAAGGCGACCGGTGCGTCGGTGAGAATGGTCGCCCCCTCGCTCGGCGAATCGAGCGGGAAGGGGGGTGGCGCGACCCGGAAGAGGCTGCCGTAGTAGTCGCGCGCCTCTTGGAGCCGTGCCATGACAGCGCCTTCCTGCTCGGGGTTGTCCCAGTTGCCGCGTTCCTCGATGAACGTCTGCAGGGAATCGATCCAGGCGAGCATGCGCCCGGCGGCCGCCGTGCGCCGCACGGGCTCGCCGTCGAGCTCCACGTAGATCGGAGCGGAGTGTGCGAAGAGGGCGTCATTTTGAGAGATGACGTGGCGTGACGGGGCGCTCCCATTCAGGCGCACCGCGAGCCACGCGCTCTCCTCGATCGAGACGGTGAGCGTCGTATCGAGCGCGGATCCTCGGCCGCTGACCGGTGGTGAGAGCGACGTGACCGGATGACCGTTGCAGACTAGCTGCACCTGGTCGAGCGGGAGGACGGAGGCGATGCGCACATCGACACTCACGTCGGCACGCTCGCCGGATAGTGCCACGATCTCGCCGAGCCCGGCGCCGTCCACCTGAAAATCGTAGATCAGCGGTCCGTTGGAGATGAAGGTACGACCCGCCTTGAGCCCGGACACCCACGGGCCGGAGTCCTGGCCCACGGCGGGGTCGGCCTGCACGAATACGCGATACCCTCCGGCCGGCGAGCGCCAGTAGCCGGTCAGGCAGACGTCGGTGCCGACGGAGGGCGGGATTCGCAATCCGCAAGCGAGCAAGTCGTACCAGTCCGACAAGTAGATGTCGGGTTCGTTGGTGTAGGCGGCGATGTCGAGGGCGTCGATTTGGCCCAATGCCGCCATGACCGGCAATTCTCGCGCCAAGCCGCTACCCGGCCAGCCGGTGGCGTCGAAAAAATCGCCGCCGTTGTGCGGATGAGCGACGACCAACGCCTCGTCCCAGCCCGGGTCCCACTCGGCACGCATGTCCGAGAGCAGCGGATAGACGGGCTCAGGGGGCCAGCAGCAGCAATCGGTCACGAGGTCCTTGAGTCCGAGCAGGCCGACGTGCCCGGTCGCCATGTTGCGGTACTCCGTTGCGAAGTAGATCGTTGCCTCCGGTGTGCTCAGTTCGTGTGGGCCGCCGGTGAACTCGTACTTCTGATCGAGGCACCAGACATGCGCCAGATCCTCAGCGCGTGCAATCAGAGCGACGTCGTCGGGTGAGATCGGCAGATGAATCGGGTCGTGTTGTGTGTGCACATGTCCGTCTCCTCCGAACCACCCCTCAGCGCGAGAATCGTAATACTGCGTCAGGGTGATGACGATCGTCGTGTCCGCTTGAATGTCCGGCCATATCTGTGCTTCCCGGTAATCGAATCCGCGACAGACCAAAATGTCCGTCACGCCGCTCGGTATACTGAGGTCGACCTCACCATCGACATAGAAGTAGCCGCCCTCACCGCCATGGCTGAGCAGCACTGAATCGGGGTATCCGGGGAAGATCTGATGATCCGCATCGCGAATGCTGACACGCGCGGCAAGCGGCTGGCCCTCGTTGTCGACGATGCTCAAGTGCAGTGTGATCGTCTCGCGCACCGAATCACGCGCGATGGCCGCAGCCGACCCGAGGACGAAGACGAAGACAAGGAGGGAGGTTGCCACTGGCAATCGCCCTAGGCGGCAGGATCTCATCGAGTCAAGCAGGCTTTGCATGCCACACCTCCTGGCGCAGGCCGAGATCGGGTGAGCGCAATGGCGCCCTGGGAACTAGCGGCAGAGCACGAGACGTTCGGTCTGTGTGCGCGAGCCGGCACGCAAGCGGGCGAAGTAGATGCCCGTCGGTTGACGTGACGATTTCCATGGAAGGGAGTGCCAACCGGCGTCGTGCCTGTGTGGACCGGATGCGTGGATCTGGCGCCCAGAGGCGTCGAAGATCGTCAGCACGACATCTGCCGGTTGTGGCAGGTAGTAGTGCATGCGAGTCTCTTCGCCAAAGGGATTGGGGGAACAGAGGAGATGCAGCCCGGATGGATCGGGCTTGGCTCCAGCGGGCCAGGGAGGCGAGATCGCCGCCGGATGCGAGCTGGCTGACCCTTCCCAAAGCCAGCGGCAGATCGGCGCCACACCAGCATTGCTCATGAAGCCGATCCGCACGTCATCGTAATCGTGGGCGACTTGCGCAAAGGCTTCGGCCGCCGCTCCCTTGGCGTAGAATGGCACGAGAGCGTTCGTGCCCCACTGGTAGTTCCATTCCATGCCGGGCAGAACACCGGCGCCATGGTTGACGATCGGATTCCAGGTCGGAGGGTGCCCGCCTGAGCCCGGGCCTTGCAGGTGCCCCGTCTCGCGCGCAGCGGTCACAATCACGAGCGTCTCGTGCCAACCGCTCTCCGCCTCAACCCAGTCGACTACAGCCTGAACCGCTTCGTTAAACGCGACCTGCTCCTCGATCATGCGTCCGGAAGCGGCATCTCCGCAGGCCCAGTCGATTGCCCCCGCTTCGACCCATAGGAGGAAGCCGTCATCATCGGATCCGAGCACGCGTAGCGCACCGGTCGCCATTTCCGCGAGGGTCGGCACGCTTTCCGTCAGGGGCACCTCGAAGGGGTCGGCGTTTGGATCGCCGGGCCGCTCGTACTGCAACGTCTTCCAGACTTGGGGCAAGCCAAGGATGCGCTGATTGCTCGCGCCCGGCAGTGACTGGAACTCAGCGCGCGTCTCAATCAGTGTCCAGGGATCCGGCGTGCCATCACCGTTGCAGTCCTCCACGACGTTGTCAGTGCTTCCATCTCCGTCTAGATCGAACTCCGTTTCCCCAGCGAGCAATGCGTTCCAGCAGTGCGGACCGCCCACGAAATCGAAGTCGTAGGGTGACTGTGGGTTGCCGGCGGCGTCGTAGCCGGGATGGCCACAGCCCATGAGCAGGTCGAGGCGGCTGTCGAGCAGCAGCTCGCGCGCGACCGTGAGTTCATCCCCGCCGCTGGCGGAGTGCGCCGCCAGGCCGGCGGCCGTCTTGTCGCTCAGGGGAACACTGGTGACAATGCCGGCCGACTTGTCGGCATCCTTGGCGACTTCGACCAGGTGGCGTAGAGGGGTACCATCGATGTCGAGACCGGCGCTCTGGGCGTAGACCTTGCGTCCGGTGGAGAGGGCGGTTGCGGCGGCAGTCTCCTCGGTTGCGTCCCAGAGCACGTAGTCGAAGGAGTGCCAAGCGCTCCAGCGCGCATAGCCGTTGCCATCTGCGGCATAGGTGGACAGCGCCACCGCGATCGGGAAGCGTTGGTACGGTTGCTGTCCCGTGATCCCGTATTGGTAGTAGTCGGTGGCGAGCTGCTGGTTGAAGCCACTGCCTTCGCCGACCATGATGATGATGTTCTCCGGTCGCGACCAGGCTTGACCCTGAGGGGGGAAGAGCGAGAAGATGAGACCGGCGATATCGACGTTCTGCACGTAGCGCCCGCGCACGGGATCCAACTCATCCGCCAGAGCGAGCACTTCCTCTTCCGCGCAGCCTTTGACGTAGAAGGGGACCAACAGGTTCGTGTGTGATTCGGAGAACCAGTCGACACCGGGAACGTTGCCGACGCCGTTGCCGACAAGGGGATTGATCACCGGCGGATCCCCCGGCCCGGATCCGGGACCGAGCAGATAGCCGCACTCGTGATCGGCGGTGATGATCATCAGGGTCTCATCCCAACTGCTATGGGTCTCGACCCATTCGATCGCGGCCTCGATGCTGTGGTTGAAGTCGATCGTCTCTTCGATCACGCCGCCGATCTCGTTCGCGTGCGAGGCCCAGTCGATCGCGCCGCCCTCGATCAGGACGAAGAAGCCGTCGGGGTCGTTGTCGAGGATGTTGAGGGCCGCCCGCGTCATCTCCTCGAGCGTGGGAACGTCTTCGTTGAGCGGCACGGAATAGGGGATGTCTCCCAGGAAGTACTCGCGTTTGTACTGGAGCGTCTGGTTGACGCGGGCGATCCCGAGCACGCGCTTGGGCGTCGGGCCCTCAGCCAGGGCCTGGAACTCGGCCCGGTCGTCGGTGAAAAGCCACGGGTCAGGAATCCCGTCGCCGTCGCAGTCTTCGATCAGATCGTCGGGAGTGCCGTCCCCATCCAGATCGATCTCGATCTGGCCGCTGGTGACATCATTCCAAACTGATTCCCCGCGGACGTACCAGTAGAGCGGTGTGGCGAGTGAGTCGCCGCTGTTGTCGAAGAACGGGTGACCGCAGCCCATGATGACGTCGAGCTGTGTGTCGGTCAGCATCTCCTCGCCGATCTGGCTGTAGTTGTAGCGGAACTCGTTGTGTGCGGAGAAACCGGCCGGAGTGGCATGCCCGAACTGGACGCTCGTCACCGTACCGGTCGCCTTGCCGTGCGTCTTCAGACGCTCGACGATGTGTTCAACCGGATTGCCGTCCATGTCGACGCCGATCGCATCGCCGTAGCTCTTGTACCCAGTTGACATCGCTGTCGCTGCCGAAGCCGAGTTGACGGCCAATCCGTAGACATACCAGAAGTCCTCCGCGGCGCGGTGCGGTTGATAGCCATTGCCATCGCCGGCGTAGGTCGTCATCGCCAGTTGCAGCGGAAACTGCTCGTACGCCTGGGTTCCGGTCGCTCCGTACTGGTAGTGGCTGGCGGCGTCAGCGTGATGGAATCCAAAACCATCGCCGACGAAGAGGATGATGTTGCGCGGTGCATCAGCGGCGGATGTGGCGACCGCCAAGAGCAGGATGGCTGCAATGCCCACGACCCTCAGGAAGACGACCGCGGGGGCATGCTGATTCGAGACCGGTGGCAGTGACATCGGACACCCTCCCGCCCGAACCGCCACGCCGCAGCCGATGGCTGTAGGGGCGGGCCGGAGCCGTTGGAGAGAGCCGCGGCAGGCCGGAGTGAATCAGGGTTGACACTTGCCAGGGCGGTTTCCGACAATAGCAGCGCTGATCGCGCTGCTTCGGTTCCCAAGCCGGCTTGTAGCGTTCAGCCCGGCCGGACCCCGCCCACGAAGCTCGGTCCGGCCCTTCTGCGTGCTCCCCTGGTTAGGTCGGCTGCGCCAAGCGCTGGCCTGGCAACAACCTCGATCACAGCAACAACGATAGCAGGGGCACGCACAGGATGAAGTTCGCTTTGCGTTGCGCTTGGGCAAGGAACGGCACCACGGCCATCATCGAAGCCTCGCCCACCGCTCGCGCGATCTGAACACAGCGATTCTGGCCGCTCGTCGCGGTGATGTGCCGGCCGCTCAGATGCGCATCAGCTCGCGAATCGGCCTGCCATCAAGCTCTGCGCCGTGGCGCGATGTTGCCGCCGTGCGGTCGTTCCAGACCAGGGACCGTCGCCGCACGGTTTGGGCCCCTTCGGGTTTGACGCGCAGGGCCCGATTCTGATCTACTGCGGCCGTCTCAATGCCGAGCAGCGGATCACGGTGTGGACCGAGGCTCCGCGGTGAGCGGGGCGCAGGGTGCGTCGGCATGCCCGCACGCGAGCGGCCGGAGACGCCCACCAGCACGAGATCGGCTAGAGGAGTTGTCAGAATGAGCGGTTCGCTCAGCGGCACGCGCCTCGGCTTCAACCGGCAGGCGCTGATTCGGCGCGCTGGGCTCGTCATCCTGTGTGGCATTGCGCTGCATCTGACCGTTTCGCTGATCGTGACCGACCTGGATGAAGTGCGGTCGCTCGTGGACTTCACTCCCGGCTACCTGTTGCTAGCCGTCGTGCTGGTGCTATTCCCCTGGCTGACCAACTCCCTCCGTCTCTGGAACTGGCTGCGCTTTCTGGGACGGCGCGAACGGTACGGGCGGGCTCTGCGCATCGTTGTTTTTGCAGAACTTGGGGCCGCGGTCAGCCCCTCCGCCGTGGGCGGGGCGCCGGTCAAGGCGGCCCTGCTGATGGAGCGCGGTTTGCCCGCGGGACAGGCAATCTCCCTGACGTCGCTCGGCTCACTCGAGGACGTTTGCTTCGGGCTGATCTTCGTCCCGTTCGGCTTCGTGCTCATGCGCCTGTGGGAACTGCCCGTCTTCCAGACCGTTCCGATGGAGATCGCCCGGCGTGTGGGAATCTCGGCCCTCGTACTGCTGATCGGCGGCTTCGCACTCTGGGGCGTGAGTCGCCGCTTCCGCCACCTCGGCCGGGTGCAGCGGATCGCGTCTCGGCTGCGCGGAATCTGGGACGATTTCCGCGAGCTCTACCGGTTCGTCGGCCAGCGCGGTCGCAGCCAGTTCCTGATCAATGTCGGACTATCGACCCTGCAGTGGTCGGCACGCTACTCGGTCTTGACCGCACTCGCCGCGGGGCTGGGCCTGGAAGTCGATCCGATTCGGCTCGCGCTGCTGCAGTGGTTCTGCTTCGCCCTGATGTCGGTCATTCCAACACCAGGGGCTACCGGCGGGGCGGAGGCGGCCTTTGTGCTGCTCTACGCGGGCATGGTGCCGAGTGGGATGCTTGCCGTGCTGACCGTCGGCTGGCGTTTTCTGACGTACTACTTCCTCAGCTTGATGGCAGTGACGATCATCGGCATCGGCAGCCTGCGGGAGAAGTGGAGCGGTGCCCGAGCGAGGTCCCGTACACCGTTGCCGCCGCAACCCGAGCAGATGCAGTCCCCATGCCGGCAAGTCAAGGCTAGGAAGCCGGAGTCTCGACCGTGCAGATCGCCCGGGCCACCGACTCCGGCCGGCTCGACTCCAGGCGTGGATCCTGCAACTTGATCGTCGACTCGAAGAGCTCATGCAGGTCGGAGGCACGCAGCTCTCGCTCGAGCTGGCGCTCGTGGGCGAGCAGGTTCCAAACGATCGGCCGGGCCACTTGCTTGAGCATGCAACGCAACGGCTCGCGGACCCACCCGTTGCGCATAACCCGGTTCGAGCCCAGGATGCTGCGCGTCAGGCGCTCCACGTTCGGATTCCCCGAATCCATTGCCGATTTGCGTACGCGCACTGCGCGACGGTGGTCGAAGACGTCATCGATCATGCCATGAATCATCGCTAGCATGCCACGGTAGCTCATGTTGCAGATCGAAGGCGTGGCTTTCCCCTGCCAGATGCCGGCGAGAAACGACGCCGCTGTTTGGCCCGGCGCTTCGGTGTAAGCTCGCCCGACCTCCCCGGTGTGTGTATCGGAGCCTGCGGTCAAGTGCTTCCCGAGCGACCGGGCGAGGTTTTCGGTCACCCGATTCAACGCCGGCGTGCGCCCCGCATTCAACTCCAGCACGGTGAAGTGGCGGGCTGCCTCGGGGACCCGCGTGACATCCACGACACCGGCCTTGATCTCATCGCGTTCCCACCACGTGGGGTGGTTGTACTGCATGTAGATGTTCCGCTGGGCACAGAAGTCGGCCAAGTCAGTGAGCGTCTCAACCCTCCGGCGCAGGTCGGCATAGGTGTCGGGATCGAGCTGGAAGAGATTGATGTGGATCGAGAAGCCGAGCGTCGGTTCGAAGAGGGCATGCTCGACGGCGGGGATGACCAGGCGCTGATCGACAGCCGGCAGTTCGCGCAGCAGCGATTCGTAGCCGGACATCGTATCGTGATCGGTGAGGACGAAGTAGTCCATGGCCGGCCGGTCGGCAGCGGGGTGGAGCGCATGCTCGAAAAGGGCGCGTGGAGTGCAGCGCTCGAGATCGGGTACGTCCGGAGAATGGGTCGAGTGGACGTGCAGGTCTGCGCGGTAGTTTCGTGCTCGCATGGATGAACGCTAACAGCAGATGGTTACGATCGTCTTGCAGGGACGTTACGAATCCATGTGCGCCTGCGCGGCCTGTTGTTGGGGTGAGCCATGGTGGCCTGGCTTGACCCTCTGATTCCGAAAGCGCGGCACCGGCGGATCTGGTTGGCCGGGAAGGGTGCGCTGCGGACCGCCGGTGCCGGGACGCCGTCGGAGCGTGAGAGCAGGCGAAACTGGGCGGATGGTGGCTCGTGGCTGATGAAGCGGGTCCCATTCGCCTGACTCACGGGGCGAACCCTAGCTAGGCACTGCTAGGGGCGCATGAGCGCCGCCTTGGAATCGCTTGAGAAATCGCGCCGGGGCCCGAGCGCAGCGACCTGAGCCACGGCAGCAAGCCGAGCGCTGATGCACGAGGGGGCCGTGGGGCCCCCTCCTTTGGCTGCCTGTCTGCTTGCCGCCGCCGGCATGTTGTCGGCGGCGGCAAGGGGGCGGCGCCCCAGAGCGCCGGGGCCGCCCGACGGTTCAGATGTCGATTACCTCGACCCCCATCCGGCCGGTCACGTGGTAGTAGATGCGCAGGCGCCAGTCGAAGCTCGTTTCGCGGCCCTGCGGTTGCGAAACGCCGCTCACGTCGGCGAAGACGCTGAACTCGGATGGGCCGCTGTACTTGAGCGCATCGAGGACATCGGCCAAGAGATCGTTGATGAAGGCAATTCCGTCGGGCTCGATCGGCGCCGGCACGAGGTCGCCGAGCAGCGGATAGACCTCCACGTCGGCGTCCGAGACAATGACCGCCGTCGAGTCGGTGTCGGTCCGCGTCACCGTGACCATGCCGTCGACGATCTCACGGTCGGTTGGCGTTTCGTTGTAGGCGGTGACGCCATAGAGCACCGAAGAGACGACAATCGTATCTACCGCGGCGATGTCGACGCCGGCATCCTCCAGCTCGCGCCGCAGATCATCGATGTCGATCGTCTCCGTATCGCTGTGGTAGTTGATGCTTCCGCGCGCGAGGAACTCGAGCTCGATGTACTCCTCAGTGATCACGCTGACGTCGATCTCCTTGGTCGTCGGGATCGTCGGGCACTTGGCTCCCTGGAGGAGAACGAAGAGCGCTGCATAGAGCGTCAGTCTAATAGCCAGTCGCTTGCTCATGGCTCGCACCTCCCATCGTGCCGAGATCGAAACCGAGCGCGAAGCCGGTTGCCGCGGCAGCATTGAACTCGAAGAAGACATCGACGACCGCCACCCGCGCGAGCAAACCGAGCGTCAGGTGGGCGTTGCTCTCATCCTCGAGCGTGAAGTCGATCGACAACTCGGGGTCTTCCTCGTCTTCGGCCTTGACCGCGAGTTCCATCGAGTCGTAGCCCAGCCCAACGTAGGGTTGCAGGATGCCGAATTGCCGACTGGCCGTGAGGTTCAGATGCATCGCGCTGGCGGCGACAATATCCTCACCGATCTCGAAGTCCTGAATCAGGAACCCGGCGGCCAGATCGACCGGCGCATGGCTGAACCACTGCGTGATCGAATGCTGGAGCCCGAAGCCGACGTACGAGAAGTCGCCGAGATCGGCGTCGCCCAGGTCCATGGCGACGTAGCGCACGATCGCGCGCGTGCCGAAGTACGAGCCGATACTCAGTTGCGGCACGGCGATCTCGAAGCCCTCCAGGTCGAAGCCGCCCGGGTAGGCGCGCGTGAGGTTGCTTTCGCCCGGAACGAGCACGCCCTCGCTCGGCCCGACGATCGTGGGGACATCCTTTTGCTCCAGGCTTTGAAAGCCCTCCGGGTCGGTCGGCCGGTAGAGGCGATCTTCGTCGTCGTAGCCGATCGCCATCGCGGCCAGGCCGACGGAGAGCTCAAAGCGTTGCTGGGGAACGTAGCCGGTGCGGAAGATGGCCGCATTCATCGTGCCCGAGAGGCCGGTGCTCAGCGGAGAGACATAGCCCTCCAGGTTCTCGTCGGAGAGGCCGAGGACGTTGTCCTCGATCTGGGCTCCGGCGGGAAGGCTGAGCAGGCCGAGGGCCAGCACAATGAGGACCGTGGGACACGCGTATCGCTGTGCCATGGCACTCCTCCTGGTCCATAAGATCCGGATGTGCGATTGCTTCTCCTGCGCTGGCGCAAGCCGGCCTGCCGCCGCCGCGCGGGGACTGCCAGCCTGCTGCCCAGCGGTCTCACTTTCGCAGCGAGATCTAGGGTGAGTCAATGGACTTCGTGGGCTTCAGGCGGATGAGTCGAGGCGGCGCCGGGCGCGCGGGGTCGGCGCCGGCCCCGAGCCCGCGCGAGAGCAATGCACTGACGGGATGAGCGTTATGCGCCTGTAGCTGCCTGGCCCCATTCTGCGGCCCGGCCCGAGCGGGGATGTCCTTTCCGCCGCCTTCCGGGGCCGGGCGAGAGTCGGACAGCCCGCTACTTGCGCACGAGCTGATCGCCGCAACAGCTGAACGTGCAGGGCGAGGCCGAGGGGTGACAACCGCAATCCGCGTCTGTATCCTCGCATTCCTTGACGACCTTCAGCTCCAGGCCGCAGCGCTTGCAGACGTAGACTTCATCGAGTTTCATGTCGTGACAAGTGGCCATCGTCAGCATCCTCCGTGTGGTCGCCTCGCGGGCGCCGTTGCGCTCACCCCGGCTGCGACCGGAGGTGGGGCGGTCGCGCCGGAGAGCTGCGTCGATCGGGGTCGTGTATCTCAACGCGGCCACCATAGCATGCGGCGACGGCGCCTGCACGCGCCAGACGACAGCCGAGCGCAGCCAGATCCCTGCGGAGTGCGCCCCGTTGGCCGATGCCTGTCTGAAGCCCAGATGGGTGCCAGTGAGAGCTCGTAGCATGTATGACGATTCGGGCAAGTGGGATCGGAAGGAGGATGCGGCCGCTGGGTCCGAAGGCGCGCTGGAGCGGGTCATGGAGTTCGTATCCTGGCGGCTGGGCGTTCCGCAAGAGGGGCTACGCCCCCAGACGACGCTGAGACTCGATCTCGACCTGGATGGCAACGCGGCCGCAGCCCTCTTGACCGCGCTCGGCGAACGGTTCGCGGTCGATCTGGCGGCCCTGGACTTCGAGACCTACTTCCGTCGCGACGATCAGATCGTGCTGCTCGCGCCTCCGCTCGAGATCGCCCGCCGCTGCGGGCGTCGCTGGGCGTGCCGGTTGGGCTTCTACCGGCCGGGACCGCAGAACACACTCGGTGACCTCGCCCGGGCGGTGGCCGCCGGGCGGTGGATGGGCAGTCGCTCGCCAACGATCCAGAGCTAGATGCGGTCCGGGCGCACCTGCTCGCTCGGTTTTCGGCTAGAGAGGGGGAACGCTTGCCTATGACGGCGGCGAAGACGATGCATCCCGCCGCGCGACGCATCGTGATCATCGGGGCGTGTGGTGCCGGCAAGACGACGCTCGCCCGGCGTCTGGCGCCGCTTCTTTGTCTTCCGCTCGTCGAGCTCGATACGCTTTTCTGGCTCCCGGGTTGGAAGGCTCGGCCCGTTGAGCAACTGCGCGCGCTCGCGCTCGAAGCCGCCCGTGGCGAGCGTTGGATTATCGACGGCAATCATACACCGGTGCGCGACATCCTGTTCGCCCGGGCGACGGATGTGATCTGGCTGGACTACTCGTTCCCAACGGTCCTGCGGCGGGTTGTGCGGCGTACGTGCCGGCGGATCGCATCGGGAGCAGTGACGCAAACCGGCAACCGCCAAACCTACCGGCGGACCTTTCTCAGCCGCGACTCGATCATTCTCTGGTCGCTGCTAACATACGGACCGCGTCGCCAGTTCTACCGCCGGTTCTTCTCCGCCGGGGCGGGCTCTCGGCCGCGATTGCTTCAACTGCGTCGGTCGGTTGAAGCCGAGGAGTTGCTCGCCGCACTGCAGAAGCCCGCACCGCTGGCGGTCAGAAAGACCAATTCACGATCGGGAGAATCGGCAGTCGTTCCTTGTCGCGAACCACGTTGAGAAACCCGATCTGAAGACCGTGCAGCTGAAACGTGTAGTTCAGCAAGCCGAGCTGGACGCCACGCATGGAGCGCGTCGAGTTGAGCAGGCCCCAGAGAACGCCTTCCGCCTGGCCGGCGCTGTTGAAGGCGCCGGTCTGTAGACCGGTGAAGCTCCCTGCGACGAGATTGACGAAGTTGTCCTGCCAGCCAACGTAGTCCGCTTCGACAAGACCAACCAGGCCGAACTGGTAGCCGCGCATGTCGCCCGCGGTGCGATTGATCAGCCCCAAATCGACCCCGTGCACGTCTTGGTTGAAGCCGTAAACGAAGTTGATCCGCACGCCGTGAATTGACTCTTCGAGCGGGAAGAGCTGAAGCGGGTGAAAGAGCGAGAACTGGACTGGGCGCGCTTGGCCGCTAGCCGGTTGCAGCAGTGAGAGCAGCAAGACCGCGAGGACGACAGGGATCGGAAATCGAATCACGTCACGCATCATGAGCCTCCGTTTGGGGACTTGCCTCTGGTGGCGCCCGTGCCGCGATCCCTCTCAGACAGACTTCGCAGGTCGGCCCGAGAGCCGCTTTGGTGTTTCTACGCCCTTCATGTCTAGCACGCGCCGCGGCCCAAGCACAGAGGCGATCTGCCTGGCGTACTCGCAAGTGACTTGTGCTTCACGAGCAAGTGGGTTTGCGCTGAGGAAGCCCCGGCCACCGTTCTCCGCGCTCGCTCGACAGGGGAACGCGGGGCGGCAGAAGGCCGCTCTTGTAGGGATTCGCTTACACGTGGGCCGATAGATGTGCCCTTTGGAACGAAGTTCGAGTGCTTCGCAGAAGAGAATGCAACGCACAACCGCGGAACGGGTGATTCCCACACTGAGTTTGGCCGACCTTCTTATTGACAG
>Ga0180434_10003902_pt1 | contig 18564 bp, 17 predicted proteins | sample SS_ome_7_FD_132453 | JGI IMG/M metagenome (GOLD analysis project Ga0180434, IMG submission 132453) | Hypersaline lake sediment archaeal communities from the Salton Sea, California, USA - SS_1_D_2 metaG | ecosystem: Environmental > Aquatic > Non-marine Saline and Alkaline > Hypersaline >...
CCTACTCCTCCACCTTCTCTTACTCCTCCACCTTCTCCTACTCCTCCACCTTCTCCTACTCCTCCACCTTCTCCTACTCCTCCACCTTCTCCTACTCCTCCCCCTAAGGAAGAAGCAAAGCCTGCACCAAAGAAGCGTGGGCGCCCCCGTCGCGTGGAGGGTGGAGAGACAAAGCCAAAGAAGGAGGCAAAGAAGCGCTCAAAGCCCAATAAGGAAGAGATGATTGACGCAAAGGCCGTGTGTGAATCCTTCGCGGAGCTTCCTTCGGACGTGCGCATTCGAATTGACATTGATCAGCCGTCTATTCTTTCGCGAGTCATCAATGCCGTGTCTCCCCTCTTGGCGTCCCCTCAGTTTTCCATGTCCAAGACTCACCTCTGTTTGGATTCGACAGACGACTCTGGTTTTGCCGTAGTGACGATGCGCTTAAAGTGCTCTATTACCCTTCAAGATGAGTTGAAGGACGAAGAAGACTTATTCTTCCAAGTGGACACGAAGAAAATTGCCATGGTGCTCCAAAACATTCACAACTTCCAACATTGCCGGATTGAGATGCGGAATGAGGAGGACATTGACATCATTGCCTCTGACCATTCGACAAGTGGGAACATGTCTGTGGCAACCATTCAGAACCTTCGTGAGTCGGAGTACACTCCCATTGGGTTCCCCGAGACGTCCTATAAGTGGCACATTTCCGATATGGACGTGGCGGACTTTCAGTCCATTGTGAGGACTGCCAAGTCACTGAAGTGTAAGTTTATTCGCTTCCAAATCTTTGAAATCAAGAAGGATGAGGAGTTTATTCTGTGCATCTCAACGGGTGTGGACCACGACACAAAGGTGGCTATGTTCCAGCACATTGAGTTGCGTGAGGACGAAGAGACGAACGAGCAGGTTTTTGCGGCATCTTCGGACACGACCCTTTCCAATGCCGACATGCGCTCCTATGTTTCGGAGAATGAGCCCGCCTACGATAAGAAGTTCTCTTCCACCTACATTTCTTGGTTCCTAAAGGCAACGGAAAATAAGTGCATCATGACCTTTCACTTTACCCCCGATGCCGAAGACGAGGACGGTGACCTGAAGCCTCAACCCATGATTCTGAAGCATTCTCTCGGCGATTCTTCCCTCACGTCTTACCTTAAGTATGCGATTGGCCCTTTGAAGGCTTAGTTCAACTTTTATTCGATTTTCCATTTTAAAATAAAAACATGCCTACATCCTATTCCATTAAATCTCTTCCCCTTGGTGAATCAAATGAAGACTCTCTTCTTGGGGTGAACAACGATCCAAGAAGGTTGAATGTTTTAAATGTAGATTGTTCCAATGCGAAGGAAATCTTTGGGTCTATTGTGAAGGGTGTCGACTGTGATCTATCCGGAACCCTCACCGAGTTTCAGATCCAAGTTGCCGACCCAGTCACTAAAAAATGGATCACAAAGCAACGCATTTCATGTGCCCAACGCGGATCCTTTCAGCTTTGTTACACTTACACCATTTCAGCGTCCAATGGCATCTTTTCCGTCACCTTAGCACGCACCTCTGTGGGCTTATCGGTATGTTTTGGCTTTGCGATGCTTTTCCTTATTGGGTTTATCGTGTTTATTATTCTTGCAGTGGGAGGCCACCGTTGCTTAATTGGGCCTGGGAAGAAGGCTTCAGGCCAACCACAGAGAGGATAAGGGCTTCATTCCCAGATCCCGTGCCAAGGCAGAGAGGGCACTCGGTGTAGGACAGTGTCGCGAAGCCTGACTCTCGAATCGGACACTCGGAACATTTTTTGCCTTTACAGTTGGGGCACGTGGTGACGGCAGATTTCAACATACCGGTGCCTTTGCAGGAAGAACACTTTTTAGACATTTATTTATTTAGAATGAGAATTTTGGATAAAAACGAGAGTTTTGGTGCAAACCCCAAAGATGGCTGAGTTTATTTCAACGCTTCATCTTGTCGTCACTCCACAATAAATGTCAAAACTTTTTGATCGTTACATTGAAGCCCACCGAGCGTTTAAGACAACTGAAAATTCTTCTCTTGAAGAGAAACGTCGCCTCAGTGAAGTGGTGGATTCGTGCCGCCGCGAGTTGATTTCTGAGATGGAAGAGAATGGTGGAGACGACGTCCTCGAGAACTTTGTCCTTCAACTTCCACCCGTGGGGGATGACCCCGACGGGAAGCCCCTCTACCTTCGCCTTCGAGAAGTGAAGACGGGAGGGTCGGTGTCCCTGAAGAGTGTCTCCCAAACCATCTTTGGCTCCGAAGAAGAACGTGCCAACCCCGATCTTGATCTTTTGCATGAGTGGTCGACAAAGATTGATAAATCATTTGCATCCCTCCTTGAAAAAGAAGAAGCCGAGAAAAAGAAAGAAGCCGACAAAGCCGCAAAGAAGAAAAAGGTGGCCGACCGACGCCGCCGGACAGTGGCCCAAATTAAAAAGCTCAGAGCCGAAGAGGATAAGGAGGTGGATAAGGGCGAGAAAGCTAAGAAACGGACTTCGAGAAAGAAAAAAGACGATTCCTCTAAGCGAAAGAAGGAGGATGTTGAAGAGTAAGTTTTTTGTGCCGCGATATAATCCTCAGGTAAAATAAAGATGTCAAGTCATTATGGAACATGCCCCATTTGTCATGGGACAAAAGATGAATTGGGCACCATTGGTGGCCGGGTGGGGTGTGGCCATAAGATGTGCCGGGAGTGCATTGGGGAATGGCTAAAGGTGGAGAATCGATGTCCCATGTGTCGAAAGTCCTTCTATCGGGTGGATTTCCCCTTAACCCCCACCATTCGTATCCATGAAGACAAACGCCAGGAAGTGTCAAGAGGGTACATGAATGAGTATGATTCGGATGGTTATACTGATGATAGTGATGATAGAGATGAATCCCAGAGAGAAAAGGAAAGAGCTCAAGCCGAACTGGCCCTTTGTTCCAAATGTGGGACGGATGAGAATCCCGAAAAGTTGCTGCTTTGTGATAATCTTTATTGTTACAAGGCCTGCCACACCTACTGTTGTGATCCTCCTCTTCGCCGCATTCCTTCTCATGGGTGGTTGTGTCCTCGATGCAATGTCGAAGAGTCATCAAGTGAGGATGAAGTTGAAAGACACATTTCTTCCCGCACTCGGGGAGTGGGTCGGCGAGATTTACCTGATGTAGAAAGTGAATGGTCGGAATGTGAAACGACTCCACACTCGGGATGTTCTTGGTCACCATCGTCTGATGAATAAATTGAGTGATCATTAAAGAACATAAGTTAATTGCAACGTGCTTGAGGATCCTAAGCAAATCACCCTCTCCGGATCAAAGTCACAGCATCGGATACCAAAGCCAAACAACTGTCCAAACTCCATCTTCAATATGGGTTCTCTCGGCTTGACATAAATCTTTCCTTCGCTTGAGGCAAGTTGGACGGGAATACATAGTGACCGGCCATAGTAGAGACTGCACATCTTCCAAACGAGAATCTCCCCCTTTGTCCTGTAGGTTGTGTATGTTTCTCGAATCCTCAGTTCCGCCGAAAAGGTCTTCAAGCTTTGAAAGAAGTCCATCATCACCAAGAATGTCACTCGTTGTGGCCATTGGATGGCTGAAAAAAAAGTGAACAATCTGGAAACCCCAAGGTGCCAAAAAATTATAAATATTAAATAAAATGCCTCGATCAGTGAGTCGCCATCGTCTCGTTCCCTTTGGTCGATCAGTGTCTTCCCACCTTCGTGTTCATTCAAAATCAAAAAGAACGTCTCGCCGTTCAACCAAAAGATCGAGGTCATCCTCCCGGGGTTCCTCTGCTTCCTGCCCGAAAGGCCAGATTAAGCGAAAAGCCTACAACCGAAAGACAAAGACGGGAAAGACCGTCCATGTAAAGGCAAAGTGCATTAAGGGCCGTGGAAAGAACCCCTCAAAGAAGGGCCCTAAGCTCATTCCTCCCTTAAGGCGTGGAGAACTCAAAGCCTTTGGCTATGCCACGAAGCTTCCTGCCGATGAGCGCCATGCTGCTTTAGCAAAGGCCCTTAAGAAATATCCGGCCCTCTCCGTCTTTCGTAAGTTGAATGCTGTGCAGGTCTTAACCCGGAACACGGCCCCAAAGTCATCTGCCGTCTTTGGTCAGGATAAGGCATGGATTAAGAAACATTACTTGGGTAAGTAAGTGCAATAAGATCTTTATCTCATTTTATTTGGTCATTAAAAATAAACTTCAAATGCCATCCCCCCTTGAGAAGCGAAACCTTCACATTGCTGCCTTGGTCATTGGTTTGGTCGGTGCCCTTCTTGTGGCCTTTTCCTCTTTTCGTTTTTCCCTCGGTCAGTCAAAGTACCGTTTGAAGGTCAATGGGACTGAGAAGATGGAAGTCCCCCTTCTAAGTGGAAAGACTCAAACCATCACCCTCAATACTTCCTATACCACGTCTCAGACTTGGGGAATTTCAGGAAATTGTATTTCAACGTATGACCACACCGTGGATGGCATTGAAAACACCAACAAATCCCAAACCACATGCCATGCCTACTCCGCAGCGGACTTTGAGTCGACAAAAAAGAAGAACCTTTGGACCTCGATGTTTTCCACGGGTTTCTTTTCTTGGGCCGCGGCCGTGGTCTTTATCATTCTCCTCTTTGTTTCCCTCTTCCACATGCAGGCAAAGAACCGTCAAGGTGTTCGGTGGGGAACTATGGGCGTTGGTCTCTTCTTAATTGCCTCGGTGGTGGCCACTCTTGTCATCTTTACCCAGTGGAATACGTGCATGGTCAATTCAGGTTTCCTTCCCGCTCCCATCTTTAAGGGCAAATGGTCCTACGGCCCTGGCATGTATTCTACTTCGGCCGGTCTCACCCTTGTGGCCGTTGCCACCATCCTCACAGGTGTCACTACTCGGGGGACTCCTCAAGATGCAAAACTGTGATGATTTCTCGATAGGGAAATTTAATCAAGATTCTTAATCACCATCCTCCTTAAACGTCTCTCGCAGATAAAACGCCTCATTGGATCGATGGGTCGGGTTAATCCTCACGGAGGAATCAGTCATCAAATGATTCGCCGATTCAAACACCATAAGGGAAAGGGCCACCCCCATACATCCAATGACGGGCCAAGTTTCCTTCTTTTCCTTAGCCAACTGAAACACGGTCCTTAGGTTGATGATACGACGAAAGGACATTTGAATTGTGATTTAAAAAATAAATTATAAATGACAACGTCTTTCGGATATTTTGGGTTATTCAGACAGTCAAGATGAATTATAACCAATTTGGTCGCCTTTCAAAAGTTTCTTCAAGAATCTTAAGAGGGATTTGACAATAATGAAAGCAAAACTGATCGGCTGAAAATTTCAAAATAGTCAGTGTTGGGAATCTTTCTTGCCCATTCAAAGTCGTCGTTTCCTAATAAATTCAGAATAGCCATAGGAGGACCACTTAAAAAGACTTCGAGAAATCTATGGGCTCTCTATTCAAACCTCCAAGTACTAAGCCATTTGACTTGAAGCACTTCAATGTCAGGACCAAAATCATGTTCACACACAGCCTTTTCTACAAGGCCGTCCTCAGACCAATTTAGAACTCCCCATCTTGAACATAAAATCGGATTTTCCTTTTTTTGCTGAGGTTACAATATTCTTGATGATGGACTTATAAGGAACGATATCTCCCATTGTAAAAGTTTGTGCAACCTCGAACTGAAGTAATAAATTATTTACAAAGGAAACCCAATCGACCCAATCATTCCTTTTAGACATGCATCGTCACAAGGCTGGGGAGATCCTACATAAAAGTTTTTCAGGTAAACTTCAGCCAAAGAATGATTCGTCTTTAGGGTTTCCCATAGGGATGTCATGGACGGTGTCGTAAGGTCATCCAGACCATAGGTCTCACAAGCGTCATAGAGAAGAGTGAGTTCGGCCTTATCCTCTTGAATTAAGGTAGTGAGATTCATGATGTAGACTTGGTAGTTCAGAAGCGTCAAGGTTTCATCATCAAAGGTGAGGATGCGAAGAGAGGGGTCATGACGATCAGGAACAATGGAGGGGGTGATGAGGCCAGAGCCATAGGTTTCGCCACAGGAATTGAGATACAAAAAGAAAGAATCTCGGTGAGTATGGCCAAAGAGTTGACCGACGATAATGTCGCCATATTTCTTGGTCATCTCCCCCAAGATGTGACGATAGCGAACATCGGCCTCTCCCGTGTTGGGTGGAATGTGACCAACCAACCACACCTTTTGACCTTGAGCCTTTGCCTCAAGAAGGGATGCTTCCAACCATGAGGTTTGGTTCCCTGGGTTCTTTGCCTTTCCAATCACAATGTCGTGGGTGTCATCGTACAAATTGTTCATTACAATGGCTCGAAGACCTGGAGTCACCTGAACCACATAGTATCCTCCCTCGAGAAAATCATGAACCTGTTCGGAAGGAATCCACTGACCCCAGTAACCCAGGAGGTGATGAGTCAAATGGGAATTGACTTGATCAATTGGCCAAGTGTCATGGTTCCCAATCACCATGATGGTGTGTGAAACGTTGAGGTCCCGAATACGATTGGTTCCCATCTCCACCTCATGCATGTTGTGAGAAAAAGATTGAAGGACGTCATGGTGATCGACAATGTCTCCCGTAAAAAGTAGGGTGTGGGGTTCATAGAGAGGGAAGAGGTCACTCTTGGTAAGATTCATCAAGAGGCTCACCATTTTTGGGGGAGAGTCACAGTGGTAGTCGCCCCATCCGCTTGCCGGGTGGGATCCGTGGATGGGAAGGTTATACCACCGACAACATGTGATGCCAACCTTTGAATCGAGGGCACATAAGTCTGGGGCACCTGGTCGGTATTCATTGTCAAGGTGCATGTCGGAAAACCAATAGACATGTCTTTGGGTTGCAAAGACACTTGGTAAACATAAGAAAAAAATGGACAGAAGCTTTGAGAACATTTTAGATGTGATTTTATTTTAAGGTTCATCACAACTTAATCTTATGAGCGAAGATCGAAAACCTTTGGCCGTGCGTTTTAAGGAATATGAGGATTCATCAAGGGGAATCAAAGTCATTGATTCTTATGTTCCATTTTTGATTCGTCTTGACGGATGCAACTTTTCCGCCGTGACAAAGAAGCACTTTGATAAACCCTTTGATGAGCGATTCTCTCGCACCATGGTGAAAACCATGCTTGACGTCCTCGAGCATTTTCGGGCTCGTACGGCCTATGTCTGTTCGGACGAGATTACCTTAGTGTTTGGTTCTCTATGTGATTGGGACACGTTTGCAAGGGAACCCAAAAAGTTTACCCATCTCTTTGGTGGCCGGGTCGATAAACTCCTCTCGATCATTGCGGCTTACACCTCTTTGCGTTTTTACGTCAACCTTCCGCCTGAAATCCAAGAGGACATGGGTCACACGGCTCTCTTTGACGCTCGTTTACTTCTTATGCCTGAGATTGGCGAGTACTTTTTTGAAAATGACGAGTTTATGAACCACATGATCTGGCGAGAGAATGACTGTCGGCGCAATGCCATTTCTGGCTATGCACGTTACATCTTGGGTCATAAGGCATGTACTGGTCTTTCTGGATCTCAGATGATTGAGGCGATGGATAAGGTGTCCGATGTCCCTTGGTCTGATCGTCCCACCTATGTGAAGCGAGGGTGCTATGGAAAGTTGGTTAAGGGAGCCGGTCCTCAAGTGGTGATTCAAAAAGGCTATGATCCCGATGCAAAGTCTTACATCCAAACCTTAGAGGATCCTCTTCAATTTTTGTTTCAGAAACAGTTTGATGAGTGAGATTGCAAATGAAATGAGTGATTTATTTCTTCTTTTGATTCATTAATCTAGCACGAGTCTTTCTTGACACTTCCTCCACATCGGCGAGGTAGGCTTCTTCTTCTGCCCAGATGGATGACCCCTTATCACGGTAACGTTGGTACTCACGTGGCGACTTAAACTGACGCACAACATACCCAATGCCTCGAGCCGTCCCCTCTCGAAGGGCCAATTGGTCACCGAGGTGGAGAATCACTCCCTGAACCTTAAATTTCAGGACGAATAGGGCACGGTCTCCCGTGGCCACTGCAGGAAGGTCGGGAGCGTCAAGGTCGAGGGTTCCATCCTCTCGTTTTCGGAGCTCCATAATCTTCACAACGTTGGCTGACCGTTGGACGGGTCCCACATTGATGGTGATGACACATCCGCGCCGCATGGTTGTCGAATGGTGAAGCACCGTCATGGCTCCCATGAAGAATCGAGTGGGTTGAGGTTCCTTCTCGGGAGCCGTGAGAAACATTCCCTTTCGAATGATGAAATCTTGGTGTTTTTTGGGCAGACGAAGACCAAAGCCGGCCATTTCTCCCTTTCGAACCTGATTCCGTTTTTCGTAGTGGACCTCAATGGATCGAACAACTGCAGGAACAAAGGATCCTGAGGAGTCAGGTCCCAACAACATTTCTTGGTTAACTTCTACAAGGCCATCGTACACAATTCCAGTGACAACAACTGCCGTCCCGGCAATCTCATGAAGGACGGCATCAATCCCCACCTCACCCTTTTCCAACTCAAGAGGTTCCTCAATCTCGGGATGGTCTCCAAAGATGAAGGAGTGAAGAAGGATTGTCTTTTCATGGTCCTTTGATGGATCATCTTTCGATTCATCTTTAGCACCATCTTTAGGGTCACCATCCTTCACCGTCAAGTCAGATTCTCGAATGCGAAGCTTTGGTCCATCACGTTGGTGAATCGTGGGAAGTTTGTAGAGGAAACGAGTTAAGAGAGGCATTCCCTCGCCAGTCACCGAAGACACGGCAAAGATGGGAATGATGCGTCGCCGAACCTTTCGCACAATGCCCTTCTTTTTCGTTTCGACTTCGATACAACGTTTACAGAGAATGTCCTCAAGACCTTCATCCACCAATTCTTCACTTCGCATGAGTTTGGGTTCACACTTAAAGTTGCGCCGTAAGAGGGTTGCAAGGCCAGACATGGTGTCATGAAAGACTTCCTTTGCGGGAAGGTCAATCTTTGTCACGACAATGAAAAAGGGAATGTGCATCCCATGAATGATCCCCAAGTGCTGACGAGTCATGTTGGTTGATTTGGTCGAGGCTCTTTGTTTCTCTGATCGTCCCCGAGATCGATCCCCAGATTCGAGGAGAAAGGCAGGGTTCTTATTGGCCGCAACGAGAAGCATTGCATAGTGAGGCATCTGGGACACGACTCCCTTACAAGTAGACTTAAAGTAGCGTTCGTGGCCGCACAAATCAATCAATAAAGCAACTGAATCTGCCTCCTTATTTACATTGGTCCAAAGTTCTCTTCGTTTCATGGGAACTTGGCGACCCGAGGGTGCTCGGATTCCTGAAAGATTGCCTTCCTTATCGAATCCCATGGGGTAGATGGAAATGTCAGAGGTTCGGCCAGAGTCGAGCTCGTGGGCATGGCCAAAGGAAAACTGACGGGCGTAGCCACGGCCATTGTCTTGAATCTTTCGAGTGAGACATCCGACCATGGTGGATTTCCCCGCGTCGACATTTCCCAAGATGGCAATTCGTTTGGCTAGAGGAAACTCTTCCTTTGGATCTAAGGATGTTGCTTCCATCAAAGGCTCTAACCCTGTGAGAGGGGTATCATCGGCCTTGGTTTCTTCAACGCCTATCGATGGATCATCCGAAGACATTTATGAATTGTGTTGAATCAGTTGCCAAAAGATGTTGACGAAAATTTTTTTGATTAGCTTTTGCATCTTTCATGTAGATTCTTATAAATGCCAAAAAAGAAATCTTGCTCCGTCTATGGATGTGGAAAGCCAGTTTCTTCAGGAAATTTGTGTGATTATCATTTGGGAAACTGGACCTATCATCAAGGATGGAAAGTTAGAGTTTAGGAGACCAATCCAAAAGGGCACCGGCTAAGGAGTAGCCATGACCAAAAGCTTGGGTTGGATTTTCCATGAGGGCGTCAAGCATTTTGTGGGACATGGGAAGGGATCCGTCAACGACCTGATCAAAGGGAGATGAATCGGGATCATAGCGAGGCCCATCCACTTCGACAATCTGGATGTTCTCACCTCGTTCCAACTTTTTCTTCAGCTGAGCAAACCGTCGAGTCTCCCGCGCAATCTCAGCATACTTAGGATAATAAATTCGCTTTCGTGCTTCAATGTAGCCCACAATTTCATAATCTTCCGCTGAAAAGGCTCACATAAAAAATCTTAAACCCCAAAATGTTCTCAAAAGCGAATGCTTAAAGATTCATTCACTTGGTTGATTCGTCACGGCCTATGTTTTGATGGAGCAACTCACTACGGTGGAAATAAAATTTAAAGTCACATTATTTTTATTTAGAAGGATCAGATCCTAAAGCCTTTTTGTGTTTCTTTACAACGACCACAACAACAGTGATGATGATAATGACGAGAATCCCGCCACCAATGGCGTACCAAACCCAGTGAGGGATCGTTTTAGACGTTGATCCATGCTCACTTAATTTGAGGTCATTAAGATCTAAGTCGGCTTCATCCTTTTGATGCCTTTTCTTATGGTGATGTTTTGGTTTCTTATGCTGTCTCTTATGGTGGTGGGCCTTTTTGTGGGGATGGATGGGTGCCGGCTCGGGAAATGGAAAGTTTAGGAATGCTTGAGATGGATTGGGAAATCCAGCAACGGCGTTATAAGCAAAGACACGTCCCTCGTTTTGGAGATCATTGGGTTTTGCCATGAACATTTTAAAGAAACCTCCATCGCCCCACTCGTTCCCCCAAGAATTTTCAACCTTCCAGTACTGATCTCCGCTCTCCTCATCCGTGCCCCATCCCACAATCTTTACGGCATGGCCACCGGCAACATGGTCAGGATCATTGCGATAGATCCCCGTTGGGTTTTGCCTGAAAAATGTAATGAAGGAATTGAATACCGTAAAGGCCCCTTGGATGGGACCATTGGTCAAAATTTCCTCCTTCATCTTTACAATGTTGTCGGCGAGGTTGGACGACGGGTGGACGAGGTCCACCTTTCGTTTCGTCTTCAGGACATGGGCGCCTGCTTTCACCACCTCAGGGTAATCGAGCAAACTCTCACAAAGGGTTTTGCAGGAGGGAACGTGGCTCGATGAATCGGATTGGTAAGGGGAGATGGCTTCCGCGACGGTTCCATTCTTCTCCATGTAGAGGAGGCCACCTTCCAGCACATTTCCTTCACACCCTGTGGCCCCCGCCGAGGAGGCCGATGCACAATAGGCGGAAGGAACATCAGATAGGGCCGGGTTACCTGTAAGAGGTGAATCTTCACCTTGACCTCCACAAGACACTAAGGGTTGGGCCGAAAGGGGAACCTTTTTGTTAAAGTGAATGGCCAACCTATCGGTGATGGCTGACGCGCATGACACGGCCCAACAGGAGCCGCACTGGCCTTGGTTACGGACCCCAAAGGCGTCAAGAGACGGCCACTTTTCTGCCGCATCAAACTCTTCGGGAAGGTGTTCGGCGCGAATGGCGTCTTCAAAGTTTACTTCAAAGGATGCATCTAAGGCTTCCTTTGTAGGCTTCTTCAGGGTGTCCACTGGGACGCCACATGCGGGGGTAAACTTTAAAATCTCTGCGGCGTCTTCTGCCATTAAGTTGGAAGACCGAAAGGGTGCATGGCCGAACGTTGACCTCAGATTCTTTTCCGACCTATCGATTTGGGTACGTGTGTGATTCATTTTTTATTCTAGACCTATTTTTTAATGGATCCAGACTACCTCTTTGCCCCAGTCCTTCCTGACCTCAAGAGATGGTTTTCCTCTTATGCACCCCTTCCAACTACGGAGATTGAAGTCTCGTTTAAGCAACTCACAAAGGAGGACTATGACTATCTCGATCATACCCTATCCGCCTATGATGGATGGGATGAGGTAAAGACGTCCAACACAATTGATTGGACCTACAAAGGATCAATTCGGAAAACACTTGATGAGGTTTCTGGAAAAGTAACTCTTGTGGAGAAGAGGCGTATCGAACCCCCAATGGATATGTCCTTAGGAGATGTCACCATTCGTTTTCAATTAAAGGAAGAGATTCCTCAGCCTTTGGGATCTTTAGGTCCTTCTGGCTTTCCACCATCCACTCGTCTAAAGGATCGAAAGACCTTCATACTTGGGAAGGTGGCCTATGATCTCACTTTTGTGAATGACACATCTTATGAATTTGAGATTGAATGCCTAGATGGATGCTCGGCAGACGAGTTGATTGGCCATGTCTTACTGATGTCTAACAAGCTTAACCTGTTTCGAATGAATAAATCATGATTATTTTTTTGACAAGTGTGTCCTCTTAAAGTCGCTCGATGGTTGATTCCTTTCTATGTCGGGCGCTTTCCAACCATTGCACTCCTTTCCCTCTACTTTCGACGGTTTCTCTATGGCTTTCGAGAACGGTATTACTGTCCAGGTGGAAAAGGTTATGAGACAGCAAAGAAAGATTTTGAAAAATGGACACAATTACCATGAAGGACTTTGTGGGGGCATGTCAGAAAGGTCAATTAGACCAAGCCAAAAGGATTGCTCAAGAATATCCAGATCTTGACATTCACGCCGGAAAAGACCTTGCATTTAGGTGCGCTTGTGGAAATGGCCACCTTGACATCGCTCAATGGTTGGTTGACTATGCAACGTCCATCGAATCACCTATTGACATTCACACCTATGGAGACAATGCATTTAGGTTGGCTTGTTTCAATGGCCACCTTGAAGTCGTTCGATGGTTTGTCGACTATGCAATATCCATCGAATCACCTGTCGACATTCACGCCGACAAAGATTATGCATTTAAGTGGGCTTGTTTGAATGGCCAACTTGAAGTCATTCGATGGTTGGTCGACTATGCAACGTCCATCGAATCACCTATTGACATTCACACCGATTCCGACTTTGCATTTAGTTGGGCTTGTTTTAATGGCCACCTTGACGTCGCTCGATGGTTGGTCGACTATTCAACGTCCATCGAATCACCTGTTGACATTCACGCCGATTCAGACTATGCATTTAAGTGGGCTTGTGTGTATGGCCACCTTGACGTCGCTCGATGGTTGATTCCCTTTGGTGGAATGCCTATCCAAGGCCTTAAAAAGGATCACCCCATTTACCTTTTCCATGTCAGACGCTTTCCAACCATTGCACTCCTTTCCCTCTACTTTCGACGTTATCTTTACACCTTTCGAGAACGGTATTATTGTCCAGGTGGTAAAGGTTATGTGGCAGCAAAGAAAGATTTTGAAAAATGTACACAATTACCATGAAGGACTTTGTGGAGGCATGCAAACAAGATCAATAATAATTTACTCAAATTTAACACCTTTTTCAACTTTCATCATAATTCTTGAGGACCTTGTAAATAAAGAAAAACACCACTTCCAAAAGAAATGTCAAAAGAAGTGATGTCTCCCTCTGATATTTCACGTGTTATTTATTCTTCAATGTTAGTCACTCAAATACACGTTTCACCTTTTTCCTTCAATGCACAATCCCTCTCGCTCATGAATATGTGACAATAATCAAAAAAATTTATTTCTTTCTTTTTGTTCCTCCCTTCCCCTTTGCCCCAGTCCTCTTCTTTGTTCCCTTCTTAGCATCCGAGAGACAACGGGCTTCCTTTTCATCCATAAACTTAATGGTTTCTTTTTTCAGGACATCTAAGTCATTCAGCCAAAGATCCCACACTGAGGTTTTTTCATAAGCTTTCATCTTTGCCTTTAGGTCATTAATCTCCTTCTTCAGCTTTCGAAGTCTCTCTTCACACACAAAGGTGAAGGAAAGGTCAAGGAGGTAGTGAAAGGTCCGAGAAGAAATCTTTGAATCTTCATCTTTAGGTTCATCATCATCTTTGGCTTCATCACTACCCTTCACCTTTTTCACAACTAAGTCTTTGTCTGAAGGTGGAGCGGGTTCCTTCACTCGAACATCCGAGGGAAACTTTGCATCCTTCAAAATCCCAAAGGCTTCATCCCTCTTTTTTCTCTTAATGTCAATCTTTTCGTCAAGCATCTCATTGACAAATCTCCATTGGGCCTTTAACTTCAACAGTTTCCGAGACCACTTTTCAAGCTGAAAAGCCTTTCGTTCCTCATACAATGCTAAGCGATGGACCCCATGCACCTTGAAAAACTCAGACGTCTTGTTAAACTTTGTGAGGACATAGCGTTGGGCACCATCCTCCGTCGTCTCGACATCCATCGCATGCATGTTGGTGGCACCAATCCGCTTCTCCATCGAAAGGGCCTTCACCAGTTTTGGGTGGGAGTAGCCATCTGACAGGCCTTCTTCAGTCGACGCTAAGAACTTTTGAATCTTTTCGGGGTCGCAAAAGAACATGACGTCCACCTTACAGTTGGTCGAGCGATTGTTTTCATCGATAATAAACTTTACCTTTGGCGTCTTTGGTTTCTTCGGCTCTTTTCTCTTTTTCTTCTTCGAATCCTTATCGTCCTTTTTCTTATCCTCATACATGTGAGCCTCCTTCACCTTTAACAAAAAGTCATCCGTCCACGTCATGATGGGGAGTTCAGTGATGTGAATGGTCACACACTTTTCATCGTACTTCACGGTGAAACGTCCTCTTGACATGTAGGCCTTCAGGGATCCATCCTTTGCCTTTTCAGGTTCAATAGATCCTTCATACATGAAGTACCAAGGCTTCATATCTTCGGCCTTATCAATCCATGTGCATTCGCTCTCTTTGCCCTGATCACGAACATAGGCCTCTTGGACCTCAATCACCTCGACGGGGTTAAAGGCGAGAATGTCCGAAGACCATCCCGTCCCAATCGACTTTGCTCCATTTAGCAAAATGGTGGGCACAATGGGCACGTAGGAAAAGGGCTCCACGAGTTCTTCCTCCTCAACCTTTCGTCGGGTCACTGCAGTGTCTTCAGACGGATACAAAAACCTTGTCACAGGGTTGACGTAGGTGAAGATGTAACGCGACTGACCGTGCTCATCGCGGGCCTTTGACCTCGACCCAAAGGCTCCTGCAGGAAAGAAATAGTTAAAGTTGTTGGATCCCGTGTGTTCTTGGGCCATCTTTGTGAGGGTGTCTTCCATCGACTTTTCGCCGTGGTGGTAGTTGGAAAACGCAGAGGCTGTGGCGGCAAGTTGGGCAACCTTTGTGCGTGAGGATATCTTCTTTGCCAATCCCGTATACAAAAGTTTTCTCTGGGAGGGTTTCAGGCCATCCACGGCACAGGCCATGGCCCGCACAAGAGAATCCATCGAAAAATGAATCATGTCCTTATGGAGGAAATCTGCAACATCGGCCTTCTTTTGGGCATACGAAAAAGAGATGGTGGGGTCATAAGCCTTCAGCAATTCCTTTCGCCCGTCCTTATGTACCTTATCATCCGAGAAGAAAACGTCAAGTGCAGCATCCGATGCATCACCCCTATGCTCAAAACGCACCAAGTGGTCTTTGAAAGATTCCATGTAGCGTCGCATGTCTTCCTGGTCAGAGGTTGCCAATCCCTTCAGGTAGATAATGTCATAAAACTTTGACTCCTCTTCGTTGTCGGCCATCCACCGCACAAAATCTGCATGGGAAAAGAACTCCACGAGGTCATACCGCTTCTTATACCTCGGCTTTGGAACGGCACGAATTAAGGGAGTCGAAAAACGATAAACAAAATCAGGATGGTTCTGCAGGAGGCCCTTAAAGTAAGTCCTCAAAAAGTTGTAGAGGAGGCCACAAATGTGAGACCCGTCCGTATCTTGATCCATCATCATCCAGATGTGTTTGTAGCGTAGAGACGCGTAGTCCTTTGGGTCGGAATAGTCGCACCCAAAACGGAGGCCAAGGGTTTGGACAATGATTTTGATTTCTTCATTGTCCAACACTTCTTCCAAAGAGTTTTGAGAGGCATTGATGACGACACCACGCAGGGGCAACAGTCCGTAATTCTCTGACCCGAGAACTTCAAGTCCTGGTTCAACAGAGAGAATGGCCGACAGTCCCTCGGCGACAATCAGAGTACAATTCGCCTTTCGCTTTCCGGCATTGCACGCATCACGCAATTTTTCAATGGCAACAATTGACCGTCCCATCAGACGGTTACGTGTCGTCTTTGACTCCTTATTGGCATCATCTAAGGCTTTTGCACCCTTCACCCGTTCCATGTCCTCCTTTGCCTTATCAAAAACCCCGCACCGTTGGAGGGCCGACACAAAGCGAGTTGAGGGTTCCCACTTAAACCCAAAGTCTTTCTGGAGGGACGTCAGTTCAGTTTTTGTCTGGTGGTCAAACTTTGGGCGAACAATGGAGATGGCCACAAAGATGTGGCAGTAGTCCCGTGTCTTTGCCCCCTTGAAGGTCGTCTTTAGTTTCTTTCCAAAAACTTCCCCAAGTTTATCGCGAGCGTACTCGATGTGGCGACCCTTACAACACCGAAGGCCATTCACAAAGCCAATATCCCAAGATTCAGGCGTCTCCTCACCTCGAGGTAAAACACCGACGGACCACACTGCCCGACCGTCCTTTCCTTCAATTGTATCGACGGGGACGGTGGACAGGGCCTCTTGGGAAAAGAGAGACACGTAATGGGGAAAGGAATCAACGGGCAACTTTTTCCCATCGAGGTAGACTGAAATTCCGTTATGAGTGCAAGCGGCAATGTCCCACACCTTTGATCTCAAAACCTTTCCGAGATTGGAAGGAAGAGACGTCAACCCAAATCTCGCCAAGTCGGGTTTGAATGAAACCTTTGTATAACCCACCGGTTCCTTCTTTCGATCGGGATTCACCTTTACCTCCCGAATCGATGGCTTCCTCCACCCAATCGTCCGGCCATCATCTTCGTTTTTAGTGGTGAAAAAGGTTTGCTTGAAAACCTTCCCCATCTTTGTGGAATAGGTTTCCACCTTTGCTTCTTTTGAAAAGAAAAAAGTCGCCTTTGCCCCCCACCCGTTGCGCCCTCCTGACACACGTTCCTTTGAATCGTCGTACTTATCGGACGTCTTTGGAACCCCAAACAACATGGTGGGAACGTGAAGTCCCGTCTTTGGGTGGACATAGCACGGAATCCCCTCACCGTCGTTCCACACGGTGACTTCAATTTCATCCTTCTCCAAGTCTTCATTGATTCCCACCTTGATGGTTTTGGTGGTTGGATCCTCGATTGATTTATCAATGGCGTTCTGGGTAATCTCCTCATAAATGTTGAGCAGAGCGACGGGGCACATGACCCTTTCCCTTGACACCTTAACGGCCGTCCTTTGGTTCTTTCCGCCCTTTACCTCCTGATCGGCGTCAAAGATGAACTGATTCAGGCCTTCATCCGGTGTGTCCATCGACCCCACGTACATGTCGGAGCGTCGATCCAAGTGCTGAAAGTCGCTGAGTTTCATGTACTGGTTGGGATCCAATCCCAACTTGCGAATTTCATCAAGGGATTCATCTTTTGATTCGGATGCTTGAGTTTTTTCACCTTTTGTTTTTGCACCTCTAGGCATTTCTCTATTCATTATGAAATCAATCCACCTTTGGAAACATTTTTTATTTTTTCGCTTTCTTCTTATTTTCTGTAAAACTCTTCATGAAACCGTAGAATTTAATATTTTGTGTACAAAACCAAATTCAAAGACGTGAAATAAAAGATGAAACGATTTAAGCAGGAATCAAAAGAACCACCATTAGAATCACTCTGTCCCATCCACAGAATTCCAACCAAGGCATGTGAAGGCAAAGTTTGCAAAAAGTGTGCATCCAATCTGAACGTGATCCCAAATGGAAAAACCTCAACCCTTCTTGGGTCAGAGTCCCCTCGCTGGATCCATGTCTCCATTCCCCACTACCTCCACCAAAACTTAGGGAGCCACTACTGCGGATGCATGTCTCTAAAGAAAGGGTCCTACCTCCCCCATAAGCACTTTGTCAACTTTACGACGACCTACCTTTCCTATCAAAACAGAGAAAAGGTAGCCATCTACGTGAAGGTCCTTAATTGGTACAAGTCGGGCGTCATTTCGATGGTTCAGATTGAGCGACAGTACTGGTTAGATCGCAACACGACAAAAATTCCTTGGACCCTTTTGTCCAGGCCTCCCTGCGCGGAGGAAAATCCGCCCGTGTGGCTACCACCTCGCCTCATCTTTCAAGAGGATTATGTCCTAAAGGAAGACCTTTATGCAGACCTTCCTCCCACCCTTCGCCTCTTTTCCTACCAGGGTCTCATCCTAAAGGAAATGCAAAGGCGGTCATCCTTAGAATCCATGGCTAAAGTCATCACGAATTCTCTAAAGCCAGACTTTGGAGGAAAAATCCTGGCCCTTCCTACCTTCTTTGCCTCTCGCCACTACTGTGTGTCCACCTTGAAACGGAAATCAATCCTCCACCAGTCCATTTGTTCCCTTCTTGATTCTGTCGACATGAGACCAGGAGGCACCATTGTCCTTCCTCCAGGCTATGGAAAGACGGTGATTGGAGTGGCATGGATTAAGATGTGTAAGCTTAGGAAAGAAGCCACTCCACCATCTCTCATTCTTTGTCCAACCACCATCATTCCTATTTGGATAGAGCACCTTTCAAAGTGGGCACCTGGCCTCAAAGTTGTAAAGGCTTATGGGTCATCTAAAC
>Ga0180434_10003904_pt1 | contig 18555 bp, 22 predicted proteins | sample SS_ome_7_FD_132453 | JGI IMG/M metagenome (GOLD analysis project Ga0180434, IMG submission 132453) | Hypersaline lake sediment archaeal communities from the Salton Sea, California, USA - SS_1_D_2 metaG | ecosystem: Environmental > Aquatic > Non-marine Saline and Alkaline > Hypersaline >...
ACGGATAAGTATCCGGATGCTTGGAAAAAGAGATTTTTAAGTTCCGGACTGCCATTAGAAACACTTGCCCATGAAATTGTAAAAAAAAGTGGTTATATTGATATTGGAGGGGGAGAATTTGAGAGGGATGGAAATGATTTTTCTATTGATATGATTTTCCAAAAACAATTTAAAAAACCCCAATTAGAAAATATGCATTTCCCAAATGATTTCTATTTCAAAATCCAATTTTTTATTGAATGCAAATATCTCAAATCTCCAAAATGCTTGGCATTTTCTGCTTTCCGTGGAACTCCTTTTAGAGATGTTCAATTGAATTCAATTGATTATTCTGGTATTGATTATTTAAATCAAAAATGCAAATTTACTGAAACACAGATGAGAGAGATATATATAACATTTGTATTTCAAACCATAGGTTCGTCTATTGTTGAGTTTAATAAAGGAACAATACTCGATAACGAGAAACAACCTGATTTATTATATAAGGCTAGAAATCAAATCAGTTTTGTAATACTTAATAAATTTATTGAAACGATTAGAAACAAATTACTTTTCGATTTTGGTCTGAAGAAAATGGAAAAAGCGAAATCTGATGATTTATCGAACATGATGAATCAGTTTATTATTGGTATCCCTGTTATAATAACAAATGGTTCAATATTTGGAATGAAACAAGGGCTAAGTTTAAAAGACGTTGAAAATTCCAATTCGTTTGAAGATATTTTTACTGAATACGATTATATTTGTTTAGTTACTCCGCCCCTAGGTCATGTACAAAAACATTTTCATAATGATATTCTAGGTATGAAGGAAATAATTAAAAAATATAAAACAAATACGGTGAGTTCGGTTTCCGCTATGGTGAGCTTATTAGAATCAATCCCATCTAGATTCTATGTGGTGAATGTTAATAAATTGCATGAATTTATTGAGAATATTGAAAAATACATCCTATCAACATTTAAAAATATCTTTAATAAATAGATATATTAAAATGGAAATTTCTTTTATCTTCCTCTTTTGAAGTACGTGATTCCGTATTCGGACACGGCTTCCTTCAATCGTTCCAGACGGTCTATCGTGTCTTCCAGGAACTGGACCGTTTCCAGGGTCTTCTTAGGGTCGTGGGGGATGATCGTGTCGACAGGAATGAAGCTGAACCAGGTCCGTTGCCGCTTCGGTTCGTATGGACTGTACAACCAGATAAGATCGTCCAGGACGTCGTCGTGCCAACGCCGGACGTCATAAGCTGTGTTTTTCCAAACCGTCGACGGGACCCGGTCCCGGTGGATGATCTTGTCCTTCTGACCTTCGGTTAGGCCGAAATTAAGACGTCGGGGCAATCTATCACGTCCTAGGAGGGGTTTTCCCGACCCTATGGCTGACCAGAAAGACGTCGGGGGGGAAAGGATTTTCGGTTCGGCCTGTACGGTCAGAGTATATAAAGGGTATATAAAGGAAACAGTGAAATTTTTTCATTGTATCCGATGAAGTGATAGCCAGTGTTCTATATTCTAATTCTGTTCTAGAATTCGAACTTACGACCCCTGGCTATATCCGGCATCGGATTTCAACTTCAAAAGAAGAAGAACATAGATAGAGGTGCCGGCGCGCCGGCGCGCCGGAAGTACGCGCGCAAAATTTTGGGGGTCCCGGAGAGGGTCAATCTCCCTTTTCTATCTCCCGAATCCGTCGTCGGACAGCATCCCTCACGAATTCGGCCCCGGACGTGTATCCGGATTCTCGATAGAGCTGGTCAACGGCATCCATCAGGTCCTTCGGGACCGGGACCCTTTTCCATTCGGTTCTTCTCCCGGACGGCATTCAAATCACCTACGGGATTGGCGTCCAGTATATTATTGTGTCCCCTGGAATTTTCGGTTATCGCTAAAATCAATCTGTAACATTGGTGTAACAAAATATATCTATATGAGTTGTATATATGGAACACAGGTGTTCCAAAATGGCCGATTGGCGAAAAGTTCCCATCCGAAACGACCTGTATGACACGGCTGAAAACATTGTCCAGAACCGCCCGGACCTGGGATATTCCAACGTTTCCAGGTTCGTGGAAGACGCTGTACGGCGAAGGGTCGAGCAAATTTACCACGATCAGGGAAACAGCTTCTAGGTGGTGACCTTTTGCCCAATCCTTCATGGATTGAAGACTTCGAGAAATGGCTATCCAGACGTGGTATCCTGGTGCGTGATACACCCAGGGAACCTATGTCACCCCTTACCGTGCGGGATCATATAAGTCGGATCAAACGTTCCATGAAGCTACTAGGCGCACTTGGACCGAATGAAGAAGTCCTAATTCGGGCCAGGGAATTTACTCCGGATCTTTTAATCAGTTACTTCGATAAGGCTTTTCCCAATGGACCCCGTGGTAATGAAGTTAAATGGACGGCCATGGCAAGTTCCATAAGGAAGCTAGCTGAATATTTACATTTCCAATACAAATGGAGGGGAAGACCTGTTTTCTCGAAAAAGGATTTGAAACAGGTCAGGGATGAGGTTTACCGGGTTTCGGCCCCTAAGAAGAAGGTGGTTCTTTCTGACGAATTGCTGGATAGATACGAACTTCAATTCCTTCCCTGGATGAAGGAAAATAATCCTGTACTATGGGGTCCGGCAAAGTTCATGTTATTAACGGGTTTGCGGATCCATGAAGTCGCTGGTATCAATGTTGGTCTGAAGACCGGAACAATGATCAGGTTAAGGGACGGGGACGTTGAAGTAACTGGAAAGGGAAAGAATGGTCAAAAAAGCTGTGACATTATTACATTAACTGAAGAAGCGGAACAGCACCTAAAGGAATGGTCGACTATACGGGAGAATCTCGACATTGATCAACCCGCCTTATTTCCTTCCACAACCGGAAGACGTATCCCACTTGGTTATTTCAATAGACAACTCAAGAAAGCTGCGAAATCATCCGGTCTATTCGAAGGGGATTGTGATATTAACGGGAACTATGCTACTGGAGAATTGCCCCTTCTTCATGCACACAACATAGGAAGAGCGGCCTTTATAACCAACATGACTAGGGACAATATAAATCCGATTGAAGGGAAGGAACTTAGCCGGCATAAAAGTCTGGAAGTTTACGCCGGATATTCTCGGACGGATACGCGATCTGCTGCTCGGAGGGTTTCCCTGGCTAGAAAAACTAGGAAAAATGAAACCAACGTGCTAGAAGACGATTATAATGATATTGTAGACATGATCCTGGAAGACCCGAAGTTAAAGAAAATACTGTTATCGAGATTACTCAAGGATATTGAATAGAGGGATGAAATAGTGAAGGAACCGGACGACCCCTTCCTTTGGAAGCACAAGGATACATACTTGAGGGATTTCTATATCCCAAAGTTGAACCTGGGTTGTGGGGACAGGACGTCCCATGACATGATCAACGTCGACCTGGTCGACGGGGATGGCGTCGACCAGGTCGTTAACCTATTCGACCTTCCCCTTCCGTGGGAACCGGATACCTTTGGATACATATATGCCGGACACTTCCTGGAACACGTCCCCCATAGCTATGGGGGACATACCGAACTGTGGTTCCCCTTCATTGAAAATCTACTGAGGGTCTTGAAGATTGGGGGGATCCTGGAAGTCAATTGCCCCCATCCATTGAACCCCGAAGCTTTGGTCTTTCCTGGACATTGTCGTCTGGTCGGCCTGGTTTCCTTCAGGCCGTGGTTACGAAGTGAGATCCTACACAGCAACCAGGCCAACGAAGTCAGCCGTTGCCTGGAACTTATCCATTATGATCAATATCGAGATTTCAAGCCGTTCCTGGGCCTGGAACCTTACCACGTCCGGAAATGGCTTCACCTGGAGGTCGGCCGGTTGATCACCCATCGGCTAACCTTCCGTGTCCTGTGTCCCCATGACCAGGTCACGAGGGACCTGGACGAAATGACAGTTACCTATTGTAAAAAATGCAATAGAATTCTGAAAGGGTTGTGATAATTTGGATGGAAAGATTGACGTAGCTGTCGGATGGGTGAAGGACCGACAGAAGGCGCTGGAGAAACAACTGGAAGCAATGAAGGGGACGATCATCGGAAGGGGTTGGTGGTCATACCTGACCCCATATCCCGTTATCGACTTCAGCACAATAATGGAAGTGACGGCCGGTTGGGAGATCGGACCGTCGTTGACGATCGCCATTCTTCCCGCTAAATTCCCCAGAAGTGAACCTGATATGAGGGAAGTGATCATCGCTTCCGTGGGGGAAGACGACGACCAGGTCCACGTCCGGTTTCCCCTTCCCCCCGGCCGTGTCGACCCTGAGATCCCTGATATTCTGGAGGGATACAGGAATGGGGCCTGAACCGACGCCGGACCTGGTACTGGAATACCGGGAGATCGGGAAGACCATGACCCACCAGGTCCCCTGGGAAAAGATCCAGGACCTTCGGAGGGGAAACCTGTTCATGACCGTCCCGAATAACGAACACTTCAGGTACTTATCGAAGTTCATTCAGCCGTTGCTGGTCCCCCCCGAACAGGGAACCGTCGGGATCGTTAGCCTGTCAAGTGTCCTTGAACGACGGGACGTCCGGGATGGTGGGATCTTCCGACGGGTCACCCACTGGAGAATACGGAACGTGAAGTTGTCCATGAACGAGGAAGATTGGATCATGGGATTGGGTCCGGAAGTAAAGGACAAGGTGAAACAATGAACGGGAAACTATGGTATTTTCTGGGTTATCTCGTGAAGGGAACCCTCTATTTGGCTGTAATCCTGGGAATGATCATAACCGTAGTATTTCTCGGTAAAGAAGACCGGGAAATCGACGGCCTTATGATTTTTGTATGGGTCTTAGTTTGTTATATATTACTCCAGGCAATAGAAATGACTGATTTAAGAGATTTACTTTCGAAACTTCGTGTGAATCATGGGGGGATGGACCGTTACCAATATCGGCTAGTAGAATCCACTGACGAACTGGTCCGATGTGCCAGGGAATGTCTGTGTATTGGTGAATCCGTATTCCAAATTGATCCGTTAAAGGAATACCAGGATTATAAAGAAATCAAAGTATTTAATCACAGGGTCCTGGAAGCTAACGACTACCTAGTCGACGCCATGTCCGAACTGGAAAGCCTGTTAGACAGTGAAGTGGTGGTGAAGTAATGGGCCGGATGATCTGGGATAAGAAAAGGATCTGGGGCCTGACTTTCTTCGGCCTGGCAATCGTCTTCATGGTCCTGGGCCTGGAAATGGGACTTCATGTCTACTGGCCGTTGTTCCTTCTGGGGATCCTGTATCCCCTGTTCGCGGTGGTCGGACTGAACCTGATCGTGAATAAGAAGGTCTGGTAACGTGAAGCTTTCAAATATCGTTTGTCCGGAATGCTTCCCCATGACTTCGTTATTCAAAATTGACGGTTTAACGGACTATGGACTAATGAAATTGGTTTGTGTCCAATGTGGAGCAATACGTTGGTTTACCGTAATTCCGTTGGATTGTCCAGACCGGGTTAATTATAAAGAATGTCCGTCTTGTGGATCTGAAAACTACCCATCCGCAATTCGTTGTATTGATTGCGGAAATATCTTTGCGAGGGAAGTTCCATGAAAAGAAAACGGAAGGGACATGACATACCAATAGGGGATTGGGTAATCTGCGATTGTCGTTTGATCTGTGATTCTACTGACGATTGCCCCCATTCTGAAGTTCATAAAAAAAACGAATTATGTGATAGCGATTGCCCAATCTATCAACCCCAAAGGTGTATCCGACCCACGAAGGGGGAAATATTATCCATCCAGGGTTGAACAACCGGACTAGTTACACCATTTCCGTAAGGATCCTTCGGAAGTGGTGGGATAAGATCCAGGAAGGGGAAAAGACCGTCGAATACCGGCCAGTGACGGAGTACTATATCCGTCGTATCCATTCGGCCTGTAAGTGTCTTAGGAACGACATTCCTGTTTATCTGAAGCTGGTATGTGGATACGACACGACCAGGTTCAACGTGATAGGGATCGGGGAAATCACGGTAGGACCGACCTTCTGGGAAGACATCGGATTGTCGGTCAACGATGAAACGAAGGGGAAAGCCTATGCTATTATCTTCGACAGGGACACGGAGGTTTACGGAAGTAACGTCCCTGATCAGTCCTGGTACACTGACGAGGGGGTTGTTTCCAGATTATGAAGGAACCAGAATATTTGAGGGATTGATATGGAAGGACGTCTTAGAGGTAGGTTAGGAAGTTGGGAATTAGTGCTAGTACATGAAGATTTGCAAATTTATTTTAGCTATCATTTATCCGAAAATGGTATTGATTTATTATTTGTTTCAATGCACTATATATCATTGGGGATATTGGGGGATATAAATAAATGAAGACTGAGAAATGGGAGGTCTATTCGGCTGAAATCGTTACGATTATTGTTATTGTCTTCATGTTTTTTTCTATAATAGTAGACCTTTGGGAAGGGAACGTTTCCGCAGCATTATTCTTGTTAATTCCATTATCAATTGTTGCGAGTATTGCTTTGATAGCTATATATCAAATAAATAAATATAGGTGATTGAATGAAGAAAAAGAGTTTAATGGGAACGAACTTCTGGGTCGTCTTCTGTCCGAAGTGCGAGAAATACAAACAGACAGATGTATTTGGTTTTCGGCCAATAATTCGATGGAGAGGGATACGGCAGAAGTACGACCAACAATCCGGAAAGGATGTCCTGGAAGTTCAGGGAAATTGCACGAATTGTTCCTGTGAATATCGGTTACTTGTCCCATCCAGGGATTACGACATACCGGTCCTATTGGAACCGAAGAAAGGGTCCAAGAAAGGACGTCTGGGAAAGGTCACCGACTTTATCCGACGGTTTGGTCTGAAGTGAACGTATGAAGAAACCAGATCTCATTTGTCCTTTATGCGGGGGACGTGTTTGGGGCCTGGTGAAGATCGGGAAAAAGGACACGGCTTTGGCCTGTAACGATTGTTATGAAGATATTTGGAATACAATTCGAGGTAAAAGACCACCATTAGCTATCTATCGGATACGAAAGGAAATGGAATTATGACGACAACTGAAAAGGACCCGGACTTTCCATATCTTTCCACGAAGGAAAAACTGGAAATGGCAATCGATGCCAGGGAAATAATCACGACACTCAGACTTGAACCGACGGACAACCCTGGCGAACAGTTCATGTTGAACAGTGTTGCCAGTCAGTTGGACCTGGTTGTGAAGTTCTATGCGATCCAGGAAGCTGACGAACAATCACGGGAAGGTTGAAAGGGAATCTCCCATAACCGGACGGCCTTCCTAACGGTGGGGATGGGCCCGATGTCCCCACCGTGTCCCCCTAACACCACAACCCCCCGGAACCCACCCAGAAGGGATGGGGAACCAGGGACCGGGGCCTTTGCCCCGGTCCCACCACTTTCCAATTAAGTATATATACAACTGAGTTGTGCAAGATTATGCACAACCATAAACGGTTTGAAAAGTTGATTTCTGATTTCGGTTACTGGCTATCGTTTTTCCACGTCGGTTTGGAGCTCCAAACGCCGGCGGCCGTCGCCATTGCTACATTCTGTCATGGTGTAACGTTATTTCCGTAATACGTCTTAGGTGTAAAGCTACACCTGATAAGAATTAAATAGGGGCCGTTACAATATCGAGGGCCGACGGCTAGCGGTCCTTCCTTCGGACCGTTCGGACGAAGATATGTCGGCCGTTTGAAGTATGACGGGAGGAAGTAACTTGGAGGACAATCAGCTACTGTTCGTGGTCGTCGTGGCCCTGACGGTCCTTTGCGCCGCCCTGTTCGCAACCCCGGCACTGGCAGAACCCCAGGAGGTCGAGGTCGACGGATGGGACGACATCGGGGACCTGACGGCGAACGAGATCCTGAACGACACGGAACAGGACGAGTTGGTTGGTCTGGTGGTGTTCGCCTTCACCATCGGGATCATCATGACCGTCCTGGGCTTCGCTATGGGAATGATGTGGGTCAAGCGTCGGTAGGGCTTGACCACTTCGGACCCTTCCGAAGTCTAGACCACCCGACAGGGGACGACCACGGACCTGGACGTGAACCCGGCGTCCGTGGTTGGACCAACGGTAAAAACCTGGGGCCTGTCCTTCACTACTTACTTCCTCATGATCATACGACAATCTAAAGGGGTGAATTCGTGAACTGTCCAGTTTGCGGAAGGTTGATGTACAACCTTCCAGCACAGGGGAACCGAAAGGGTGTATTCGTTTGTTCCTGTGGTTTCAATAAGGTAAAGGGACCAATCCGGAACAACGGAGGTCGGTACTGCCCGGTCTGTGGGTCGGTACTGACCTATGTTGAAAGCCACAACGGGGGATCTGACTTCTATCAGTGTCCGTCCTGTTGCGAAACGGTCCAGGACCGTCTGACCAGACAACCAGTTTTGGCTGAACGTCTTGAGAGATCCAGGGGGGACTTCAGCTTCCCGTTTTTCGTTGTCCTGGTTGTGGTTTTCCTTCTGGTTTCGTCCATCGGTCCGGCCGTGATCGTGAAAGGGGCAACCGAGCGTGAGGTCGAAGTGAGGTTGGAACCGGATCCTGTTTTTGAAGACGTGACGGATCCGAACAACATTGGAAGGGACCGAACCACGAATTACACGACCACCCTGGACGTCTGGAGGAACGACCTGGGGTCCGACTTCCAGAATGGGACTTATTACGGGACGTTGTTCCCAGGATCTAGTTTCGAATTCAGGTTCAAACCGTATTGGATCCCCGACCAGGACGCTCGAGGGGGGACTGCCGGACGGTACTCCCACGTCCTTCTTTCCAGTCACTTCAACTTCAGTTCACGGATCATTATGAACGGGGCAACCGAGTACTGGTTGAAGGTCCCCGTCCTGGCCCAATCCATCGAAATGTCCCACGGCCTTTATCTGGCTATCTGGAAGGACAAAACGGATCTCGACCAGGTCAGGTTCGACGAAAGGACCTTCTGGTCGAACCAGGTCCATACCAGGCCGGCCTACGACGGAAAGGTCCCCGACGACCTGGTTGGGTACTATCCCCCTGATTGGGTTGATCATATCGGGGACCCGTTGACCGAGGGATCGGGGGACCTGTTCGTCCGGAACGATCACGTGTACGTGAAGGTCCATTCCGTGATCCAACCCTTCAGGGATTACGTGGTTGCCTTCTATTTCAGACTTCCACAGGACGGTTCCCTGGTTACGTTGTTTTCCACGGCCGAAAGTCCGGCCGGCAACGATTCTAGGATCTGTTTTGCTGACTACCGGATAGTTGACAATTGGCACGACAACCATACGTACCAGCATATCGTCACGGGTCAGGAAGTCGTGGACCTGAACCTGGACCTGGACTGGAGTTGGATCTTCACCGAGGGGATGGGGGAAGGGGGCCTGTTCGGGGTCCAGGTCGAGATCACGAACACGACGACCCTGGCAACCTTCCCGTTCATGAATACCACCGTGGACACGGACCCAGGGGGAACCGACGACAGGTTGTATCCTTCCTTTATGCTTCCGTGGATCTCGGAAGACACTTTCAATATGACCTTCACGGTTGCGAACCTTCGGCCGGAAGGGGTCTTCGGAGGTTGGGAATTTCACCATTGGCAGTTTACACCCAACGGGGTCGACCCTGACGACGCAACGTTCACCTGGTCGGCTGACGTCGGTTGGAACTATACGGATTTTGCCCTTTTTTCTGTGAACTGGACCCTGGACATGACTTCGGATTTTCCCTTCGAGGAAGACGACCAATGGAACGTCAGGGTCGATTGGAACTTCCATGACCGAGGGAACCTTACGTTGCTGTGCTACGATAAGGACCGACCTGAAGTCGATTGGGGGGACGTTTCCGAATTCGAAACCAACTCGACCAAATGGCCTTTCTGTCGACCCTACGTCTGGGATACCGACACGTTGGGGATCTCATATCTCGAATACGGTATCATGGTTTCCGCTTGGGCCTCGGAAGATACCTGGAAGATCCGAACACAGACGTCTTCGGGTCAGGACGTCTTCACCCATTATTTTCCCCACAGGGTGTACCTGTCAAGCCTACGGCTTGAAGTCTGTGACAGTAATAACGAACGTGTTGAAGAATCACAGCCGGAATTCCTGACCGTCTGGGAACACGCTCAGGACCTTTGGGCCGAGGGTGAATATATCAAGTCCATCGGGACGGCCATTAGAGCGGTTGCCTTAGCTATCTGGGACGGGTCTTCTAGGATCTACGGTTGGTTGAAGGACGGCCTGTCTTCCATCTGGGAGGGAATGAAGGCTTTGGGCAACTGGATTGCTACGAAGTTGCTAGCCTTTTACGATTGGATTACGGACTTTTTTGAAGACCTTTGGGACCTGATCGTTGACTTCTGGGAAACCGCGAAATACCTGGTTGCCCCGATCCTGTTAATGGCAATCTACGGAGGGACGATTAAGGTTAGTTCGTCCTGGTTATCCCGAAGATTGGAAGCTGAGACAAAGAAAGTTAAGAAGATTAAACGGAAGCTGTCGAAGGAAGAAAAACAACGGAGGTTTTCATTATGAACCGGACTGTTTCTGTGATCGTCCTGGTCGTCCTGGTCGTCGTGGGAACCATGTCCCCGTCCGTCCTGGCAAGTGAAACCAGGACGGTTCACGGGTCCATAACGTTGACGAACGGACATGGACACGACGCCGACTTTACCTGGAATATCTCGGACCCGAATAACACGTACCTGTTCAACTGGAACCAGACCGTCGAAGGGTTCCAGAATGATACCGGCCTGAACGGAACCTTTACGGGTCCTTTCCTTCCCCCAGGGGAGGTTATGATCGTGGAGAACCTGAATGACATAGATACCTTAACGATTTGTGGTCAGACCAGGTTTCAATCGTCCTGGATCATGTCGGGGTCTTCTGAATCGTACTGGAGGGTTCCGGAACGTGGACCGGGCTACGGTGGGATTGTCAACCTGACGATCTGGAGAATTGACAGTCCTGGGATCCTGAACTTCACGAATGCCTGGGAACCGAATTCAGCTTCCCATCCAATCCTGGTCTTCAACTATTCTTACGAACTGACCAACACGGAACTTAACGACACGTACCGGTTCTACAATACCACGACGTCCTGGGACAATCATACTTTCAACTCGACCTGGGTTCGTGTTGCCGCTCCCATACATGGGGATGATAGTTACGCCTTCAGGTGGGAGGTCACCAACCGCAGCACGTATTACGAACATTGGGTCCGGCTGGCCCAGAACGATATTGGGGGGGACAGGATCTATACGACCTGGTTATTCTATCCGAACGGGACCCGTTACTTCCTTAATGCCGACCTGGACGTTTCGGTCCTTCACGTCTTCGGGATGGGTCATTCGGTCTGGGGGGACACGGCTGAAAACGTGGTTGACGACCCCGTTATTCAATGGGACGTCCAACTGAGGGATCCGATTGACGAAGGGGACAACCTTACCGTCATGGTTCCCTTCGTGTCCCCTGTCACGAACGACAGTCAGGTCCGGATCTCGGTTGCTACGTTTAACGGGTCCTGGTCGGCCTGGTTCTATGCTTCCGAAGACGGACCTACGGATTTCGGATTGAAATCCTGGACCTGGGACGCTGGTTGGCCGGCCCAGAATTTCACAATCACGTTAACGATCATGAACACGACCAGGACGTTGTGGATCTACGACCCCAACACGGAAGGGGACCCGGACTTCCCATACCTTTTTTCCAGATACAATTATACATCCCACGATTGGGCTCCAGCCGGCTACAACTTCGGAGGGATCCCCTACGGGATCCTTCAGGTGACGAACGGGTCCTGGGAGAATACACAACCTGTCCATGAATTCTATTTGGGAGGTCGACAGGTCGATCCGGACAGTGTCTATAACAAAGCCTGGGGCCGGTCCAGGTCGTCACAGCATTCTGACGATTGGATATTAGATATGCTGGTAACTGGATATGAGGGGATTGCCAGGGTCACGGCAGCAATTTCTTTTTCATTTGATGGTCAGTTCGGCCGGGCCTGGGACGCTTTGGATTTTGATACGCCATTCCCAACGGACGCTCCCTGGTATTTCGGCAAGTACTATCTTCAGTTTGTAATGGCCGTGAAGGACTTCCTGGGGGACCTGGGGGATAAGTTCTGGTCGGCTATGGCCTGGATCTATGAGGGGATCGTCTGGTTGGTCGAGAATGCCGGTTGGGTCCTGGCCGGGGCCTTCAAGATCCTCACCCTTTTCATTGCCATTCCGATCTGGGGCCGGTTCTTCCTGGTTATTGGAGCATTGATTAAGTTTGGTTGGATCATGGCCCAGGACGGCCTGATAAAGTCGGCTGAATTCGCTTCCGAATTCTGGTCGAACTACATTGCCACAAGTTATGCAAAGAAGTTCGTTTCCAGGGTTCCCATTCCGGGGGTGAAGTGAATGGTGGTCGACCTGGACGATTGGTTCCCGAACTTTGACCTGTTCGTTATGCGGATCCTTCCCACGTTGATCTTCGTAACGATCCTGGTCCTGCTTATCCAGTACTGGACGAAACGGCCGACCCTTCAGAAGAAACCACTGTCCTGGATGGACATTCTTGTCTGGGGGTCCCTTCTTTATCTGATCGTGCCGATCTGGAGAATAATCGATTACCTGACGGATAAGATAACCTGGTTGGAACTTATCGAAGGTCTGTTCGTTACCGACTTCAAAAATTATATGTTAATCATGTTGATCGTCGGTATCATGGGGGCCTTTATGATCCTGAATCAGAAGTTAAAGACAATGTTTCCGTTGGACCCCATTAGAAAGAATCCTGTCAGGGGGGGAAGGAGGTGAACCTGGTGCATTCGTGGACCGAACTTAAGAAGGACAATCCGTTTCAGTACTGGGTCCGGGCCGTCTTCCTGGCTATGGTCCTGGTCGTCGTGATCATAATCCTGGCCGAAAGTTCGAAGGGGGCCTATACTGCCAGCACGTTCAACGTGTCGGACAATGGTCCGTTTTACAAAAATTTACCAACTCATACGAAGGACAACTACCTGGTTGCCCCATACGTTAATTCTGATACGGAACTATGGGTTGCATATAAAAAGCCTGGCGATAGTTGGAGCCGTCAACTGATAGCTGATAATGATTGGAACGGTGGAAGCCAGATTTATAAAGCTGTGGCAACCACGGTAACCAGTAACAATACTCTTTTAATATTCGGACAGGCTAAGAATGGAGCGATTTATCCCGCTATCTTGTGGATCAAATATCCTGATTCTGATTGGGATGATTGGGACCATGTATGGATTTCAAGCTTTACTGCCGCTCCGTACGATATGGAAGTGAATAATACTGACCGGGTGTGTATGGTATACCAAAGAAGTGGTAATAAATTATATGTGTGCGTTTATGATATTTTAAATGAAACAAAAAATGAGAAAGAGTGGGTATATTACACAAACGTTTACGGGCGCTGTGCTGCCAACATGACGGGAGTATTCTGGATTGAATGGTCCACTGGTTACCTGTGGATACAGGATTTTGACCAAGAGGAAGACGCTATTAGGGTATATAACACAGCAATGATGCCTGGCGATTTTGCTTGCTTGGATAATGACCGTTTCATAATTACATTGGAATATGGGTCAGGTATTAATTATCGATTGGATTATTACTATCAGTATCAACACCAAGGGTATTTTGCTAGGATTGATTCGATTGTAACAGGTAATATTGATAGGCCATATTTCAGTTTACGCGATGGGTCCACGTTGGTAACCATTATCGCATACAGTTATGCGGATACAAAATTATATGAATTTCAGAATTCATGGAATGGAAGCCAAGCTGGATGGCAATCTAGCAAAACGGAAATTGGAAATGACGGGAATACACTTGCCCCCAAAGGTGGTTTCTGTGATTTATGGCCCAGATATAATGGAATTTCATTCACCAGACCGGATACCGGCGTTGCAATCGTGATTGAAAACGAAGCTGGTTCGGAGGATGCACACCAACTTTGGACCGATTCAACCAACTGGACGGGGGACCTGACGACAGATCCCCCTGAGATCACGACGGAAGCATTGGACGACGGGGAAACGGACGACTTCTATACCATGACGATCACGGCCGACGGTGGGGTCGAACCGTTGACCTGGCAACTTCTGACAGGTCCGGCCTGGTTGTCGTTGGGGTCGTCCAATGGGACGCTATACGGGGCCTGTGGGGACCCTGGTAACTATGAAGTGACCGTCCGTGTAACGGACGACCTGGACCGGACGGACGAGGAAACCTGGACATTGAGGGTCGTACAGATCTCGGAAGCCGAAGACGAGGGGGAAGGTTGGAATATCGACTTCGACCCCCTTCTGGGAGCGTTGTGGTGGTTGTTTATCGTGACCTGCACGTTTGTAGCCATTCTTACAACCATTCTGGAATACGTGAAGGACCGGAAACGGGGGAGGAAATAATGATTCAATTGCCAATGTTCCTATTGGGACTAGGTGGGGAGGAAAAGGAAGGTTGGGGGATAACCGAGATCGTGATCGTAATAATTGTGATCGTCGGGGTTATCGTCTTCATGTCTTACATTCTCGGAGGAACCTTACTAGATCTATGGAACCAACGGGTCAGGAAGTTCGAAGACATTGAACAGTTGGCCCATGTCCAGCTATATCGGGGACTGGTCAATTCCTGTAAGCTTTCGAAGACCAACTGGACGACCAGGTTATACCAGAAGTCCATGGACCCTATGGTCTTTTCGAACCATCCCGAAGGGATGGTCAGAAGGGGAAAGATAAAAGGGACCCACCAGGCCGAATCTGCCGTGTATATCCATTATCGGCCCCGGATGATCAGCCGATCCTATGTCCTGGTTTTTCCCGTCGAAATGCTGAGGTCGTCCCTGGACGACGTAAACGTCGTGGTCGAGGGAACGGGTCTTCGGAACCTTAACACGGATTACGTCGTGCCAATCCCCTCAGCACATAACGAGGGTTGGACCGAGGAAGAAATCCGGTCCTGGTTCGGGAAGGTCATGGAATACAACCTGGAGGAATACGGGAACTTCGTAACCGTCGAATTCGGGGAATACCTGAAGCTTAAGGCCGGTTCGGACCCGACGTCCCTTCGGATGGTCCAACAGGGGATCGGGTCCATGTCGTTAGCTTCCGAGGGTGAATACCAGGGGGACGTTTATGAAAAGTAAGTGGAGGAAGGACGACCTGGGGGGGAAACTCAACCTTCGGGCCTGGTTGAAGCTTGCCGTCGTGGTGGGTTGGTTGGTCGGTTGGGGGGTGATTGGAACCACTACTGACCTACCGGCGTTCCCTGTGATCCATTACAATATGGAACTGGCAGAAGATTACGGGGAAATCCTGAACAATACGTCCCTGTGGGACGGCCTGGGAACTAAGGGAAAGGTCTTCTACGTGATCATACCCGTCGGGGAATTCGTCTTCTTCCTGGGTTGGGTCTCCTTCGGCCTGGGACCACGTCGAAAGAAGCTGTGGGTGAACGGGGTCAAATACGGTACTGTAATGTGGATCTACGGATACCGGAGGGGTCATGTCTATGACCTGAGTTGTCTGGTCTTCAACAGGGGACGTCATTGGGAACGGTGGGCAGACGTCCCCCGTCCAATCTCAGGGTCCTTCATGGAAGGACGGACAGTAATCTACTATCGACCTGGTTGGGTACACCCCCCCTGGTTGTACTTCCGGCTGATCCCTGAAGAACTAATGATCTATCTGTTCAATGTCCAGGTTATCGTCCCTGTCGAAGACGGAAAGCCGATCAACGTTTACAGTCACCGGGTCACGGACCCCCTACGGCCGTACATTGTCTATACGGACCTGTCCCATACGACGGACCTGAAGCACAGTGACGGGGACCTGGAGAAGATCCAGGAACGACACAAGGTCAACCAGGAACGTATCCTGGAAACGACCTGGCGAATGACTAGGGCCGAACCTGGGACGGCTTCGTACATAACCCGGAAGTCTTCGTACAGCATTCCGGACCGGACCGTCGGACAGTTCCTTCGGAAGCTTCCGGATAATGATCGGGACCGTGTACGGGAGTTGTGGGAGAATGGGAAATAGACAACCGAGGCCGTCCCTTCGTGCTTCTAGGGCCGAAGGGGAAGGGGAGATTTCCGAACAGGAAAACCTTATTCTGGGACAGATCCGGAATTACTTTGACCTTCCCTTTTCTCGACACTTCCACAAGTTCGACGAAAACGAACTTGCCAATAGGATCCTGTTCATGATCGCCAACGCCGAACTTCCGGCACACTTGAATATTTTTTTCTTCACGGACCCGCAGTTTTTGAACCCTGAACGACCAGGTCCGATCCCACGGGAAGACGTGGACAATTTCTTCGTTGCCGTTGGAAACTTTATTCAGGACATGAAAGAAGACGACTTCGATTTCCAGGTCGCTAAGAGGAAGGGCGAAATGGAACGCCAACGGAAGCTGTATTTACAGGCCAAAGTTGAAGTCGGAAAGAAGACGGTAAAGAAGATTAAGAGGGTGAAGTCTTGAGTTTTCTCAACGGGGCAACGGAAGTTCGGTCTGGTGAAACAGACCGAAAGAAGATCTACGCCGGCAAGCTTGCTATCAGGTCGATCTACGAAGAACTGTTCCGACCAGGTAAATCCGATTCTGATTGGTTGAAGTTGATACCACAGGTCTGTTGGAAGACTTCGGAAGCTAAGGCATTGATCGACATGGTCATGACGGACGGTCCCCCACGGGGAACCGACGAAAAGTTGTTCGTGTCCAGGTTGCTGGTCCAACTGACCGAGAAACTGAACAATATGGATAACCTGACCCGTGTTGGAGCAATGTCTTACCAGGAAGAACTTTACGAACCTTTCTTCTGGTTTTCTGAAGCCTTTTACCTGTCCGGCTTTCGACGGTCCGGTATCTGTGCCGGCGTGTCGGGGAACCTGGGTTCCGGTAAGACCCATTTCACCTGGATCCTGATAGAAATGGCCTTACGTGCCGGTTTCGAGATCGTTACGAATATGTGGTTCGACAGGGACAAGTCCAGGGAGGCTGAACTGGACGTTGACAAGATCCATATCGTGAAGTATTTTTCCGACGTCATGACGACCCTTTCTGGACCAGGTAAGAAGCTTCTGGTCCTGGACGAAGTTTCACAGTTCTTCGACAGGAAAACGGCAATGGCTAGGGAAAATATCGAACTGGAACACTTCCTTAGACTTATGCGGAAACTGAACACGTCGGCCATATTCGTTGAACAGGACCCGAACCGGTATCCCACCCTGTTCGAATACTTCATGTCTGTCTATTACTTCAAGCCGACGAAGAAACGTGTTGAGATTACTATCTATCAGCCGGATGTGAAGATACACAGGTTCATCGACGAAGTCCCAGGAACGACCTTCGTTTGGGATACCAACCATCCGGCAAGCTTCTATGTCGACCTAGCAATGGAACGTTTCAATGACCTTCTGGTCCAAAGGGATACGTTCACAGCCGGGGATCTGCCCGACATGGTAAAGGATATGAGAACTAGAAGACCCGGTGAACCTGACAAGTCGGAAAGTAAAGAGGGGGACCCCACCGAGGTCGACCCCGTCGAAGCTGTGACGTCCAAGATCCGAAACGCCGATCCGGAAATCCGCAAGCGTTGGTTAAATAAACGGTACTCGTTCGATTGGATGATCATACGGCACGAATTCCAAACGTCTGAGAACCAGGCAAAGGTCATTGCTCGACTTCTAGATCGTGAATTCCCGAAGGACGCCCGGAAGACCTGGTAAAGTGTCAATAAGGTTCTTCATGTACGAAAGAGTACATGATCATGGACAGACCGATGATCAGCAACGCCGTGAACATGATTAAGAAAAAAGAGTTCGAACCAGGACCTACCCACTTCGATAATAGGGACAGGGTCAGGAATTGGAAGGCTACGATTATCGATCCGACGCCTAGGGTTCGCATGATCCCACCGTTAATTCGAACGGTTCCCTGACAGAAAAAGGTACTGTCGGGGGGGGGGAACGGCCCCGGAATGCCGTTCCGGGGTGACGTCGTGTACTGGGATACGGCAGACGTCGACATGAAGCTGTAATACAGGCCGTATGACGTCCGAAGGGAACACCCGGACCCCAATACTCGAGTACTCGAGGGACGTCCCTGTGTCCCCGTCCGTGTAAGCCTAGGGTTGAAAAAAAGGACCGGGCCGTCGGATGGGATCTGTCCGACGACCAGGTTGAATGACCGGGGGAGGTTTGATGACGGCCTTCTGGTCGTGATAGATTGCCCATCCGAACACGGTTCCGGGAAGGCCGTCGTGATACGAATATCACTGGTTCCTTAACTATCTTCCCCTTGAAAGGTTGGATACTTATATATTATTAAGGTCGATAAACCAAACCGTTCCAATCAGAAAATAAAAGGGGAATGTCTATGACAACGGATAAGTATCCGGATGCTTGGAAAAAGAGATTTTTAAGTTCCGGACTGCCATTAGAAACACTTGCCCATGAAATTGTAAAAAAAAGTGGTTATATTGATATTGGAGGGGGAGAATTTGAG